>Ga0209611_10009437_pt1 | contig 14775 bp, 10 predicted proteins | sample S1TSphgellanicum_3_FD_187693 | JGI IMG/M metagenome (GOLD analysis project Ga0209611, IMG submission 187693) | Host-associated microbial communities from peat moss isolated from Minnesota, USA - S1T2_Fc - Sphagnum magellanicum MG (SPAdes) (version 2) | ecosystem: Host-associated > Plants > Peat... | reverse complement strand
TCTATTTTTTCCTAAATTATTTTCTTCTATTATTTATCACAATTATTTTATTTCTTCTAATTTTAATTTTTTATTGTCATCGTTTTTTTTATTGAGCATGCACATTTTATGCCCAACATTTTGGTATTGCACAAACCATCCAAAAAACCAGCCAACATTTTATGCTTCAAATGTGAATATTGCAAAATCATTTTAACAAAATTAATGTTTAATTTATGACCCTTATGCAAGTATTTCACACTAAACTTTATATTTTTGAAGTTCATTTAATGTAATAATGTAACATTACAATATATTTCAAATTCTTATTTTTAATGAAAATTTTAACAAAATATTAATGCAATGCTCACATTCAAAGCATGCAAACATAATACAAACATGAGGATACAATCGCAATAAGACAAAACTTGTATGTATTGATGCAAGTATCACATCTATGAAAACTTTTTAAAATGTTCAAAAAATGGAAAACATGAACTCCACGCCATTGTTTATGCCAAAGAAACCTAAGTAAAATATGCATGTTAATTTCTAACCTTAAGAAACCTTTTAAAATCTACTTTCATTACCCACCGTGTCATGTGTTCACCAATAAGTTTTTCTTGTTGTAACCACTTTAATAACATGTTGATGAATGTAAAGTTAATAATGATACAATTGATCCAGAATTTTCAAACACCCACCAATTCACTCATCCAAAAATGGGTCTTTAAAATTGCAGTCATAATAAAGACCTCTCTTGAACACCCAGATTTTGGAATTTTTGACAAAAAATTAGTAGCCACAGATATCACACAAAAAACATTTTCTTAATTTACACAAAAGCGATTGGTACAGGGGTCCTTGATTGATAACATTCTGGTGCATCATCAAGGCAATTTACAAAGAAAGGTGGAAAGAAATTAGTTGCAAAAAATGACAATAGATTTGTCAGGAAAACATGACAAACCTCAAGTCTTATGCTGCCAGCAACAAGTGCGTCATGAGCAGCACTTATAGAAGGGGTGCCAAGATCTTGGAAACCTTGTTTGACAGCATGCAGAGTGTAAGGGATGAGACGCAACACCGAGCCTTTCGCAGCCACAGAGCCTGACACACCTTGAGCAATCTTGAGGCGAGACTTGTCACCCAAGTAGCGAGCATCACTACCCTTTGCCATTGCTTCCAAAGATCCCATTCCCCGATACTTCTTAAGCCGTAATCCATCCTGCACAATGTATAAGAAAACAAACAAGCACCATCTCCTGTCATCCTTTACGCAACACAAAAAATATAATGAACTGCTCAGAAACAACCTGAAGCAATGCCAAAACTCATTTACAACACACTAAGATCTAATAATTTGCAAGACATTGTCATCTCTGATTATGTCACAGACACAAAAATCAAATCAAAATCTGTGTGGGAAATACACTATTACCTGAATGAAAAATTCACCCTGGACACAAACAAAACAAATAAAAAACCCATGGGAGTAAACAAAAGCCTTACCTGGATGAAGAACTCGCCTGGGGCTTCATCAGTGCCAGCAAGAAAACTACCCATCATGACTGTAGATGCACCCAAAGACAATGCCTTAACCACATGTCCAGAATTGGCAATCCCACCATCTGCTATGATTGGCACTCCCATTGCATTGCCGACTGCAGCTGTCTTATAAACTGCTGTTCCCTGCAACAACAAAAAACCTTCTCCATTCAATCATTAGAGAATCACGAGGATTAAATCCATCTGATTTGTATGTTCTGGAACCAATTTCAGCTCTTGTGAGCAGCTGCTTGGTTGCTAGCTAGATAGCTTCAAGAGAAAAGGTAGAGAGGGACAGTTGGTTTCTTCAAGGGTATAGAAAAAGAAATTTACTTGTCCTCTTCCAACGGCGCAGACTTCCTGTGTTGTGCAAATGGAACCAGAACCCATGCCAACTCGCAATGCATCAGCTCCAGCTTCAATCAAATTTCTGACCTGGTATGCAGTCACCACATTACCAGCAATTACATCCAACTCTGGATGCACCTTCTTCACATACTCAATCATCTTTCGCTGATATATGGAATCGCCTTGTGAGCTATCAAGAATTACAACATTGACGCCAGCATCCACGAGCAGCTGTAGTCGGATTTGATCACTCTCCCTGGTTCCAACTGCAGCACCCACAAGGAATTTGCCATCTGCACCCAGTGAGGGGAAGCCGGAATCTGGGTTCTGTCGATGTGCCTTCAAATCTGTCCTACAAAGCAGCTCGGTGAGCTCTCCAGTGTCAGTTACCAGGGGCAATAGACTCTTTTTACTCTCGATCAACACCCTTGACGCCTCCTCCAGACTTGCACCAGCAGGAGCTGAGATCATGTCACACAAAACATCAGATGTGTCACATGGCTCTAAAGTGACTAGCTTCCAAGGCTTGACGTAATCTATGGACACAAACACCTAGTGTTACATTAATACAGTGGCAACAGAAGCAGGAAAAATCCCTGACTTGCAAATGGACATTGTTGCGATGACTCATTGAGCGGATTGAATGCATGCTAAGAAAACCAATGACTATCCTACAATCAAAACCATGATTTCTATTTACATCCCGAACCTTGATTTCCTAAAACATTCGTTGCAATTGTCGTCTAGCGTTGCATAGGCAACATGAAGCAGTGACATGTTGGCTCTTAAAAAATTAACCACATTTATTGAAGCATTAGGAAGGATTACTCTTCAATTGTTCTTTTTGAATAACTTGTTTCAAACAAGCTCCAACCCCATCATGAAGGCCTTTCCCATGCCCTGTCCCCCAATGGTGCCACTCCATGGCACATCCAAATAGCAAGTCCTCACATGTGGGCAGGTTTGGGTACCTGGTTACATGAAACCAATTTCTGGCTCCCTTGAACTACGACACACACCCATCACTTTAGACAACATGCTTCTTGCGATAGAGGCCCTTACCAGTAAATGACCCCAATGTAGGTTAAAACATTTATGGGCAAACAAAGTATCATGTTTCCTATCATTAGAATAGTAGTATGGTATTATGTAAGGAACTGACAGCTCTTGGGATCATCTTGATTATAATTTGGATTCACCATGTATGTGATATGCACCAAAATAGTCATTTGGAAGTTGTACCAATGTCGTTCTTGTACTTCATTTTGCTTTTTAAAGCTATAAGTTTTTGCAAAATTTATTAAAGACGTTATTTCACCCTCTTTCATTTGTCAAGACGTATAAGCTACATCTTGCCACTTTGCCACTTGGTCGTGCATCACAAATTTAACAAATTTAGGTGTAGCATATGCAAGAAACATTTTGGGGCTTGTCACCTTTGTTTCCAACCTTGTGACTTCTTTCGGTTCCCCATTTCTAGTCTTTCCAAACAAAGACTTTCTCAAACTTCCACCATTCTACAACATTGTTCATGGTAGGTTGCAATTCTTTTTTCACAAAGTGGCAAACAATGGAACCCACAAAATTGACATCTTCCTTGCACACATTCTAGTTTGAAAAACAAAACATTTGAAAGTTTTGGACATAAGTATAACTCCCATAGACTAGAATTCCTTTTGTACACATGATGGTGAGCTTGGCAAGTCAAACTCTCAACTACAACACTATTAGGAGGGTTAGAGCATACATTGTCATGGCCACACATACAAGGCTCATTGGTTGAATCCAAATGCACATGAGCTACCCTCATATTATTGAAGCCTAACTTGATTTCTACCATTTCCTGGTGATAACGACAACAACATGAGTTGAAATCCTTCAACTTTCACACAAAATATGGCTTCAATTTTTTGAAGGCAATGACGCCCACATGAGCATGTGGGTGTACAACTGTGAATCTAGTGTAAAAATCCAACTGCAACACACAACATTTAACACGTTAAATGACATCAAATGATTCCTAAAACTTAGTAGTACTGGATTGAGCCCTGTATGTTTATGTACCACTTGACTCAGGACTATATACATGTTTCCAAGACTATATGCACAAGTATCAGGACTAGATGTCCTTTTATTGATGGACCAAAGACTAATGTTCTTGATGTTTATTCATTAACTTCAATCAGAACCTAGTTCAAGGACTCAAAACTTTCAATCTATGGACTTAGGACTATATGTCCTTACATTGTTAAACCCAACATTTTGTGTTCTTGATATTTAAACAGTAGCATTATTAGCCTACTTGTTCAAGGACTTAGGACTATAAGTTTGGACACTGTTGGATTCATGACAACATATTAGGAATCTACAAAAGTAACTTAACAAATGCAAGGACTAATAATAGGACTTTACAACTATACAAGAGTACTTTGACAAATTGAAGGATCAATAATAGGATTTTACGACTATACAAGAGTACTTTGACAAATGTAAGGACTAAACCCATGACTATAACAATATGAAGGACTCACATTAAAAGGTTTAAAGGTCTAATAGGACTAAAGATGAAATTTCTAGACTTTGAAAGATTCTAGACAAAAATCAAAGACAATCCAAGACTTAGAGTTCCTCCAATCAAGGAAAGGAGGATTGAAGACAAAATGTTTAAACATTGTAGGAATCTGACTAATACAAGACTCAAATCCTTATTTGATATGTATAGACATTCTAACATGAAAATGTATAAGTTATGATACTTTAGGGTAACAAACAACAAGCAATAAGATATGCACACAAGATTTCCACATACAATGTTAGTAAGCTTAAGGAATTTTTGGTCACTCAAGTGTCCGAGACTTCAAACATTAAACAAATAATATCTACACATAGATCTCCAAGTAAGCAATTTAGGTAAGTAGTCATTTGAATGTCAAACATATGATAACTCATGAAGACACAAGTTCTAAACATACAACAACATGACAATTTAAAAAAGATGTGATAAATAATAAAAACATTGGGAAACACAATCACATGAATAAGTTGTAGGATCTTACCTTTCCAAGTATAAAATCAATGGTGGACAAACATGTAGTTCCAATAACTAATTTACCCTAAACTTGCTCCTTGAACATAAATTGTTCTAGGATTCAAAGCTTGGATTCAAAGCAAATAAGCTCAAACCCTAAAACAAAAATTGTTTTAAACATATGAGAACATGCAACATGATTATCCTAGAACTAAACCATGACAATTTGAAGAAGATATGATAAACAATAAAAAGTGTGAAAAACACATCAAATTATAGGATCTTACCTTTCTGAGTATAAAATCAAAGGTCAAAACATGAAGCTTTAGTAACTGAAATCCTAAACTTGCTCCTTGAACAAAAATTGTTATGGGATGAAGAGCTTGGATTCAAAACAATAAGTTCAAAAAATAATTGTAGCAAATTGCAAGAAAATTGTGATAGGATTGCATTACTTGGCTTTCTTGATTAAAAATGACCAACATGTGTTTCCCATTCCTTGCAACCAATGTGTCTCTTCACAACATCATGCTCTTGAGGGCTAACACAAGTTTATTCAAACTACCATTTGAAGACTAAGTCCCAAAAAAATTGGGTCAAACCATCCTTCCTTGGCTTTCTATCAGCTTTCACCCACTTATGCCCTATTTCTTGAAAATCTATCAACTTTCTTCATTGATGCACCCTATGAACTATTATCTTGTTCATACCCAAGCAACATTTTCTAGCTTACAAACAATTTAGACCACTAGATGACACCACAATAACTTCAACAACATTACGAACCACATACTTGTCTTTTTCGATACCATACTTTAGGCCACTCCAAGCACTAGATATGCTTTCACAAACTGTGGCACATTGTTGCAATTGTTTTTGGTTTGGAAAAAACCTAGGCAAGAGAGGATGTAGGCATGGTAGGCACAATAACTTTTCCATCACAATCTTTTGAAATTCTATAGTTTTTGGGTTTAACATATCCAAAACAATGGAAACTATTTCTTTCGCAAAGATGTGTGTGGCCTTGTCAGAACTTGTATTCGGTGCACTACATTTTGGAAAGGGAGTGCAAGTTTTTATGGATGCCCAAAATTTAGGAAGGGGAGCAATGATGTCTAGGTTTGCCATAGCCATCTTTCTTTGCCTTTGCCTAGAACATGTTTTTTTAATAACAAAGACTTTTTTTTGCCTTTGCAATCCTCCTTGAAGCCTCTTTGGGAATAGACCTATTGTGTTTATTGCCCATGATATTGCCAAAAAAAACCTAAACAAAATAATTTATGTTAAACACAATACAACACTAGATAATTGAAATGAAATTTAAAGCAATTGAGTTGCAAAAACTCAGATAAACAACAAATGTCAATTACAAAAGGTTGATGGACAACAAGGATGCTTAGGACATAGCAAACATGGTGTTTTGGCAAACCCTACAATTGTGGGAGACGATGAAGCTTGACTACATGATCAAAACATTTGCAAAGCAAAGGTCAAAATGTTCTCGAATCACATCCATGCAATTAAAAGTGATTTTTAATGGATGGTAGGATGAATTTTCATTTTCATTTTTTCCCTCCAAACATGGGTGTGCATAAGATCATGAGGTATTGTGCATAAATTATCAATTGGTTAGTCCATGCCACATAATCAAATGCACTTGAAAAAAATTAATGCTTATTATTTAATTTTTTACATTTGGTTTTAGCAGATTGTTTCAAGGTGCTTTACATAATATTAAACAAATGCCATTTGATAGTCCTTTTGCTTGTAGCCATAAAATTCTTGAATATTCATTTTTTAATCACCTTAGTTGGGATTTCATAAATTAAAATGCCAACATTTCCATGGCATGTGATTTATACTAAGTTAACCTCTCTTATGTTCAAATTTAGTCCCATTTAACATACTTGGCTAGTCCATATGCTTCCTTTATCATGTTGCAAGGACTAATGACTAAGATTGTGGTAACTATTACAGGACTATAAAGGACAATGAGTTGTGCATCAATTTTTTAAATTAAACTATCTATGTGTCCATTCCAACTCATAAGGATCATTAGTTGTTCCAAATTTAACATAATAAAAATTAAAAATATTTTGTGCATAATTGAATTTTGTGAGTTGCAATCCTTTGCATTATGATAGTCTTTTTTGAGTACCTTAATCATGATTGTAGCCAATGGCCATTTCTTGTCAATGTGGCACCATTGCACATACTAAGAACATAAGGTTTATGACCATGGTTGGGTTAGTTGTTACCATTCAAAATGTATCACCAATGTTGGGTTTTGAAGGGCTTCAAGTTTTGCATCGATTACAAGGAATCCTATCCATTCCAATCCATGTGTTTGTGACTTTTGTCCAAATCAATTATTTTTGCGATTTTAAATATGACTGTCCTTTGTGGCACTTAGTAAAAATGACTAGTAGTCGCATAAATGATTACAAAATGGTTTGTAATTGCATATGCAATTTATACTTGTGGCTAATGTTGATTTGGATGAAAATGAAAATAAAAAATACACACATATCATCCATTTTTAGTGGCATCCCAAGATAGATGAAAATGTAATTGTTTTTGCAACTTGGAAGGTAATTCAAAGGCCATTGAATATCATGTGGCATCTTTTCAACTTGATTTGTGACTACAAATTTTAGTCACAAATGCACATGTAATCAAATGTGAAAAAGAATTGAATTAGTCAATGAAATTGCTAGATTTAGTGGTCTAATTATTTTTTGTTAACTTTTATCAATGAATTAACCATTAAATGTGTAGTATGGTTTGGTGGGTTTGTGAAAATTTTAAAGGAGCCATGGCAATCAATGGTAGAAATAGGGCTAGGTAATAGGTATTTTATCATATTGTTGATATGTGATAATGTTTTTGTATTAATTATTTAATGAATTAAGCTATGTAATTTATTTATTAAATAGGTCAAGGTTTAGGTAGTAAGTGTAATTAAATAATTAGATAGGCTATGCAATTAATGTATTAAATAGGCAATAAATAGAATAGGTACTAAATGGTAAGTCAGTCCTATGTATGTGGGTTAAATAATAAGTATTTTATCATGTTGATATATGTGATATTTTTTTAATTAATTACTATATTAGGTTAACAATGAAATTTATTTATTGAATATGTTAGATAATAGGAGTAATTTATGACCCATTTCATATCATACATTTAAATTACATTTTTTTGGTATGATTATGATTTATTGTAAGCAAAATTGTATAATATAATTTATTAAATCAAATAAATGTTTGAGATGTGAAAAAATATTATTTTATTTTAAAATAAAAAATTTATCATAATTGTAAATAAAACTTAAGGTATTATATGTGTAAACATAATAAAATTTGTGATTCCATAAAATCAATTAAGTATATGGCATTAATCAATATTTAGAAATTAAAATTCATTATCTAGATTAATCTTTTATATCATAAATATAATTAGTAAAAAAATTATAATATTTTTATTATAATTTATTTATGATTCATTTATAAATATTATACGTGAATAAATTATATATCACACATTTTATTTAAATTATATTGGTAAAATTATGATATATCAAAAGAAATTATATAATATAATTTTTAGAATTAAATGAAAGTTTAAGATATGAAATTTTTTTATGTATTTGTTATTATATTATCCATTTGTAAATCATGTGATTGAATTTTTTTTTTTCCACATAATGGTTTTTGAAATTATATTGAATCACAAAATTCAAATATATTTTTTTTCAAATTTCTTTATACTTTTAAAAAGAAAAAAAAATTTTGTGTACATTATTGGAAAAATTTAAGTTTAAACTTTAATCTTGTCATTTGGACAAAATCGTAATAAGATATCAAAGTTCAAAGATGATGTTTTGCGTAATGTTTGAAATCAAATACGTTAAATAACATGCATGTTACTTCTTTTCAACAAGTGGGGTGGCTTGGTGGTAAAGGAATTGATCTCCATCCTTGGGGTTCAAGGATCAATCGTCACGAATGGTATGGGTTGTGGTCAACTTTGGAATGTTAACCAAATATTCCTTACCTACATAGGCTAGGTGGCCCATAGGTGGCCTACCTGACAATCTAAACTAGCTTTTCAAGCTTATTTTATGTAATGACACATGTCAACATGGTACATGTTGAATTTAATGAAATTAACAATAATGTATAATTTAAATAATAAATATTTTAAAATATATAAATAAAGTGACCACATTTTTTAATCATAAAATCAATCGCAAAATGACAATGCCACGTAAGCTGGTTTGGATGGATGAAAAGTTCATGTAAGTCACATCTTTATGCAATTGCCTTTGCAACTTAATGCTTATATTATCTTTTGTGACTATAATTTTATGCAACTTATTCAAGGCGACTAAGCACTATAATAAGTTGCATGTGATAATTACAACTAAAAATGAGTCGTAAATCTAGTTGTATATTTGGAAATTCCTTATAGTGATCACAACATTTTCCCTTCACCCCATGGCCCTTGATCACTCGTGCTCCTCACTATATGCCATAGCACCCTATTACTAATCCACCCACAACAATATAATGAATGTTGTACTCCTTTAACCTATGTTAAATTCAATGGGGGTGGGATATTTCAGGTCCACTTAATGTTATATTAAGGTTAGAAAATTATGTAACTTAAAGGTTGGGTCCTCCAAGAGGCTCAATAATGAAGGTCAACACATAATTTTTTTCACAACTAATGTTGTGAGTTTTAATGCCCTCCTAAAAGGTTCATTTTCTTTGAGGTGTATGGCATTGATTACTCAAAGCAAACAAAGTCATCACATAAGGAGAATAAAATATTGACAATGGGAAAAGTGTGGGTCTTATAATGAACCCATTCATTTAGGTATGGTTTAAAGTACTTTCAATCACCTTTAGTCACTTTTTGGTAACGAAAGGGCATATTTCATCATTGAGCAAAAGGATTGGCCCAAATTGATTAATGATCGAACAATTTTGATCACCATCTGATGACTAGAATATTTAGGGTACACATAACCATTAGATAACGACCAAAATAGGTTTGATCACCATTAAGGCATGTGAAAACTAAGTTGGTGACCAAAATATTTTTGAGTGTTATTAATCATTATTATTTAGTTGGTGAATGAAAATTTTCAATCACCATCTAGATAATCAAAATATGTGGCAATTAAAGTTTTTTGGTCGCCATGGTGGATAATGAATTTGAGTGGTAACCAAAAATGTTTGATCATGATGGGAGGCAATTAAATTTTTTTAGTCATCACCTTGGGTTTTAAAATTGTGATTGAAAATATTTGGTTACCATCTAATGATCGTGGATTACTAATGCATGCTGGTTGTTAGATGTCAACCAAATGTTTCAATCACTAAGCAATTTACCCTTTTTTAACAACATAACATCACAAATTTAGCATTTCACAACTTAATAATGGAAATCGTGCATAATTTGTTCATTCATAATTTGTATGTTTAACACATTCATATTGTGCATTCAAAACACATTTCACACATGGATTTATAGGAAAATGAAAAATTTGTGTGACAATCATTCATTCATAGGTTCATACTTCATCCATCAACACATTTACCCATGTGTTAAACATGTTTTCAATGCATGATATTTGTGTGCAAAATGTACAAACCTATGAATGAATGAACTTTACACAATTTTCATTATTAATTCATCGCATGTTAAATTTGTGGTGTCCTTAAATAATTGTTTTACTCATATTTTTTATCTTAACAACGTTTCAACCAATTCTAAATTTGTAGAATTAAATAATAATAATAATTTCACACAACGAAATTTCTGTATTTTTAACAAAAATAACCAAAGCGAAAGCCAAACCATAAAATCCTGATTTTCTACCCCAAATCCATCCCACCGATGGTTGTTAAATGGTAAATGTTTTTTTTTTCTACCTTTTTAATTCTTATTTCTAAACTTTAACATATTGTCATTGTAACTAACATATTTTATACAACAATAAAACTATAAAAAAACAATGAATCAAATCTATCAAAATGATAAACAATCCATATTTGTACCATAATCATTTCTATAATGAACTAAAAACAAATTCAAAGCAATCTGGAATGGAAAACATAAATAAAAAACAAGTACCAAGTTTCATCATTCTTTTCTCCATCAAAGCATATGCTTCTAGCTCTAGCATGAGTTCTTTTGAAAAAAAACCTACAACAACATGTAATGCTTCAAAATCCAAATTCCTTCAAAGTTAATTCCCAATTTCTTACCATAAAACCAATTCAAATTGCATGAGCTTTTCTATCCTATAATCAACTTCGCCCCATTTTGCCCTATAATGGCAACACAAATTTTCCCTTAACAAACATTCAACATCCTTTTGATATGTCCACAAATGTTCGAAGTAATTACAATGTTTCATTAAAAAACATTGGTTTTTTCAAGGTCCTCCAAGGTTATTTGATAGTCTTTCAATGTCCCTTTGACATCTCCATGCATGGTCACAATGAATACATTATTTGGTTCAAGAATATGAACTTTGTCAAGGTCTTGCAAGGCTTTTTTATAATCTTTCAACATCCCTTTGACATCTACACACTTGCTCAAATTGCATGCATTGTTTGGTTTAAAAACATGAACTTTGTCAAGGTTTTCCAAGGTTCCTTGATAATCTTTCAACTTTGTTTTGACATTTCCATAATTGATCAAAGTGAGTGCATTGTTTGGTTTAATAATTTAAGCATTGTCAAGGTCCTTCAAAGTTCCTTCAACATCTTTTTGACATTTCGACACTTCCTCAAAATGGATGCATTGTTTGGTTCAAGAACATCCTTGAGAACTGTTGAGAATTCAAGCTCAACTAGTTACGTTTCATTAATTACTAGAGTAGGAAAGTAATTAGGTTACTTTCACAAGATTGAATTATTTTCCTTACTTATATTAGTTTGGTTATTTGTGGTTTGGTCTTTCAGTTAAATACCTTGGTGTTGATGGTTTGGCTCTCTTTTCTTCATTACACAAGTTTGTGTATTTCATGTGACAAGAACCTTGGAGAGTTCTTGATGTTATGTTTCGTGTTATGAACATCATGTTTTAGTTTCCTTTCAATAAATATTTATGTTTGCATTTGAGTAGAACTCCTATTTGTTAACATGGTATCAGAGCTTAAGTTGTTGAATGAGAAAGTTGAAAGAGATCTAGAGCTAAAAAGTTTCTAGAACAAAAGCTTGAAAGTCTCTAGTAATATCATAGGAGCTTGTCAAGTGCAAAAAAGAAACAGGGAAAGGAAAGGATGTGAAGAGAAAGAAAAAAAAAGAAAAGTAATGAGAGGAGATCAACATATCAAGGTTATGGAAGTCAGATCTTTAAATCTAAATCTAGATCTACTGTGAAAAGATCTTTAAGTGAAACTTGGAGAGATTATAGAATACTATAAGATGCTTTTATTTTCAAATTTTCAAAAGAAAATGATATGTTTTGTGAGAGTTATGAGCCTTTGAAGACTCTGTGCCAGATCTGGATTTTTGGTCATATCTCCTTTATTTGAGCATTTTTGGATCTGCAGCTTTGGGATCTTATAGATCAGAAAGGAGTATATATGTGAGAAATTTCATGTCATTTGGATCTGTATTGAGAGAGATCCAAAGAGTGATAACTCTTTGTGTTCATCATCAATACAACTGAAATTTTGAACAAATATAAAAAACATATATCTAGTGTCTCCCAAAATCTCAAGGATTTTAAAGTTGCTGAAAGCAAGTTGTAAGTCATTTTGTGTTCAAGTCCCAGCTTGAGGTGATTTCAAGGAAGTAGCAAGATCTCTCATTTTATGAAGTTAAATGAATTAAAATTTTGAAAAATCGTAGTAGACATAGTTGTTCATGTTTCATCAAAATTTTAGATCGATCCAAGGTCATATGTCAACAATGTAGCTTCGCAAAGTTATTGTGACAAAAGTTTGTTTTGAGAAGACACCAAAACAAATTTTTGAAGTGGAGCAAATACAACTTGGGAGAATTTGAAGGAAGGAGTTTGAAGATTGGGAAGTGCAAATACATTATCAAAACCTTCATACAAAAGTGTGGTATGTAACCATGTACTTAATACCATACGAAATATTATACGAGATACATACATATATGTAAAACCTATGTATAGTATAAAATTTTGTATAATACTCAAAACATACATACATATGCAAGGTCCATCTTGTTCAACCCTAACCCTAACCCTAATCCTAGAAACCTAAAGAAGGAAAACCCTAATCCTAATCCTAGAAACCCAAGGAAGGAATTAAAATCATTTGTGAAACCCCAAGAAGATGTTGAGTGGTGCTTTGAGAGATGGCAGATGGTCTTTCTCAAATTGTAATTGAGAAACTAGATAGGAACAATTTCCAAGTGTGAAAATTTAGGATTATGAATTTATTGATGGGGAAAGGCTACTAGGAAATCATAATTAATGATGAGAAAAAACCTCTTTTCCCAAAAAACCCCACACAACAACAAATTCAAGCCAATAAAACTTAGCATGAAAAAACAAAAAAAGTCTTGTATTAGCTTTCTGTGAGTGTGTCCGACTCCATGATTGTGCATATTCAAGATGCAAAATCACCCAAGCAAGCTTGGGATACATTGGTGAAGATGTATAGCACCAATACACAAGCCCGCAAAATGCAGTTCAAGCAAGAGTTGCATAATCCACACAAAAACAAAATGAACATCAGTGACTATTCTACAAAGGTGAAAAACCTTGTAGATGCTCTTGCATCTATAGGAACCGCTATAGATGATGAAGATCTAGCGACCGTCACCTTGAATGGACTTGGAAAAGACTATAGCCAGTTTTATACTTCAATTATAGTTCAAGAAACATTTTCCAATTTCTAACATTTAATAACACTACTTATAAGTGAAGAGATGAGACTTATTGGTATTTCATCCAATGGAAGATCACAAGAAAGTGTTTTCTACTCAAATACTAAGAGAAGTAGAGGTAAAGGTGGTACAACTTCATTTCGAGGTCGACATAGAAACTCGCATGGTGGACATCATCAACATGAAGGTCAAGCTCATGGAGGTGGACGAGAAAACTTTGGAGGAAGAGGAAGTAAAGGAAGTCGTGGAGGTCGTGGTGGAAGTCATTAAGGTCAACAACCAAATAATGATTCAAATTAATACTACTGCGGGAAACGTAGGTACATGGCAAAAATTGTTCTCAAAGGGAACATGGTGCACGAAATGAAAAGCTACAACAAGGGAATTATGCATCAACTAACAATCAAGGTGATGAACAACTGTTTGTGATCCAACACATGGCAAATTCAATGATAGGAGGTGTATAAGATAATAATGTCTGGTATGTGGATTTTGGAGCTTCAAACCACATGACTAGTCATGGAGAATGGTTTAGAGCACAAAGGATTTGAAGACACTAGGGTTTGTGGAAACTAGTGATGACATTACACATCCCATCACACAAATTGACAAGCTGCCATTGTCCATGCAAGATGGGCAAATAAAGTACCTGAAAAATGTACTTTATGTTCCAACCATAATAAAAAAATTGGTCTCCGTAGGCCAAATGGTGGAACAAGGTTTACATGTGACATTCAACCCAAATGGATGTTTTGTGGAAGACATGAAGAACTAAGGCAAATTGATTACAAAAAGGGAACGGAATGGACAAATGTTCACCTTGGATGTGAACATGCCTGAGGTGAATTCCATGTTATTCACACATGGAAAAGGAGTTAAAGACATTGAAATTTGGCACAAGCTGGTTGGCCATGTTAATTTCCAACGTCTTAAATTAATGGAGAAACAAAATCTTGTTGGAGGTCTTCCAAAATTTGGAACAGA
>Ga0209611_10009435_pt1 | contig 14778 bp, 7 predicted proteins | sample S1TSphgellanicum_3_FD_187693 | JGI IMG/M metagenome (GOLD analysis project Ga0209611, IMG submission 187693) | Host-associated microbial communities from peat moss isolated from Minnesota, USA - S1T2_Fc - Sphagnum magellanicum MG (SPAdes) (version 2) | ecosystem: Host-associated > Plants > Peat... | reverse complement strand
CCACCAATGATGGCAATTAACACTGAAATATGGCAGATGGACAAAATTAATGTAATGTAGACCAATGAGTCTAGGATCAGACACAACTATCAACCTATATTGTTATTAAGAGAACATGTTTGTAGTATATCTATCACCATTTAACTTTCTTAGATGTGCATGTTGACATGCATAATTATCACATTTTCGACTTGCAATGTGCACACAATATAAAACATCCCATGAGTAGCCTTGACAACAATAAGAACATGGCCCCCCTATATGTCAATTTTAGATACCTAAGGATGTATGCACTTGGAAATTCACAACTAATTCATCCTTGATTATAAAAAAATAGTTCCAACGAATTTCATCATCTGATCCATTTGTTAATCATGTTACATATCTAATTTATGTTTCATATTAGGAGAATTTAGCAAATTGCCCATTTAAGGTTCATATATTTTAAGGTGAAAACACGATAAAAGGAGTTAAGGGCACCCCCAAGCACTAGACATAACACATGTCATTTTTGTGTTGGGTTTATAATATTAAGTTTGTATTTTGGATACCCAATTTAACACTACATGTTAGATATAAATACATTTTGATTACAAATTGATCTTATATTATTTATATTATGAATTCGTGCGTATCACATAAATATGCATAATTTTTGTTAAAACCACATTGTCAAAATCCATAGTTTTCAAGGTCAAAAGCACTTTTGAGCCAAATGTGTTCAAATGGGTTATATAAAAAAAATTCACATTGCATCCAATAAGTCAAAAAGGTAACACAATGTTGGGGATTAAATTCCGTATGGGATTTTTTTATGGAACATATAGCTTGACAAATAACATTGATGCACATCTTCACATGCTTCAAAGATCCCTCTAAAAATAGGTCAAAAGGTTCAAACCCTCAAACATTTTATTCTCTCCACATCTTTCGATAAACCCTAACATTTAGAATTCCCAAATATGTTATATTTTTGGGCATTTCACTTTTCATCCCCAATTTGTATAGCCTCATTAAAATGCAATAGAAGATGTCACACCTTTCCCACTTTGGTTCTTAGAACAATGTGAAATTTACTCCTCACAACTGAAATCATAAGTAAAAAACAAACAACTTTTCATTTACTAGTGATAAAGCCTTGACAAATTACCAATCAATTCCCAAACCTTCCACCTAACATCCCACACTCTATTTTATAGACAACCAAAGCCTTAATGCCTTTTGCTTTCCCTAGTGTTTATCATCCTCTCCCCACCAAATTATCCATGATATTAAATTGAGCACTGTCCAAACTATTTTCTTAAGTACCAATAACACAATGGAAAGAAAATCTAAATAACTTAAGCAAATCCAAATATAACTTTAAACTATTTAAAGACATGCCCCCATGTTTGTAGCAACTACACACTCCATATAGTTGAAAAAAGACAACAATACATAATATTTTTCCAATCTAGAGTGATGTTTGCTCTTATATATTGATTTAAAAAAATTTCTTCCCTCCAACAACATAGGTCTTCCTTTATTTCTAATCTATTTGTTCCACATTGACCAATAGTGACTCATGTAATTGTGCCACAATTTCCATCTTTTGAACCATGTGTAGTGCCATCTTTTGAGGTTCTAATTGGTCATCAACAACTTCAATTGGATATTGTCCAAACTATTGTCCACTATCAACCTCATAATTCTTTTAGTAAAATCATATATGGTGAGTACTTGGTATTTGTTTGAATTCCACATTGATATTCAAATAAAATCATAGGTACCTACAAGTCCCATACATGAGTTCACTTGATGCAAATAACAATGAGCCCATGTTTGAAAGTTTTAATCATCCTTTCCACCATGCCAATACATTAAGTCCAATATGGAGTAGTGAATTGATTTGTGATACCAAAATCCTTACACATCGCATCAAATCCAACCATCCATTCACCATCATTATTGATAAGTATGTATTTTGGTACTCCAAAACTAGAAATTATTTGTTCTTCCAAAAGCCTAACAATAATTGCGAAAGTGTCCCTTCATTAGTTTAACCTCACACCACTTAAAATAATGATTCATAGCAATTCATACTTGGGTGCAGTCATATTAACATGTACCCTTAACAGTCATAACCATTCATAGTCATAAGTTTAATTTTTTGAATTTTGGATTGTAAAAATTAATAATAACAATAAATATATTTTTTTAATAAAATGTTATTGTGAATACATTATGTACATATTGTAAAATTTGGAATCAATCTAATGAATGAAAAATATGTATAAGGACTTTTAAGGATTTGTAACCATTGCTTAAAAGTAATTAAAAAAAAATTTTGACATTAAAAGCACAATTTGAGAATATTTTTTAATGACATATTTTGGGATATTTTTTAATATACACCTTAACATAATAGTATAAAAAAAAATTTAAAAATTTTAATGTTTTTTTGAAAGACATATTAAAAATATTCTAAAAATATTTTTCAAAAAAACAACAAAAAAGTAGTGGTCTAAAGGGGCACCTATGGCTCCTTATAGTGTGGTTGGACCCACTTATTGCCATTTTTAGTTTTAAAAAATAGACTAACAATGTCAAAAAACAACCTTATGGGATAAATCACATACCAATATGTTTTTCATCTCCTCTATATTCAAACACATGCTCACTAATTCTTTCCCCATTAACAATGACCACATTCTTATATAATCTTTCTTGCAAATTCAATATAGTCATGAAATGATTATTTCTTCTTGACCTCAATAAAGGTTTTCTATTCATTAAGATGACCAATTTTAATGTGGATTTTATTCACAATCATCCTTTTTTCTTCAGGTCTAAGGATCACAAAATTATGAAACATTAGCACATCATTTTTTTAGTGGTAATTCATCTTTTTTTTAAGGTTTGTTTTTTTTTGTAAAATTACAACATTTAAAATTTAAATTGCTTATAATCAACAATTTCATTTCACATCCTTCCATATGTCCATGCATCTCTATGAACTAGTTGGATTCTCCTTGTAAAAATATGCTAATAATTTTTCTTTGATGAACATTTCCTAATTAACCATATTTTGTGCCTCTTCAATCATTTGTGCATGGTTGTGAATTATGAATTTTCGCTTTATGTACCTTCAAAATTTGCACAAAGGTGAAAGGTTGTTCTGTTCTTCCTTTTGAACAATCACCATATCTTTTAGGTACAGTTCACTTCATCTATTGGTTTTTTTTCAACGTCATTTTTTTTAATTTCTAACAATGTAAACACATTTGTAGAGAAATGTCCCAATGATGCATGTGTTATAAATTGAATTTTGGTATCAACTATTGGTTTAAAAATAAAGATTGATTGATTAGGTACCTCAAATTAGAAATCCTCTTTTCCATTTGATGCACAAACTAGATCTTCTAACTCAAAGCATCCATATTCACATGTTTATTCCTTGGTTGATGGACCATTTTAATATGAAAATCTTGTAACATAGAAATCCACCTTCCCATACACACACATCAAGAATAATCACCAACCACTTTGAAGATTTTTGGTTAGTTTTCAAAAGAAAATTTTGATGTAAGAACTAGTGGAAATGCCTTATAGTCCAAATGAGTGCCTAACATTCACCTTCTATTGGATGATATTGTCAGTGATACATTTTGTATTGCTTTGGATTCTTGTCCTACTCCATTAATATAAATACCACATAAAAATATTAACTAGGACATCTAAATTATTACTAGTGAATTCCTTATTAATGTTGAAGAATTACATTTTACCATTATGCCATTATTGAATTGAAACTATCAGGAACAATTGGGAAAAATATTCAAGCTTCCATAGATCATGAAACATACATGCCATGTTTCCCTCACAAAGCAATCTTTTCATTTAGAGACAACACCTTATTGTTCAGAATAATCCCCCATCATATCTTCCCCCAGTCTCCCATGATAGCTTTACCATTATACCAATATGCCCTTTGGTAGTTACAAGAAATGGTTCGAACTACTTCGCGTCATATTGGTAGGCAATTAACCTGGTTGTCTATCATGTCAACATAATGAACTTACTATTTATTACCACTATCTGTCTGTTGTATCATCACAGTGAATTTCAACATGCTATGATTTGACATTTCCCAAAAGAGACTTGGTTAAATCTTTCTAGTATTTCTACTCCTTGCCAACATGTCTAAATATCTCCTTTACAAATATCTTTTTTTAATAAGTGTGAGGCTTTGCATAGGCTATGATTTGTTCTTGTCTTTCATTTTTTAAAGATAAAATTGCCCCAACCCCTTGTGCCAACCAATCAACATCAAGATGAACATTTTCAAAAAAATTGGCCTAGTCAAAAAAAATTCTTCTACCAATTTCTACTTCAATATGTCATTTAAGCAAGTTGGCATGAAATGTACAATGAAAAAAAAAATGGTCTTTTTTGGTTAAATCCAATAAAGGTCCAACAACATTGGCATAACCCTTTATGAAATTATGATAATAACCTATGAAGCCAAGGAAAATCTTGACATTAATTATTGATAAAGGAATTAATTTTTTTGAAACAATCCAAATCTTAAAGGAATCATGACATGATCCATGCTAATTCAACTATGTGACCTAGGAAGTTTATTTTCTTTATTCTAAAACAATAATATTTTCCCGAATTGAATTGCTGGCAACTTGCAATTTTTCAAACATCAAATTCAAATGATCTAGATGATCATTCCAAATCAAGCTATGGACATTAACATCATCAATAAATATCTTTAAACATTGATTGGTTTAATCATTGAAAAATTTCACCATTGTCCAAGAAAATGTACATGTTACATCTTTTAATCTAAATGACATGACATTCTAGTAAAAAAGACCAAAGTTAGTATGATAGTACTATTTTTTGTTTCATTTTTGTCCATTATGATCTACTAAAATCTTGATTGTAGATTTAATGTTGAAAACCATGTTGAGTTCCCAAGCTTAGCGAATACATTATCAATAAATGATCAAGAATGAATCTCATCTAGTTTGAAAATTCAATGCCTTGTGATCCCCACATAAACTTGTTTTGTTGCAACCTTCTTTTATAGGAATTGTAACACATAAATTTATTTTAACATGCTTTGATGCATTTTTCCCAACTAGGCATCATCCTACAAGGGGATAATTTGGGCATTGATGGAGTGTTCTCCCATGGTACAAACATCTAATTCACCTTAGTGCCATGAAAAAGTGTCCTAAAATTCACCCTATAGATCCCACAATTTTCTATATTCTAACACACTCAATTTAACCTTCATTTTGAGTTAATTTTTGGCATCTCTTCTCCACATTGTTTGCAATAGAAATAGAAATTGAGTTATCTCCATCAACCATTTGAATTGGAAAGTTCGGCATAGAAATCAATCCTTTATCAACTTTCTTGTTCTCCTTATCTTCCACCCACTAAATCTTGTTATGATAATCATCTTCTTTACCGAGCTACCCATTCATCAATTTTTGAAGTTGTTCTTGTAGAATTAGATTCATAATCTACATAGGCATTTCCTTTTATACAAGTTCATCCAACTTGTGATCCATCAACTATTGCATAAGCAATTCCATGTTATGTAGGATCAAATTTTGATCATCATCTACATCACTATTTGATTCATTGATTTTCAAATCATCTTCTAGATCATCATATGGATCATTAGGTTGAATAAATTTGGGTTGATCTTCCTAATAATGATCAAGATTTGATAAATCCAAACCCACCATGCCTTCATCCATTTATTGTATTGACTATTTGAATTCTTGATTTGGCACAACATACATGTTGACAACAATAAAAGGTAGCACCTCCACCTCCATGTTTGGTTCATTATGAACTTGGATCACCCTTTTTTTCCTCCACATCAATAATTGCATCAATGTTCAAAAACGAATCTAGGCCCAATAATACATCATAGTTATATGTTTTTAAAATAAAAAACACCTTGAATTGCAATTTATATTTCCCACATTCATAGGAAGATCAATAATTTTTCCAAGTGTCTTGGTAATAATTCTAGATGTTGTTTTGAATTATTATGTACTAGCAACCAAATGCATGATTCCCAATTTCTGGACAATACCTACCACCATTATAAACATTGAAACAATTATGTCTACAAGCCTTTCAATCAACCCATTATGTATTTCCATGGTCAAATGTAGGGTCTTGTTTCTATGTTGTTCTTGACACATACCTTTCTAATTGTAAGAGTAGCAAAAATTATAGCCACTTGTGCCACTTGTTGTGCTTCCTCATCCATATGTTTAGAAATTTTCACCAACCTTTCAAGTGCTCCAACTCCCTAGGGATGGTTAATATTGTCTCCAAGGGAATGAAAGAAATATTTCCTTTGAAAAAATGCATAAAAATCTTGGACTTAACATGATTAATCTCACCTCCAAGTTCCCTTTGCCCTACTACACCTTTTTCTTCATTGAGTTCACCATTTTTATGACCTTCAATAGTCGACAAAGGATTCCTTCTCTCAGGAACCTTGGATCATGAAAAGTTGTTCTTAATTCCACATAGCCAATTGAACTCCACCACCACCAATGTAGCCTTTCCATCATTCACCAAAACTTCTAAATAATCGGTTGTGGTAATAGGTCCCTTCCAATTTTTCTTCCAACATTGCTCCTTTGTATGCTTCATGACAAAAGAATAATACATGCATTTTGGGCCAAAATTTTCCGTGTTATGCTCCCTATCACATTTTATGCATTTTTGCCTTTTGATAAGTTTAGGACATGTGGAAGCACTATGTCTTACTATATGACATAGTTAACAATTTGAATTGTTGAGATTACTAGGTTGGTTAACCTTCCTAACTTCAACACCCTTAAAAAAATTATTAATTTTTTATTCAAAGCATGGATCTAGCATCTATTAATGATTTTTTTCCAAAAATTTCTTTTTTCTTAATATTTTTTCAAAGGTTGAAAAGAAATCTTTCCAATTTTTCCATGATTTTTTTCCATTTCACTTGTAGTTACCAACAATTCATCCACGTCCTCATTTGTTTTCACCACAAATAGTTTTCGGATTTTTAAACCAAAGTTTAACCAAGTGGCAAGAACCTCATTATTTCCTTAACATCTAAGATTTGTCCTCTTACAAAAAGGTATTCCAATTTGTCGTAGTAGGCTTGGACCCACTACTCAAGCTCTTATTTTTATCACATCCATTTTGGCCCATAGTTCGTTTTCATCATAAACACCATATTTTTTTCAATAGTAGGACCATTAATGATTCCCAATAAGGAGGAGTAAGGTTTAATTGTTTAAACCAATCCCAAGCCTTCCCCCATAAGTTCAACTTCACAATTTAAGAAAAACTTCTCCTCATCATAATCATGTATTTAATCTATAACCTTTTTGCCCAACCAAAAACATTTTCCAAGTCCTTTCCCCAAAATGTTCATCCATGCCTTTTGGGTTCATCACCTTGATATGCTAAAAATTTCCAACTTTTTTCCACATTTAGACCTTCCTATCCTAATCAAAATTCCCACCCCTAACTATTTGCTTTGGGTTCTTTTTTTTCTTCTTCTTCCTCTTACTTAATTGCTTATAACCTATTACCATCTATTTTATAATTATAATTTATATCACTTATACCTACATACCTCCAATGCAATTTGCCATAAAGATACGTCTAATAAGTTAAACACAACATATGATGATCTTTGCCTAGAAAAACAATGTTTGATATGTGATCTCCAATTCTAATATTATTTTCTTGCTTTAGTTTGTAAAATTGTGCACAACAATCTTTTACATCCATTTCTATTGAGATCCACACATTTCCTATCTTGGGATGGAGGTTGTCATCCATCAAATCTAGTTCTAATTTTCAACTAGATTGCCACCTATGCGAAAAATCTAGCATGAACCATGCATATAACAATGTTTCCAACCTCCATATGCTCAAATGGAAGCCAACAATTATGATTGAGGCAAAACCAATGATTTTTAAAATAAGAGATCTTGCATTGTGTTCTTTCTAAAAAATAATGCCATCAAAAGTAGACATTCTAGATTGAATCTTGCGATTTTTGGTTTGTACTCTGCTCCATTAATCAATAGTCCCATTATGAAACAATCATCATGGTCTGTAAATATATGTAGCTTCAAAACAAATAGACAATTTACATAGAGAGTTATTTAACAAAACTTTGTTGTTCCCTTTCTCTTATGGGGCTTAGAACTTTAAATTTAGAGGGTATGAAACTTTCTTTATTTTTTGTATCTAAATTGATGAGAACATGGCAATGTTCACCAAGTGGTTGCCAAATGGCTGAAGGCCACATATGATTGATTTTTTGTGCTACATGTCACTACAAAAAATTGAAGTTGCAGAGACACAAAGAAGATGCTAAAGTAGATAAAAAGAGTGGTTTTGAAATTGTACCCGAAAAGTTTCGGTTTCACCCTTCTTCTGTCACTTAATGGCCTTAAAAGAAAAATCCACACAACTTAGGTTTTCTATCTGAAATGACACCAAAAGACCTTCAGAATTGGACTGTTCTAGTCCCCATGTGACACTTGTGGAAATGAAACAAACACTACACAACTTAGTTGCTATGTCGTCTATAAGCTATTCATGAGGAGACACTCCTTGGCCTTCACATAATATTAACGTGGTTCCGATTTGCTAAAAGGGTATGTTCGTGCCACAAAATCCCATAACTTTATCCCATTGTGCTATAGGCTGCAGCAGAAGAATTGTCCAATATGTACTACAAGATGCCAAAATTTTTTAATTAAAAATGAAAATACAATTGGTAGTATGAAAAATGCCAAAAGACTTTGGATTTATGGTGCCCAACTGTTGATACCTCAACACAAAGTTTTTTTTCCTTTTTGTGAGGGTGGGGGTGTTGGATATCTTTGTTCCCAACGTGTTCACATCAAGTTCTCAATGGGTTCTCAACATGTTCCCCAAGTTTTCAATATGTTCCCCATCCTTTCACCAATAGCTCCTCACTTTATCCCATATCATTTGCCCTAAGTTGTAACAGCCCAAAGGAGGAGATTACAACTTATCTATTTTGGGACTATCCAAAGCTTGATTTAAATTTAAATTTTTTTAGTGATGGACCAATCAAAGATGCCCATCAGAAAAGAAAAAGCAAAAACTTTGGGGGTGCCCAGAACTGGTTGATACAAGTCACAAATACACGTACCATGAATTGCAATAGAGGGAGTTCTGTCCATTTGTTTCAAAAGAAAAGTTTTTAAAATTTGCAATAAAAGTGGGTGTACATTGATGGGCTAATCAAAGTGGGTTTGGTATCATTTTTTTTTAGGTTTTTTACTAAGTGGGACAAGTGTCATCTCATGGTTCCAGTTTTGGTTCTATCACTTCCACTTGCCATTTGAATCAAACTATGGGGACCACTAAACGTAGTTTGTGGTGATGTAAATTAATGATGGGAAACATTGGTTATGCTTTTGTAGAGCCTGTAGTCACCTGATGGAATGCCATCTCACCCTACTCAGCTTCATGTGTTCCTAGGTGGCAGACCCCCTCAATAGGACCAAAAGGATGACCAAATGGCTCAATACCATGTACCTTTACCATTCCCCCAGTAATTAGATTATTTGCACTAACTTGTCGCCATTAATGCTAAATCCTTTTTGGGATGCTCGCCAATAGTGCCCCCATCACCAAAATGGGGGAAACAAAAAAAAAAAGAGGCTAATTACCAGACTCCTACTACCTTTAGTGGCACCGTCCTAGCTATATGAACAGGATTTGTATTTATTTTTTAGATTTCGCAGTGTAGGTGTTGCGGTGCATGTGATACTATTCCAAACGTGTAGAACGTGAGGGCAGTCTCATACTCATTGGAATAAAGCTGCACTTCTTGCACAAGATAAAACAAAAATACAGGCAGCTCTTGCTTATGTTTGTACTCTCGTTTTCTGGGAGCTATCTCCAATTTCTAACCCCCCTTCCAAGCGGTGTTGTTTCTGTGGCTAAATTTCTGTGGCTAGTCAGAGTGGCGATCATCCCTAGCAAGAATTAGTCAAGTTTGGCTATACACCAGAAATAAAGTATAAATCTTTAGTGATCCTTTTACATGTTTGGCTACACAATGAAAACCGCATGTATGAATCTGGAGATTTTTTGATTGTTTTTTCCCTCACTTTTGTTGACTGCCAACTGCAAACCTTCAACTTTGTTGATTTTTAAAAAAAATTTGTTTCGCTGTTTGGCAACATATCGCCAATAAAAAATAGTCTGCTCCCAATATATGTAAAGATTTTTTTGAGTTGAGAGGAGAATATATTATTTTTGTTAGGGGTATATAGTGCAATTTTCATGTGTCTAGAGATGCGTCTATAGATTATGTGGTTACATCTCCACCCTTGTCTAACTCACCTCACATGAGGTTAAATAAGTTTGGGCCGTACTCATTCTACTTTCCTTTTTTGGTGGATAAACTTGGAAGCTTCTCCCCAATGCTTAGAAATATCATTTATTTTGTAGAAGCTGTGGCATCGGTGATTTTTTTTCAATTTTGTGATGTTGCTCAGTGGCGACCATAGAGGAGAATATTTAGCCAAATTTGGCAATATTCAAAATATGAAAGTACAAAAACCTTCAGCATACTTTCATGTTGTAGGCAGTTGTAGTTGTGGCAATTCCTTTTTTAAAATTATTTTTTAACAATTATTTTCTTAAAACAGTGAATATGTGAAAGAATATTCTTTGTTCAAAATATTTTTCGAAAAATGACCAAAGTTGGCCAAAAAAAACTGTGTTTCACACTATTTGTCTCGTATGCATATCAGAGTATCTTTTACAGTTTTTCCACCTTCATAATCTGCTCGAAATTATTGGACAAAAACAAATCCCAAACTGCCCAAATTTTCTAAAGCATCAAGATATTTTCAGAATTCCCAAAAGTTTTGGGCATAAATGAAAACTATATTCAACATTTATAAGGTGCCCATTATTATTGGGCAGAATAAGAATTCCCCAAATGCCAAAAAATTTCAAGCTTCAAGATTTTTCAGAGTGCCCAATTCTTTTGGGCAGAAATGAAAAAAACGTTTTATAACTTTCCCAAACAGGCTAAAATTTCTAAAATTGCCCAAATTTTTTCCAAGCATCTTAGAAAAATAATCTCATGAATATTTCCGAGCATAGGATTTGTTGAATTCCCAGATTTTTGAGCAAAAATGAAACAAATTCAACCTATATAATCTGCCCGAAATATATTGGGCAGAATAAAGATTCTCAAACTAATGAATATTTTTCAAGCATTTTGAGAAATGTTTTCTAGGAATTTTTTAGAATGCCCAATTTTAAACCTAATTGTAAACCTCAATGCTAACTTCTTTAAAACCATAAGTCAAAAAAATAAAAAGATTTAAACCCCAGGCTTAAGTGCTAGGCCCAAGTGCTAAAAAGATTCTAACCCCAAGCCAAAATGGTAATTTTAAAAAATCCTAAGTCAAAATAATTAAAAAATAAAATCATAAGCCTAAATAGATTCTAACCCTTAGGCTCAAGTAGATTTATCTTTAGGCCTAAAAGGATTTAAAACTTAAGCCAAAATATTAAAAACTTCTAACCCCAAGTGAAAATGATAATTGTTTTTAACCTTAAGCCAAAATAATAAAATTTAAGAAACCCTTAGGCCTAAACAATTTCTAATCCTTAGGTCCAAATAGATTCTATCCTTAGACCTACAAAGATCTAAACCTTAGGTCAAATTTCAACCAAAGATCAAAGTTTTAAAAATATTTTAACTGTAAGCCAAAGTCTTAAAAAAGATTATGAGTCTAAGCCAAATTGTTAAAAGAATCTAACTTTAGACCCACCTCATTATGTCTTGAAGTGTACAATACTTGATCTCTGAAGCACTTTTTCATTATATTTGTATGATAAGATATTCCATTTAAAAAAACATCCTAATGTTGAACCATGAGCTAAACAAAACTATCCTAAGGTCCAATCTGAAATTGCTTCCAGTACAGCCCTTTTAATATTCCATAACCTTTACCATTCCAGCATCTTCTTCACAATTTTATTTTATTTGTTCAGTTTGAACGTAAAATAAGTATTTCCTAAAATTCCTACAGTTGAGGTGAGAAAAGCAATGCCAAGTAATTTTACACTACTTAGACACATTGCACCACCAAGCTTTAGGATAGGCAGTTGATAGTAACATCTCACACATTTCTAGGACTTTTGGCATTGGGAGAAGCTAATTGAAAATAACTAAAATTTATTGAAAATAATTTAATTATTGCCAGAATGGTAAAGATATTACGATATACTACATTGAAAAATAGAGTGTACGTGCCACTTTACTGATATCGCTGTGAACTGTGGATGCTCTCATATGTTTTCTCCAGTCAGGACCACCCAATGAATGCAAAGTTGTCAAAATTTGAAAGACCAGTGCAGTTTCATGCATGTTGATATATATTATGTTGACATGTGCTTTGTTGTTCAAGTCAAGATCAAAGTGAACCTCTTGCAGTTTGTAAAGAATACCATACCTAGGACCAATGTTTGGCACAAAATAATTTCCAAAAGGTCTAGCTGAAAAAAAAGAATTTTTTTATTGAGATCAATTTTTGAAAATTGAACTCGCAGGTTGTGAAAAACTATTTACTGTTCCAACCATTCAATTAGTAGGTGACCCTAACCTCTATTACAAATACACAACACAAGTTGTCCTTTTGCATACATAATCCTCAACTGTTGAAAATTTGAAAAATTAAATTTCAAACTGTCTAACCTCGTTTTCTAAAATAAATAGATACTGAACAAAGGAATGCCGATTGTTTGTTGTAGTTACAATAGTACTAGCCCTTTTTTGGAAATACCCCCACCCTGAGGACTTACCCTACAGTTCATTTTACCCTCAACATGAGAACTGCTGAATCCTCAGGAAGACATGCATAGGTTTACTTCACTTTTTTCCTTTACAGTAAAGAGCAATCCATTATATGGTCAGGCTTCAAACATGGGCACTTGCTTGCAAGTTGTTGACAGAACTTGAGTGCAACTTTACAGCCCTACACTGAGCTTCACACTATGAGTGCTATGTTTACTTCATGCAAAATATAGTATATATCCTGGTTACAAGATGTTTCTTACTGGTCTTGAGAACACATTTCTATTATGTTCTGGGGACCAGCCTAAAAAACTTTGATGGTTCACCCATAGGATGAGAAGCCCTAAACTGGATGAAAATGTATATGCTTCCATCAACCACACTGGCGTTTTTTACTCGTGAGATTTCGCCAAAAAGCGAATTAAAAATTTAAAAATTGAAAATGGAGTGATTTTGGAGCTTTCCAATCACCAGAATTGAGAGGGAAAAACATTGAAAAAATCTCCAGATTTGTATATTTTAATTCTCAGTGTGTAGCAAAAAAAATTGGAAGGATGATTACAGTTTTGTATTTCATGGCTGGTTTATAGTCAGATTTGGCTAAATATTCTTATGGATGATTGTCATTTTCTCTACATCTTTCTAATAGCGATTTTTTTTTGGTGACAATTTTTTTTCAGTTCTTAAAGATATTTTGAAAAAATAATATCCTATTACAAATCCCTTGTTTTAAAAAGCAGACATTCACCAATTTTTTATTTTAAAAAATCGCCATAAATCGTCACAATTGCCTACAATATGAAAGGGTTCTTCACATTTTCTACTTTCATATTTTGAGTAGCTTCAAATTTCACTAAATATACTTATGATGATCACCACTTGAGCAACATCACAAAATTGAAAAAAACATTACTGCTTCCTAGGCCACTTAGGCTACAAACAAAACTTGCCAAAAAAACACAGAACCAGTCAGCTGGCTGGTGTGGGTGGAAAAAGAATGGATAGAGGAATGGCCTCCACTGCATAAAGAAACCGTACATTTGATCATCATGTGTTTTGTGGCAAAATTTCACCCTCCTTACATGGGAAAGTGTGCATTACAGGAAAGCGTGTCGTGAAAATGCCCCATTACTGAAAAGGGCATGCAATATGCTTTATGTACTCAAAACGTATTTGTACACCACTCTTTTGAAGTACGTTAGTTTTTCTTGGTCCCGTGAAATCAGGCCCCGTGCTTTATGTACTCAAAACGTATTTGTAAACCAGTCTTTTGAAATACGCTCGTTTTTCTTGTTTCCTGAGGTCCCGTGAGAAATGTCGTACCCCGCTTCTCGCAACCTCATTGGTGTACATGGCACATGCCATGTTACTGTTGTGGGTGTGGACGCTCTCATATGTTTTTCTTCAGTGGTGATCACCCAGGGCTGCCAAGTTTCATGCATTCTCCAGTACTACAGTAGTTGGTAAATACAGTAGTAGTACCTTGGCAGCTTTGACAGTAAATAAAATTATTTGTAAAAATGTAGAAATCTTCAAAAAAAAAAATTGTGAAGGAAAATAGACTTAAGAGTATTCTATTTTTGGACATGGAATCTTAATTAATTATTCCACAAACATGTGTTGAAGCTGCCCTTGTACTAAGGTATTAGGCTGACGAGTTCTGCGTTGCAGTTAAATGTCAAGAACCGTAGCAGTACGGACCTCTTGCAGTCTGTAGAGAATAGTATTACTACTGTGCAGAGATATCATCACTGGGACACGGACCTCATGAGTGGATCACGTGAAACTTCTTCGCTTCTGATCGTCCCCTCATCCCTCAGCAGATTCCTGCATATCTGATCCAATGTACGGATCTCAACGCTTTGGCCAGTAGATTTTCGATCACCAATTGG
>Ga0209611_10009434_pt1 | contig 14779 bp, 7 predicted proteins | sample S1TSphgellanicum_3_FD_187693 | JGI IMG/M metagenome (GOLD analysis project Ga0209611, IMG submission 187693) | Host-associated microbial communities from peat moss isolated from Minnesota, USA - S1T2_Fc - Sphagnum magellanicum MG (SPAdes) (version 2) | ecosystem: Host-associated > Plants > Peat... | reverse complement strand
GGGACAAAATGGCCATTTGGATGCCACCCCCGCGACGAGTCACAGAGTACACTATAAGGGGGAAGGTGGTGGCTTCCCCCAAGGTCCGGGCCGTGGTGAGTCTTGTGTGTCCGTGTTGCCCGTGGCTTGTCCCAACACCAAAGGGATCCAGAATGAGTTCTAATCACTTTGTGTGGTTCCATGCAGGCCTGTGTGAGTGAGTAAGCTTGTCAATTCTTCCTAGTCTTTCCCGGGACTTCTAGCACGCCCCTCTCACCCCCTCTAGTGCTGGAAGTTGGGATCGTGCCCCAAGTTTCAACTCCTTCCGCATTGCCACATACTTAGACCCTCAAGTGGGTCTACGAAAAACTTGGGAGTGCGACAATGATAATAGGAGTTTCATGAGGATTGAAATGTTTATTTAGATTATGAGCAAGCTCAACAAGGAGCTACAAGTACATGTCAAGTCCTAAGCTACGTTTTAGCTCATAATTATAGGAAGTCTAGAATGCGTCGAATGGTACGAACCAAGTAGTCCGCTTTGCTATTAGGAGGTAGTCGACGAATCGAATCGCGCAACCAACGATAGTGTCCAACGCCGGGAACTTAAGACCAAGCGAAGATAGAAGTGTTTTCGGTTTCATAACAACCTTCGTACACAGTTTCGGGTTCATCACCAGAAGTGGGGTCAATTTGTATTAAGATCACCAGGGTGCGGGAGTTTGGCGAAATACAATAGTACCAAGCTCGAGGGGGTTCAACTTCGAGACGAGCGTGCACTTCGCGAGGTTCGGGTTCTTCATCGCGAGGATGCTGCGTTAGGGTTAGATCTAAAGATGACTCTGAAGGCGGTTCTGCATCCGCTTGTGCGGCTTGGGGCCTGTAAGATGTGACCGTGCGCAACGCCATACTTTCGAGGAAGAGAGGAAAGATCTTCAACAAAATCGAATTGACAATGGAGGTGGGGTGGACTTGTGACATCAAGTTTTGCGGTCATGATTTATAGGCTGAGGAAAGGAAGAGGAGGTGTAAATGATGGCCTAAGACCATGGTAAAGTAAAAATCTAAGGTCAAGGGATAAAAAATAAAATAAAATGAAGGTTCAAATAAAGTTGCTCAAGGGGAAGTGGGAATAGGTAGCAAGGAACCTTTTTCTTCTCCTCCCATTGACCACCAAGCATGGGATCTTTCATTGACCACTAAGCAAAGGATCTTCATTAACCACCAAGCAAAGGATCTTCATTGGCCACCAAGCAAGGGATCTTCATTGACCCACCAAGCATGGGATCCTCCTTTGACCACCAAGCATGGGATCCTCCCTCCTCCCTTCTCCTTCTCTTTAAAAGGCGGCTCGGATGATTGGGGGGGTCTGTTTTTGCCTTGGAGAATTTCCTTGGATATTTGTTTCACAAGCTTTTTGAAGGGAAATGGGGATGAGACTTAGGAGAGGGAAGAAGGAAAGGAGTGGAAGGAAGATCTTGTAATAGTTTTAAGGAATGAGGGTGAGGAATGATGAGGTTGGAAGGTTAGAATTTAGAGAAAATTCACAAAAAAACCTCTTGGGTTTCGTAGTATAATGTCGCGCTCCCAAGTTCCTCGTAGACCCACTTGAGGGTCCAAGTATGCGGCGATGCGGAAGCGGTTGGAACTTGGGGCACGATCCCGACTTCTAGCACTAGAAAGGGGTGAGAGGGGCATGCTAGAAGCCCCGGGAAAGACTAGGAAGAGTGGACAAGCTTGACTCACTCACACGGACCCTCCATGAACCACTCCAAGTGGTTAGTCCAAAGTTGGAGCACCTTTGGTGCTAGGAAGAGCCACGGCTCGGACCTTGGGGAAACCATCACCTTCCCCTTTAGAACTCATCATGGAACCTTTTTGGTGTTGGGACAAGCCACGGGTGAACTCGGACTCACTTTGAACACACACACACACTCCGGGCTCGGGAGTAAGCCACCACCTCACTCCCTTGGTGGGGAAGCCAGCATTTTCCCCCCTTGGGGAAACCAACCACTTCCCCCTTATAGTATACTCTGTGACTCGCCGCGGGGGTGGCATCCAAATGGCCATTTTGTCCCGGGACTCCCGGGACTCCCGCATGAGAGTCCCGGAATCGCGCAAATTCGGGACTCCCACGACTTTGAAGCTTCATAACTTTCGAAGCAGACCTCCGATCGATTTGCCGTCTGAAGCAAAGTTGTAGATCTCGTCGAGACCTTTTCAACGGTATGTCGCACGTTCTTTGCAGTCAAGTATTTTGGGTCGATTCCCGACTTTTAGTGGTCGAGAGTCAAAACTGGCGGACTCTCGGGAATTCGACTCCCGCCCCTTCTTTTGGCCATAACTTAAGTTTCAGATGTCCAAATGAACAATGCGAGCCCATTTTGGACATCTACACTTCAAGACCTTTCCATTGATATAAAGAGCGCAATAAGCCATGGAGTTTTGACCCCTCAAAACGCTCTCTGAAGTTCTGGGAGTCCTTTTGGGACTCCAACTCTCACCAACTCCCAACGTGGGAGTTCACTTGGGAGTGTGAGGGTTCACTCCCTCACACTCCTTGGACTCCTTGCACTCCCGGGAGCATGTGATGTGACTCCCGGGTCTACTATTAGGCCCGCAACCTTGCAACCCCCCTCCTTGCCTTGGTTGCAAGCCAAGGCTAGGGTTGCGACACTCTCCCCCACTAGAAGAAGAGGTCAATGTCCTCATTGACACTTAAAATTTTTCTCTCTCACGGTTGCACTCCCGGGAGCATGCGATGTGACTGTTGGGTCTACTATTAGGCCCGCACCTTGTAACCCCCCCCCCCCTTGCCTTGGTCGCAAGCCAAGGCTAGGGTTGCGACAACCTAGGTTAATTTTGTATTATTTCAAGTAATATTTAATACTTCCAAAATATGTAAATCCATTTCATCCTATGGAATGTCTTGGTCCTCTTCTCACAAGGTCATATTATATAACCAAAACCCCATGTTGATGAAGGCCCTCTAACCCACATTACATGTGAACAATCCTTTAACCATTTTTTGTTTGGATTTATTTATAACAAGAGTAGATTTCAAAAACTCGTAATTTGTATATTTTATGTGTGTGACTCCATTATCTTTGATAACATTGATGGATTATTAAAATTTCAATGGAACAAAATTGGTTAAAGGTTACAAGAAGAAAAAAATTCCCAAAAAAATTGTGCACATTCTAGATTTGGAGTAAATACAAGATGTGCAAAGGAAGTCATCATTAAAAGTTTATATTGAAATTTCAATAATATTTGTTTTAATACTTAAAGTATAAACATTACTAATATGATCATTTGCAATTTTTTAATTATCATCAATTTGATTTCAAAAGATAAGTGCATGGTTGGGTGGACCAAAATGTAATAAAAAAAATTCATTAAAATCCATTTTGTAGTGTATTTTACATTACATCATAGTGTGACACAATGCATACGGATACCATAATTATAATTTTTTTTCAATTGAGAATTTATCACATCTAAAGGTCCTTGAGTAAAACATGTGTGTAAAATCCCAACATGATTCAATTTATTTTCAATGTCCTATGAAATTTTGAAAAACAATTCAGTTTTATTCTAAAGAATAGTTCATAACTCCATATTTTCATTTGATATGACACAAAAGTTTTCAATACATTTCATCATTAAAATGTCTATATAAAAACAAGTCCCTCATAAGTTTGTAATGAAATCATTAACCCTAATCAAAATCCAATGATGTTTTCTTTGCCAACATTGCACCCTTTAAATTCAAAAATCCATAGCTTTTGTAATTTTATTCTTTAAGCATCACAATCAATCAATTTATGTATATATCTTGGTTATACCTTAAAAATGAGTCCTTATTGACAAAGTCTAACATATACAATAAAAAATAGCAATTTTAATGAAACCTACTACAAAAAAATTGTTATTGTTACTCCAAAAGTGGTCCACCCAACCATGCCATTGCCCCCAAAGTATTTATTTTGAATTGTATGATTTGGTTTAATTTTTGCATCAATTTTTTTGCAAGTATGATTATCTATCTATTATTCAATGGTCATCAAAATGTGGCATGATCAATTGTCAATTCAATTGTAATGTAATCATCAATTCATGCTTTGAAAGTATTAGGTCCAAGTTTATTGAAAGCTTTTATGTTTGGCAAGCCATATCAAATGGGGAAAATTAATATTGGATGATTGTCTTTTGTGTTGTGAATGCATGAATGATGATCTTTGTCAAATTAGTGATTACTTTCACCATACTCTTTCATATTTTATTCATATCTTCATCTAAAATATTCAAGTTGTTTCCAAACATTTCATTTTGAGTTTTATTTTATGTCTTTTCAATTTATACGTTCACAACTTGAATGTGATATATTGAATCTATAAGGAATTTCAAATCATTTTATGTTGCATACACCAATTTTTGTTGAAAATCAAATTCATTCCTATGAATCCAATGTGACATCCAACTAAGGTTTGTCTTTTTATAACATCATTAAATGACACTAGAAATTATGAAGCTATAGGACTTTTATTGATGTTAGATTTTTGGTCCAAACAAAATCCTATTGATTGCATTCCAAGCATGTGATGAACATGTTGGAAAGGTGTTGCCCTTGTTATTATTCTATTGTTTGTTGCATTCTTAAGTGTAGCAAGACTTTACAAAAATAAGGTCATGATTTGCAACTACATTCTAATTGTAAGTTGGAATTTTGTATGTTGCATGAATACTCTATGCCTAACTTGTGAAGCTACCACTAACATTAAACATTGTGCATTCCAACTTTGGATAGTTATATTTATAAGAACCAAAATCTTTGCCCTTGGGGGATCCTTGAACATTTTGCTACAACCTCTAATGTTTGAAGAGTGGAAATGTACCAATGTTGGGTGGTTATTTGAAATAAAGAAAAATACCTGCCACTTTCATATCTAATTAGTTGTTTTGCGTATTATCATTATAGTGTAGTAAGTTCTAAGAGCTTGAAGGTTGCATTTTTTAACATTGAAGGTGAAGTAACCCAATGCAATAAATGTATTTATCCCTTGTCAACAACAATTGCGAAATACCAAAAACAAAAAAACTCTTCCAATTTGTTATTGCAAAGTTTACATTTTTCATTTTGCATTATGATGGAAGAACCTAATGCGTTTATCAAAATGAACTTTGATAAGCTTGGATGCATGATCTTAGTTGAACTATTTCACAATTCACCTATAGGGCCTTTGAGTATACCTAGGATTATAGAGAGAGCAACCCCAAATTCATCACAAGCTAATGGTAAGAACAAGAACCAAATTCTTAATGTACACAAGCTTCCTAGTGCACACAAAGCACCATCTCCATCAATGCATAATACTGGAGTTGAAGAGGTTGACGAACTTGCCAAAACAATTAGGCAAATCACAAATACCACAAATGTGTATGCTTTTGATGTTTCACTTTTAGATTATAGGACACAAAGTTATTGACAACTCCAATAATGTTAAAGAAAAATGTTGCTTCATATAATGGGTCAATGATGACCAAATTTTTATTTTTTTAAACTCATGAAACTTTCACGATTTTTGGCTTTGTGTAATTGGTTTGAAACGTAGTTGAATTTTGATATGTTGTTTTGCATGTGAATTAAAAACTTGAGTTTGATATATTGGAAACACAATAAACTAAATTACTATGGGTTATTCAATCATAGTACATTGTGTTTGGAAAAATAGTAATATGGTGGAATTAAACACCCATGAATTTTTTTTGTAAGCAAGACCTTTGTTGGATTGTTATGCAAATGAAGAAGTGGATTTTCATTTCAAATTTTCAAACTACAACAAATATGAAATGCATTGCAAAATGCATGTTGTTGAATAGTGTCACAATCAAATGAGCTAAAGAGGGTGTCAGATGACGAAAAAAAAATCAAAATTGAAGAAACATTTATGTTATACCATTTAAAACCATGGCAATCGTGACAAGTTGTTCCTTTCTCATTCATATGAATGTTAAGGAATTCAAATAAAAAATCCAGTTGATAAAATTTTAAGTTTTAAGTTTTGATTTAAAACTTTTGAAAATGAACACCTATTGTGTAAAAAAGAATCAAATTTTCAAAGGACTATCAAAAGGACTTATATAATATAACAAAATTGATGGGAAAATTTTAAGAAAACAAAGACCTGTTACCCACATTTGAAAAGCACTCATACTTTAAAATATGTGAAATTTGAAAACTTTAAAATTTCAAAAAATTTCCAAAATTCATTCAAAATTTTAGAACTTCAAATTTCCTTTACCACATATAAGTGAGGTATAATGTATATGATGTGTTAAGAAAAGTTGTAGTTTATTATTAAAAAAAAGGTAATAATTTTAAAGAAAATTTTGATTTGAAATTGTTATCATTTAAAAAAATACAACATTAAATTTACAAAGAATCAGCACATTCTCAAAAATTCATATTTACTCAAAAATTATATTTTAAAAAATCATGTACTTGAACAATTATAAGCATTTATTATAACAATTTGCAAAAAAAATTATTTAAAAAATTCATTTGTATGAAAAAATGATTTTTAGACCAAGAAAAAACATGCAATCATTTTCTAAAGTATGGTCATTTGCTCAGTTGATCTCGTTTGCACCTAGCTAGAAAATGCATCAAGAAAGATCTGACCATTTGGAATGACATAGGTACAAGAGCTCCAGCTTTCCTGCCTCTTTCATTTTAGGTTTCCTGCCTCTCCACGTTGTTTACTTGTCCAATGTCTAGCAATATGTGAAAGGCACCTAACAATTATATGCACACAAAATATGGTTGGTGATGAATTTATTAGTAGATTGTCCACTTTTTCTTTTGGACCTTGTGTGGACTTTTTGTGACCTTTCAACAGCATTTTCTGTAAGTGTCCTTTACTACTTTCGGAACCATGCTTGATTTCATCATACTGCAGGCTACTACCATGTTCTATCTTCAACATGGCTCTTATGAGATTTGCCAACAAAACTTGTTGACTTTGGTGTTATTCAATTCAATTAGGGACCCAGTGCCAACAGTGTGACCGTTCTGTGTAGAATTTGCATGTTAGGTAAGCCAATGTAAGTTACTAAATTCTTATCCATTAGCCTGCTGCTAATGGGTTTTGTTGAGTCTTCTAGAACATATGCTGGTTTTATCTTGGCTTCTCTGAGTCTAATGATAATCCTTAACTGCCATTCAGCTCTTCTTTCTTGTTTGCTTTGAGCCCATTGTACAACGAATCAGTTGCAAATGTTTTATTTTCTTGATCATGCCTGTTTGGACTTAGTTTTGATGAGAATTTTATGCATTTCACGATGGAGAGTAACATTTCTTTTGGTGGCTTTATGAGTTCATTTTTGTTCACTTTGATTTCTCCTGGAAACTTGTTCATATTCCAATGAATTGATATTTACACAGTAGACTCGGTATTTTTTTCTCTCAATTATGTGATTCAGCTGAGGTGGTGATCATCCATAACCTGATTTAGCCAAATTTGGCTATGAAAAATGTGAGAAAAATTAAATACCCTTATGAATTTTTTTGCTACCTATTAGACCATATACAGATATCTGGAAATCTTTGTCGAATTTTGGGGATTCCTTCCAAAAACATCATTGAATTTGCAACCAAAAGCTTTCAAAAAAATTGCAATAGTGCAAAATATAGCAGAAAAACAAAGGTTGATTAGACTTGGTTAGTAAGGGCTTTATGACATTTTTACCCCTACATATTCTGATGATCCATTAAGACCCCATGCTTGGTTTTTCATCATAACTCATCTCCAAGTGTATTTCCTTATGGCCTATACCGATTCAACACCTGTCTCAGAACTGCATGTAGCTGAATCACATGTGAGCATCAAAATCTTCACTCTACGTCAATATGGGATCTAAAATGACTTCACTGGTCATGCAAATAACATCAGGTATTCAACTTTCAACATCAGACTGTACACATCAGGGCAGTGAATTCTCAAAAAGTGGTTGGTTACGGACATGTGACAGTGTGTGTACTTGATTTGGTGAACTACCACACCAGCTTTGATAAAATATATGCAAGCATGGAAGCTTCTCCATTGAAACAAAACAAGTGGTGGGTGCCATTCCGACATGACCCAAAACCAACTACCCTTGTTCACAATCTAGTTCTACGAAGAACATGGATCATTGGGTGTTAGTTCTTTTCTGTGAATGTGGATTGCGGATTGAAGACAACAGTAGGAATATTGGCATGGAAGCTTCTCCATTGAAACAAAATAAGTGGTGGGTGCCATTGCAAGGTGACCCAAAACCACCTACCCTTGTTCACAATCTAATTCTCTGAAGCACATGGATCCTTGGGTGTAAGGATTCTTTGAAGGAATAGTAGGAATTTTGATGTTTAATTTCCCCTCACCGGTTATTTTCAGAGCAAGGTTGATTTGGGCTTTCAATGGTTAACCTCTGAACTCACTCTTAAATATTGTATAGGATGGTTAGTTTCGGCAGGCAAGTGCCAAAACCAATTGATTTTAGCCTATTATGTCATTTCAATGTTTGAAGTTAAAGTTTTTATGGTTTGGCACATGGGGTCTTCAAATATTTTGTCTTTGAACCTTTTTATATTTCTCTTGTCGATTACTTTTCTATCATTATTGTTATTTCACAAGAGATTTTGAGACTGCCATTTAAAAGCAAAGGTATATTTCTAAATTTGAATTAAATTTTGTCTCCACTACTTTTAGTTATAAATATTCTCTTCTCCTCCTTTGAAACTTGAGCCATTAGTTTACATTTGGCAACATGGACCAGTCGTCACAAATTCATTGCTGCAATTTGAGAATTTTAGAACATTCATCAATTCGGATTACAAATTCTATACAATTCATCAATTTTTTTACATTTATATTTTTATCTTTTTTTTTTTTTTTGCAATGAGCCATTTGGTTGGCCTATCACCAAAAACATTATGAAATCCTCTCTCCCAAGTAAAAATCACATTGTTTACATTAAAAAAAATTTACATGATTTTACCTTTACACAAATGTAAATGAATATTAAACATTTACACTTACACAGAATATATAAAAATAAATTTCATTATGAGATTTATGTTTACATTCACAACACTGGACCAAGTCCAAGCCAATATGTGAGTCATATTAGACAACAGAGACCTACTCCAAGAAGGCATCCTCCGAAAGAAGCTTTGAAACAGGGCAGAAATATGAAGAAGAAAATTAGAAACTTACACCCTGTGAAAGCAGATGGGTCAAATGTTAAAAGCCACATCCTACATGATCGAGATGATTGCATCCCTTCAGATATTAAAAAAGAAGTGTTATGGAGGCCTAATGGTTTGATGACTAAATCCTGTCAAATTGCACCACAACACAATAAGAACAAAGAAATGAGAAGAGCGACCAAAAAACAAAAGACTAAGTCCTAGCTCAATTGCCAACAAACTAATATCAACAAGACGTAAGAGGACCAGATGTGAAAATGCTCCAAAAGAAGGCAAAGTCAGAGCATGTGATAATCAACCCCTATTGGGATACTTCAATTTAGAATGGTTTAAAGTTTTTTATTTTTTGAACAAATGGAAAGAATCCATTGCAATAAAAACAGAAAACAACACAAATGGACTCAGATTTAAACTTCCATTACTTAAGGTACAATTAGACCCAATCAAACCTTGTGTTAAAAATCTTAGTGGTTAGTTCCCAAATACCTTGTACATTCTCTAGATTACCAAACAGCTTCTTCAGGCTTAGGGGCGGTTTACACTAGAGGGTTTGGGCTTGAGACCACACAAATCTAAAATTTCTCATTGGTCCAAACTATGAAGGGTGATTAGTTTTGGTTTACACTAAAATAGTTTAGAGCCCAAGCCTAAGCAAATGACTTTGGATGAAAAAACTTGTTGGAATCTTACATCAATAGTCATGGATAATGTTGCTTGGGAGCTTGGGATATTTTTTCAAGCCTTTGTCAAAGAGGTGGGCCTAATGAAAATAGCAACGGCCCATGGGTTCCAAAATGATTTTAGTTATATATATTGAAAGATGAAATTGGAGGGAATTTTTGGTGGCTTCTCATAAAGATTTTTCCCTTTTAAGGCCTAAACAGAATAATAATAAAAATCATATTTTTTTCCAATTTTCTGAAAAAGAAATTTGGATGTAATTTTTTGATGGTTGCCCCCACAAAATTGTTAACCCTTGAAATTTAAAACAACAATAAATTCGGATCAGTTTTTTCTTCTTATTTTCAAAAGAGGTAAAATGGGATGGACCTTTTGGTCCACCCCTCCCAACAAAATTGTTCCCTTAAAGCCAAAACATAATCACTAAAAATTCGTTTTTTTCTTAATTTTTCTGAAAAGTAAAATTGGTGGAACATTTTGGAAGCTCCCCTTACAAAATTGATTACGCATTTAAAGGAAATTTAAAGGACAAAAAATATTATGTCATTTAAGGCATAACAATTTTTTCTTTAAAAAAAATGAAAGTGGGGGAAATTTTGGTGGCTCCCCCTCCCCTCCCCCAAAATTTCTGCCCTTCAAAAAATAAACATTATTAGGAAAAAAAATTATTTTTAAAATATTTTTTGAAATGTAAAAATGTTTCTGTGAATCCATTTGTCAGTCCACATCGGGTTTCAAAAGTTCAAACAATTCGTTTTTTCCTCCACATGAATTCACAAATGACTACAAACAATGCATATTTCTCCATTTCATACCTTACAATTAAAGCTTGAATGTTCAACACTTGTTGAATCAAATATACAAACACCAATACATAGCCATCACAATAAATAATTGTTTCTTTCTTTATTTATGATGTGTGATTGTTTATAAAACGTGCAAAAGAGAGAGGGAAAAAAAAAAACCTAAAAAGAAACCTAAAACGAGAGAGAAAAAAAGAAAAGATAGGAAATGAATAAAAAGTTAAGCCAGCCACATTTCCAAACTTTTTTTTTAACAAAATAAGTTTTTATTGAAAAAAACATGTGGTCAATTCTTTTGGTCCAAATTAGGTTTACACTGTGAAGAAAGGCCCTTGAGCCATGGCCCATGGGTTTTCCCATGGTCTCATCCAAAAAGTGAGGTACCATGAGGTTCTATAGGCCATGGCCCAAGCCGTCTAGTGTAAACGACCCTTTATCATCAATCAAGATGGTATGCAACATGAGGCTGCCACATCCATTCATAGGGTGATAAGAAACTATCACAGGCAGTGTTTATTTCTTCGAAATTTGTGAGGTTGGTGAGTTGGGGGATCGTCCACAAGAGGACTTAGCCAAATTTGGCTACATGTCAGAAAGGACAGTAGAAAAGTTTGACAGTAGTATGCTATAGTTTGGCCACATGCTCCAACCTTTTGTCAAAATATGGCGACTTCAAAAAGACTTTCCTCATACCTTACCCTAAGGTCAGTTTCGTCATTAAATAATACTCAAAATAGTGAAAAGAAAATTTTGTGAAAATATGAAGTTGACATGTGGAAAATCATCATAATTATCATAGGCTACACTCTGAATAATTTCACTACCCTTTTCTCAATATTATAGTAAATATATAAATTTAAAATTAAAAAACGAATTCATTTTTTGAAAAATAATTAGTATTCATTTTGTCAATATGAAAACTGACCCTAGTCTACAGTAATGTGGTCACAGAGGGTCATCTCCCCCCCAACCCCAAAAGCCTTTGTACTTGTTGCAAGGTCCCCCTCTGTTCTTTGTCGCAAGGTTGCAAAATCTTGCCCAAATAAAATAAAAATCACTGATCACACCGGATCAAGCTACCATATCAGTGAGTGTTCACATATGATGTCGGTTCTAAGTGCCATGAATTTTGTTGCTATTTGAAATTTTTGGTATGATGTCGGTTCTAAGTGCCATGAATTTTGTTGCTATTTGAAATTTTTGGTATGATGTCGGTTCTAAGTGCCATGAATTTTGTTGCTATGTGAAATTTTTGGAGTGAGTTTGTCCATAGAGGAGACGCTTGTAACATCAAGTTACTATTTACTCGGCATCAAGCACAATGGCAACTTTACTAGACAAAGTGAGTAATTACGCTTCCTTTACTTGGTACATGAAACTGGATACATAAGTATCCTCAATCCTGTGGTTCAGTGTATGGTTTAGGGGAATCCTCTGCCCAAGGGGGCAGTTATTTCAGGAACGGCCCAGCCCTAATGCATTGCCCAGTGTAAAAATCAATGAATTTTATCTGTTTTTAATTGTTTTCCCCTGATACCCAGCAGGTACCAGCCAGGTAACCACCAGGTATCACAGTTTTTAAGTTTAAAAAAATGGATCCAGGCATTTTCAAAAATGGAACACATCTGTGAGTATTTCGCTTATTGAAATGCTCGGTGAGCTTTTACAGTCTGTAAGAGAGAGCATCTCTACCAAATCTGTCTGCAGGCTTTTATGAAAATAGATATTTTCAAGGAGCAAAGTTAACAACAATTCAGTCACCAGTGCCAAGTGGTGTTGGATTACAGTTGACAAGGAAAACATATGAAAATAAAGACCTGGCAAAGAAGAAACAAACACGCTTATCGACTTTGGCTAGTACTAGTCAGCTCCTCTAAGTTGCAGGACGACGACGATAGCGCTAGGTCGGTAGTAACTTAGGTAGGTAACGCCACGTTCCGACTGGCCAGGAAGGGGGCCCAAGGCCCCAGTACTCTTCAGCTGAGTAAACCTTAAAAGCGCAGCTGACACCTAAACAGGCTAGGTGTCTTTTTCCCATTTTTGTGATGTATCTGAAGTGGGGATCATTCATAAAAGTTTAGCCAAAATTGGGCTATAAACATGATACCAAAGTAAAATTTTTAAGCATGCTTCACATTTTTGACTATGTGCTTGAACACAATAGAGAAATCTGGAAATATTTTAACCAAAAAGAAATCGAAATTTGGCGACTAGAATTATTTTTAAACACATATTTTTGGCCACTTTGAAGGACAAAAAAGCCAACTGGCTACAGTTAGCCAGGAAAAATAAACTCCCTAAGTTACTGTCCCCTGGTAGAATTGGCACTTGCTGCTGGTTCTGTACTAATTAAAGAATTGTGACCCTAGAGGCCACAAGCCACAACCTGCCTCCCATAGTTCTTAATAATGCGAGGCAGATGTTAAGACTGCCCCGATTCTGTACCAGAGAACGCGTCCCTAATCACAATCTTTAAGGTGCATTCACACCTAATTTTAAATCAGTGTTAAGTGAAAATCTAGATGGCATCTTGGGAGGCACCCAATGGTAAATGGGTGATTATTTAATATTAAGTGAATGTTAAACTTAACATAAAATCTTTGTGGTAAATAGGTTTAGGTTCAAAATGACTAGCTTGATGTTAGGGGAACTTAATACTAGAGTCCTTAACACCGAGTGTGAATGCACCATTATAACTCTCATAGTGAGTCGCTGGTGTAAGATGGACCAACCCTATGGAAAATTTAGGTGGCAAAAATGTTCCCTAAAGGCACGTTCCTTAACCTAAAGGATTCTAGATAGGTCTAACAGCAGAGGTAAGCATGAGGAGAGAGAATCAAGAGTGGTAGAGGCAGGAAATAACTGAAATCAGCCACCAATGCCAATTCTACCATTCAAGTATAGTGAACTGTGGGCGAAGTCCAAGCTCTGAGGGTGTAATGCCCTGCTGCCAGGGCATGATTACTGGGCAAAAAAAACAAAATGCGACTCTGCTATCCTGCCAGCCATAAGCAGGAACCCAGCGTGTTCCACGACATGGAACGCCCGCCGCCGCTGAGTATTTTATGACATAAGAAAGACGGTACCTGCAGAAAAGCCCCTACGTCCTTAATGCTTCTGGACCCTATATTTTATATCATGGAACGGGTCTGTGGACAGCCAATTCTGCCAGATTCGCCCTCACTGAACTCGCCCGGGCCTGATGTTCCGGAGTAGGTACCAGGTACACAGCAGCTGCGACTATGCCTCCAGCGGAAAAGAGTGAAAACTTGGTAGGTGGCTATTACTGTAGGTACCTACCCAGCTACTGTTCTACACAGGGCTCCGTCTTTCCCTCCCTCATGTGTTTGTGCGAAGCCAATGCGAATTTGCATTTGTTGCGGTGCTTGTCCGATTCTTGCAGCCCGCCCGCCTACAAAGTCTTCGTGTTTTTTTGTTTGTTGCTGCAGTAAGGAATTTTTTTATTATTAAGTATCGGAACTCGTTGCTCTGTTTTTAAAATTAATCTTCTCTGCTCGTTCCTCGATTGTTCTCCTTACTTTCTTTCTTTCTTTTTTTTCTTTTGAAACACAACACAGCAGACCCGAACTGACCAAGCCTTAGGGCACCCCGAAGTCAAGCTCATTGGCAGAGGGCCGACAGGAATTTCACCTGCACACCACTGGGGTTGAACCTAGTACATTTTGTGGCCGAAGGGTCCCAGAAGGGCTATGCCAGTGAGCCTCACCCCTGGGGTCTAATTTCCTCACTTTCGACGTACTTACTACCTCGCATTTGCTGGCCAATTTCTTGTGACGCTACTAAATCTTTCACAGTTGCGAATTTCTTCAGTCCGCTTCCGTTACAAGAAGCGAGAAGGAAACAGAGTTACGTGTTATTTTGTTATCGGCGTTTGCTTTTTGTTTGATGTCGGAGTGGTCTCCCTCGACGTTACTGAACTCACCAGTACTTGGCGTGCGTTATTTTTTGGCATACAGAGAGGTGTCGACGTCTGTGTGTTGTTTCTTTTGTTTCGCCGCTGGTCGCGAAGAGAATGTGTAAGCTAGCAGGCCAAATGGTGACC
>Ga0209611_10009430_pt1 | contig 14787 bp, 15 predicted proteins | sample S1TSphgellanicum_3_FD_187693 | JGI IMG/M metagenome (GOLD analysis project Ga0209611, IMG submission 187693) | Host-associated microbial communities from peat moss isolated from Minnesota, USA - S1T2_Fc - Sphagnum magellanicum MG (SPAdes) (version 2) | ecosystem: Host-associated > Plants > Peat... | reverse complement strand
AAAACCAAAAAAAAAAAAAAAAAAAAAAGAAAAAAGAAAAGACATAAGACAAAACATTGAAACAAAAAATAAAACAAGCAAAAAAAAATTTCTTAAAAAAGAAGAAAGCTACAAAGGAAAACAAAACAACCCCAATTTAAATTTTTTTTTTTTTGATGATTATAATGTTTCATATGAGTATGCCTACCTTGGCCAAGGTGAAGCAACACCCATCAATGGTACCTTTACCATTTTGAGTGAGGCCTCTTAGTGGCCATATTAAGCCCAACAAATGTTAGATTTGAATTCAGAGACCCGAAGAGATGTAAAGTCTAAGTAAGGGATATTTGAAAATATTTAAAAATAATTTAAATGAATGTTGATATTTTTACCATGGTACAAACATGGGTTCAGGTGCACCCAAGGCCCCTTTACATCCTAATTGAATTCCCAAGTTGCCAAAGAAAACACACACACACACACACACACACAAAAGTTATGGTAGTTGGTGGTGGCTTAAAAGGTGCCAAGGAGAAAAGTATGGTAACTGTAGTACAACTTGGTTACCTATTGGTTAGATTGAGTTGTTTGTTTTTTCCCATTGTCCAGATATGTAAACCTACGCCTCCACAAATGCTTATTGAATGACTCCAACTCGAATAGATAGGTAGGTAGGTAGGTAGGTAGGGTGTTCTTAGGAAGGGCTATTTAGTGGCCAGGCCAAAAAGAGTGGCAGCCAAATTTGATAGGAATAGAGAATTTCTTCCATGCAACCAATGAGAAGAATTGGCTTCATGGATTGAATTGCCATAGCCAGAAGCTTTTGATATCATGAAGGAGATCTTTGTCCAAAGGGAAGAAGAAGAATGATACCAAATTTTGTAGTATACCATTTTTGTTTTCAAGTACAAAAACTTTTGTTGTGATTGACATGAAAATGAACCAAGCCTTCTTTAGTTTAGACCTTCAAGACCCCTACCTACCTAACCCCTAAATGTGCAGGGTTAGACCCCATATTATTAGGGTCTACTCTGACCCCATACCTACCACCCTAGCTCCTATGAGTGAACATTAAACCATTGTGCATGGAATTGAATTGCCCATGCATCAGAGTCCCCTTGTGTGCTTTCTAATGTATATGATTCAATTAGAAGAATCCTAAGCTTTGAAATCCAAGCTTGAAATCCTTTACAAACTTCACGAAGTCCAATTTTTTCCAAATTCCAACATTTTTTAGGCAATTTCTAGTCATGTTTTTGAAGGCTGCTAAATAACTGCTAAATATAATAATAATAATAATAATATTGGACATATTATTGGACATATTATTGGACATATTGGGACATACTAGTATGTGCTGTGTAAGGGGACTAGAATGAGAGGGAGGAAAGGGGGCCATATGAAAACCATTATGTATCATAGAATGGGCCCGGTAGGCCCCAATTCCCCATGGAATCCAGTAAGCCCATTGGGGCAAGTGGTGTTCCATAAGATCCCCATTATGGGAAGCGGTGTTCCGTAACAGCCCTCCTTTAGGGCAAGTGGTGTTCCGTAAGATCCCATTATGGGAAGCGGTGTTCTGTAACAGCCCTCCTTTAGGGCAAGTGGTGTCCCATAAACTGGGGAAGGGGGTGTTTACCAGGTCCTCTCCCAAAAGCATGCCCAGTGTTTTGCACCACTTATTCTATTCACTAAGGAATGGGCCCAGTAGAGCCTATTCCGCTCGGGAATGCAGCCAATGGGGAGTATGGCAAGCCGCCATTCCATTAGTTGATGAGGGATTCTACGAGGGCATTCATTCTGTATTTCCCCGGAACACCCTTCACATCTCAAGTGTGTTCTAGAGTGTTGAGTAAAAATAATATTTTTGGCATTTTTGGGTTTGTATTTTATATTTTTGGCAATTGGGTTGTATTTTATATTTTCGGCATTTGGGTTGTATTTCATATTTTTGGCAATTGGGTTGTATTTTATATATATATTTGGCAATTGGGTTGTATTTTATATTTTTGTGGAACCAGGCAGACCACTACTCTCCCACTCAGGAGGGGAATAATAACATAACAGCCCCCAAAACCAGTTACTATTTTGACAAAGTGGGGCTAGTACTACTACTACTTAAAAGGGGCCTTCCTTTGTCTCTTGTGGGTGGGGTGGGGTGGGGTGGGGTTGGGTAGAGGTCCAAGATTCCTTTAGAAAGGAAGAGAAAGAGAAAGGAGTCAATCAGGTGCCTTCTGCACAAGATGGTTTTAGTAAAGTATTGGTGGTAGTAGACAAAGTTGTTGAATTAGGAGTAGTGTCACTTGTGTGTCAGGAGAGGCAAGTTAAAACAAACAAGGGGCCCAGACAAAACCAGCGGTTCAGCAGCACTCACCACAACACTTTGCAGGATGATGAATGAGGACAATAAATAAGCTTTGGAGAGAAATTGGAGTTTGAATGATTTCATTGCAAATGATTCTATGTACTAACCATCCACGTGTAATCTACCTTAGTAGCCACCAAGTGCCTTACCTACTTTACCTACCACTTGTGGTGCGTACCTACTTACGGACTAGGTAACGATAAAAGCATGAGAATGCATGTGTAGCTGTGATAGGTGAGGCGTCAATACTTTTCATGATAATCAGCAATGCTTGAGCTGGTTAGCCTACCAGGCACAAACGAGTGTACAAGAGCACTGGGCTTATCGGTTATGGGACACAGAAGAGCATGAGTTATGAGGTCCAACCAACTATTGACTGGGAATGTCCAATATGGACACTAGGGAAGAATGAAAATGGCAACAAGATATGTCATATAACTGGGGAGTTCTTGTCCAATGGTATGCTGCCATGTTCATGTACACTCCCTACAATGGGTTATGCAAATCATGTTAGCCACACCTTATCTTTGTGCCCTAGTTTGACTCTTTGATATTTCGCCTGTCTGATAATGATGACCATCTGGCTTAACCCTAACTTGAGGGTGGCTGGATAATGAACAAAATTGGGTGTAACCAGATATTAGTTCACAAGATTTGAAGGGTTTTATTCTGACAATATTTCATTTAATGACAAATATGAGAATCTCAACCCTTGGATTGGCTCTCATGTCACACAAGTTACAAACAACAACCAACCTCATACAATCACAGATCGAGGTATAGCATCTCTTGGATGTACACATCTAGTTGCTTGTAGGCTTTCTAATCTCTCTAAACTGAGAGCTCCTAATTTCTTTACACTTTTTCCTGTCTTGTTGTTTGTCCAACACTTCGCAGTACATGATGCAGTAATAAACAGTGACCACCCATAACACATTTCTTCAATATAAAATGGCCAAGTTTTGGTCCGGAAGGTTCTGCATTTACTTCCATACTAAACCTTCAAAACATTGCATCAGATGGCTTAGTCTGCCTGCCAGAACCGTTTGTGAAGGTTATGGCAAATTCAACAAAGTTCATTGCCAAGGAAGAAGTATAAACATACCTCCGAATAGACTCCAGAGCGTGATCACCAATTGAAATACAGAATCTGCCTCAGCAGAAGGTGAAATCACAAAATATGTCATCAGCTCTAAAGAAGCTAGAAATTACTTCCTGACTCCTGAAGTCTTCCTGAACTCATATGATGGGTCTTCATACTTTGGGTAGGTTCTTGGTGAGCACGAAGAGTAGCAACAAAGTGATGCAATTAGGAACAATTGTACAAATACACCTTCAACCATTTAGATATCCTGTTCAATTCTCCATGCAGGAGGTACAAACAGATGGGTTTCATCTGCTAAAGAAATCTTTTCACTTGGAACTACCGAGGCAGGTGGCTAGATCTGGTATACAAACACATGACACTGGATTCTAGGGTCTTTTTAAAAGTCCTCAAATGTTAACTGGAGGAACCTGTTCTCAAGATAAAATGAGAAAGATAAACATGGATCCTAATTCTGTATCATTTTGAAAGCTTCCACAAATCATAACTGATTCAAACAAAAACTACTTTATGATGACACAAAAGAGTGATGTTTGACTCCATTCCATATCAAGCATTTTATTCTATGGGGGCCGGCCTGTATATACCTATTGTGTCAACAAAAGAATTACCGGAGTGGGAAGCACCTGTGTCCTTTCCACATTTATTTCATGTGAACCAAAAGAATAATTGGATACTTCACAACCCCATTTTTTGGGAACATATGTCTGTCAAATTAGCAATCACAAACCCCACAAAAACCTGCAATACAGAAAGTAATGACCCACTGATCAGTATTGTTTGCATTTTAGTATTGAGCAGCACATCAGCATTGTAGCACTCAAAACTTGACTCAACATTGCCTTTGGCCATGATACTCTCTCAATATCATCACTAGAAATTGAAGCGAATAGATGACATCAGTTTGAGCAGGGTTGACACAGAAAAGTTCACAGAGCAACTTCTCTCAACTGTAGAACCAACTGTCCATTAGGAGGAGAAACAGTCAGGGGTGTAAGCAGCAAATAGAGGAATGGGGAATGACCTGGACAGAGCCAAGTATGTAAACAAAGGAATAGTGGCGGGCATGCACCACCATGTCTGCCAGCATTGCCAGCGGAATTGTCAATGACATCCCGAGTGTTGCTACCAGTGGATTTGTCCATACAACTGACATTGCCCTGCTCCCCTCAACCCATCCACTCTTTGTCAAGTTCATGCCCCAGGTGTACACAAGATTAAAACTCTTTTGTGCTTGTGTATTTTCTAGTTGTCAACTCAAATCTGCAGGAACTCCACAGATTTTGTGAAATTTGATCTATCAGATATACATACATCCCAAATCCAACGCCCCAAACATCCTGAAACCAGTGATGCTACATAGAAAATGACTTGATTGCACAAAAGTTGATCCTTCTTACTGTAATCTCAAAAGGGCAAAAGCAAGCAAAGTTCTGTGAAGCAGGGGCAATCATACATCTATGTCAAGGAGGATGGATCCTCACCAGAAATAATCAGAGAGGACACTCCCAACAAATCCATTAGCAAGAACAACCTCATCAATTTTTTTCGATGTTGGAATACTGAATGTGGGTTCGATTCCCAAAGCATTAAGGGGCCAAACTGCACAAATAAAATCACCCATATTAACAGTTGCTTCACCACAAATAGCTTTGGATTCATCATATTCAAGGAGCTCAATAGGAGATGTGCTGTTTCTGCAGAGAAAGTTGTACATGGTAACCCATATGTTGAATAAAAGTCACCAAATGAGATTGCGTAACGGACTCACCTTACTAACTGAAATTCCATTTAGAGAAAGTTCCAAAAGTTCTAAAAATGACCATATATATTATTATCTCTTATTGCACGGTGAACAGGCAGAATTTTTCTGAAATTGCAAGATCTCTATCTTACATTCTGGAGGTTGAAAATTGAACAGTGGAAAGGGAAGAGTTCACACCTAGCCACCATGAACCAACAAGAATGAAAAGGCCCATGAAACCAAACACTCTTTGCATGTCAACTTTTTCACCCTCCTCACCTGCATACCTTTTCAACATCACTGAGCATCCCAAAACCCAACCCCACACAACATACCTGTTAAAGCTTACAATTTCAAATCCAGCTGCTTCAATTTTCTGAAACCTGATGATAAGGCACGAACTTTGAGACAGCATAGAATTCACAAGGTCACTTTGATCAATATACACTTTTACCTGTAAAGAGACCATAAGAAACTGCTGAAAGAAGGCCAAGAATATCGCCCGATAATGAATGTTGATCCAAGCTGAAAATAAGAAAATGCAAAAAAGGCTTGAGATCAGTACCTAATTTACCCTAACAAATCGTCCCCAGCAACATAAACCATTATAAAAGGCCTGCCACTTTCATAAGACATCTGCAAAATTTAGCCTTCTTCAACAGCCTGATGCAATCCAGGGAGATTATGAGCTTCTGAGAGAATGCAGAATAGATGATGAGTTCCATTTAAACCCTGAACTTGGGAATAGAGATGATCTGATCAAAAGGGGCCTTAGAGATTTCAGATGGTTGACAATTTGATGCAGACTTCAGCAGCACAAACTTACTCATTCAGTGAATTACTGCTCTCATCACTTGACCAAGTCTTCCCAAGTGTTGTCATGGCAACACCGGTAATGCTGACAAAGACTGCAACCACTTTTGCCAAGTTTAGAGAATCTTGACCTAAAAGCACCCCAAACAAGAGGGTAAAAAGTCCAGCTGTGGATGACAAAATTGTGGTACTTGCCACACTAGTAAGCGCCAGTGCTGCATTTGACAGATACTGCACCACCCAATCAAGATCCCCTTATCAATTGGCTGCAGCACCTTAGTGATAAACTGAATTTTTTTCTGATTCTGCAGCCCAAAAGAAAAAAGAAAGAGAAAAAATCTAGAACTATTTGAAACTCCATGAAAAAGATCCAGATAATCCTAAACCAAAAAACCTTCAAGAAAATTGCAACTTTACTCAAGTGAAGCAACTACTTCACAAAGCAGATGCACAAGTAATCTGTCTCAGAACCTTCATAACACTACATACTTCAGAATGTTCTAGAAGCCTTGTGACTAAGTACACTGAGTACATACACCGTACTTCTAGAAGTTTCTGGATTTACTCCATAAACTTTAGCCCAACAGTAATCAAGGTTTGTAACCATTATGTTTTCCAAAATCTATGCCACAAATACATATACTTGAAACAGACATGATATATTGGGAAACCCTAACCCTAAAAACCTGACCATCTGAACCTAATCTCACAATCGTATTAGTTGTACTACCACAACCTGGGTTCATACCCCCAGCTTGTTGTATTACCACAACTATAGACATCATCATGTGCAAAGTGAGCAGCAACAAGTTTCCAATAGACCATATGCAAGGCTCAAATTTGCAAACTGCAGGATCCTGGGCAATGACCTGAAGAAAGCATGTGAGCATGTGAATGTTTTGACAGTGTCCTCTTCTTTCCCGAACCACATTTCTCAGCACCCAAAAACTCAGAAGAAGCAATTGAAAAGAAGCTTAAGGAACTTAGATCTTGGGTTGAGGTGGGAGGGACACAAGAAGAAAAAATAGGGTACCTACCTCAGTGAGAAGCCACAAGGGGGCCATTACAAGGCTGATTTTGGCAACATCCCATAATGTGAGTGTGGAAGCACCACCCTTGTCCAATGATTCCCGGAGACCACTGCCAGCTTCAGCAGCATCAATCATGCCAAAGTCTTGCTTGTGGATGAGCATCTCAAGGTCAGTATTGGAATGCTTCTGAACTCCATGAGAGCGTAAGGGAGATCCTGGAAGAACTGATGATAACTTCAGCCCAAAAGTCTCTAAATGCACACTAGAGGAGGAGTTGTCTTTACTGTGGGTGATGATGATGTGGTGCTGTGTTCTCCTTTTGATGTATCCACAGAGAAAGTCCTTCAAATAAGACACTGGTAGATAGATAACCAAAAGCGAAGCTCCCAAGTAGGTAAGCACAAATGGATGCTTGTAGGCCTCAAAAATGCTCTGTTACAACAGCAGATCAGAATAGAAAGATGATCATTTACTGCACATGTATGATGATATGGGAAACACCCATTAGGACCCCACATGACCTAAATGCAAGAAAGTGATGGGATTCTCAAATCTGAGATCCTGGCAGCACATAAAGAAAAATAAATGCCAAATACCAATGAAATACCTACACTCTTCTTCCTACAAAAGAAAAGGGAAGTAGAGAGTAGTACTACCTGAGTGACTTCCGCTGATGCGACCCATATGACAACCACGGCCCCAATGAGCAACAACCCAATCCTATACTTCCATCCCATCTCCAGATCCACCCACCTCCCCTGCCTATTGTTCTCCTCCGAGTCACTGGCAGCCCAGCAGGTTCTCTAGAACCTCCATATCTTCATCACCTTCGCATTCCACATCCTTCCCAACACCACCACCACCACCACCACCACATTACCCACTATCTCTCGTCCATGGCTATCCTCCTCCCTCGATCAACGACAACAACCCACAACAAAATCTCTGTGAGAGAGAGAGAGAGAGAGAGAGTGTGTGTGTGTGTGTGTGTGTGTGTTTGTGTGGGTATTATCAAGTGTGCAGAAAAAAATTCAGCAAGAAAAAGAAATTCTGATGTAAGGCGATATAGTGTTTTTTCTTCGGTTTGCTGTGAGAGAGGCATAGGGAGATGAAGCGTGATATGAAAGCAATGTAGATGGATCTGTTGTGGCGATGGCCGCTGTTGCCTGCAATAATTGAGCGTCGCGGAGCGCGAGGGAGAGGATCGAGACTTGAGGTTCCGGGGCTCACGTGCGGGCGGACGGGTCAGAAGGCTCCCGCCGTAGACGGCGTTGGAACTGCGCGACGATGATGGAACTGCGCGACAGCGTTGGAACTGCGCGACAGTGTTCGAACTGCGCCGTCGTGAACGTAAGTTTTTAAAACTTGGGAGTCGGGACCAGTTTTTTTCTTTTTGTTTTTCCCCTACAAATTTTGTCGCTTTTTCGACCCAAAAAATGGGATTTTTGGGGATTTTTTTGTTTTTTGTTTTCTAGTGTAAATTCAATTGGGATTTTTGCCAAAATTTTCGATATCACAAAATTGAAAAAAAAAAAAAAAAAAAAACCCCCGGTTGGGAAATTTTTAGGTTTCAATTTCATTATTGATTTTGAAATTGGGGGATATTCTGCTTTTCGAAATGCCAATGTTACCATTTTTCATTGTGATACCCATTGGGTATCACGGTAAAATTTTTAAACCTTTTATTCATGACATAATGATGTAATATGTATGATATTGGTTTGTTAATTTAATTATTATGAAATATTTGGAATATTATTATTATTATTATTATTATTCCATGTATGGTTTGGTTGGATGTATAGCTTCATTTTTCAAAAGGACCTTCATGATTAGCTAGCAAGAAGAGTTAGTTGGAGCTTTGGAGTTGTGAACATGATATGAATAATTGTTGTGCCACATTTCATATTTAAATTATATTTTGAGGGGAATGATTCATTACTTTTAAGGATCACTTCAAGGTCTATATCCTCTTTTGAAGCTCAATAATGGAGTCCCTTTTTGGTAAAAGAATGAGAGAAGCACTTGTTTACCCATTTTGCTTTCTCAATCATGTTTTTAGGTACACTAGTCAACAAGGATTGAAGGAGGTACATTGTATCCATTTTGTTGTGTCAATTGTTGGCCTTTGCCTACTACCAAGGCAAGAAGGATATTGTGTTTAGATTCATTATAGAGTATAGTAGCTTAAGGGATTTTTATAGGCCCCTAGGTAATAATAATAGGTCTATTTTTATATGAGGATTTTTGAAAGATGATATTTTGGCTTGTGTTGAAACTTGAGATTAGTTATAAAGTTATGATATCTTGAAGGATTTTGGTTTCTTTTAGAGGATGTTTTTGAAGATTGTATTTTTGCATCAGGAAATATTTGAATTTTCATAATTCTTTTTTTTGCCTTAAAATATATTTTAAACATAAATTAGGTCCTAAAAAAGGGCAAAAATATCCAAAATGAACCCATGGCTGGAACCATCACAAAGAAAACAAAAGAGAAGGTCAAAGAAAGGTCAAAAAACGTGCAGCCTGCAGGAACCGAAGAAGGGAGAGAGCTTGTCCCTCTTGTGGTAGGAAGCTATTTCACCCATCACCCTTCTAATGTCGCCTACATGCACAATGTAAATGGCAAGGCCAGAGTGTGACACACCCCTTGCATTTACATGAATCAAAAGCTAGGATAAGGCCATGCCCAAAAAACGTCATATGATATTTTTCTTCTAAGATAAAGTCATCTAACCCAAGTTCATTTTTCCATAAAAATCATGGTGTGATTAGGGGAAAGAGTGTGTGCAAAATGAAAGCCTTATTTCCCAAGTGCCAAATACCCAAATGTAAAATTGATGGAAATTCATTTAACATAAAAAATAAATTGAAGTGCTTAATACTTTTCTAACTTAACATGTTATAACTACTTAGACCCTTAAATACTTAAATACGTTGAGTTGAAATTAGAGCAGGTTGAACACGATGCTTTATATAATCCAATTATAATGGCACTTTGAGGATGGTGGTCACACATAGCCATTTTTGCATGACCCATTAGCAACATTGTATTGAAAAGTTTTGTGAAGTGAGTATAGGATGCAATTTGTACACAATAATGGGACAAATCATAGAAAACCCTTGAGGAGGGCCTCCATTGCCCATTCAACCTCCCACAATAACAATGATCAAGCTTGTTAGGGCATGGAAGAGGAAGAACTTCCCCCCAATGGAGAGAGGAGTGACAACTTTGTCAAGACTTTCTAGCCATATCTTAGGGTTTTGTTGTCAGGCATGATACAACACACTTTGTATGTTGTTTGATACAATCTTCTTTTGCGGGTGATGATGGCAAGTTGAATGTTCAATTGAAGGACATATCTCTAAGGTTAGATTATTATTTGAAAAAACCTTGTTTATTACACCTTTTTCTTTCCGATTCAAACACCAAACACTTGGTTGAGTACCTTTTCAGTTTACTAAAAATGTGGAACAAGTGTCATGCCATGCATACATTGATTATCATCAACCACACATGATTTGAGATTCAACACAACGAAGAGTATTTCCTTTAGCTCAACAAATGCAACATTCATATGTTCTTTTTCAATCATAAGATCACTAGTTAAAATGTTTCAAGTGAAATGGAGTTTTAGAATCTTGGGCAAGCCTTTGATTAGTAAACATGTATTATACAATAGGGTCCATAGGTAAGGGTTTTGGTGCAAAACAAACGGGAAGGGTGATATTGAGTTGGTGTTTAGCTTTATCCCATTGTGCTCGTCCTCGCGATTCATCCACTGTGTACCTCAACTCGGTCTGTTGCAAAATTTTCCATGACCGAAATCAATAATTGTGTACATGATGAAAAATGCTTTCTCCCAACATGAAAAAGAAAATTTATATGATGTTCAATTTGCATAAATAAGGTGGAAAAACAATTGAGTTATCCGTGAAGTCACGGAATGAGGGGCCGAGAATTGTCAGTTTCAGCATAATAGGGCATCAATCCGACATAACTGGGAATGAAAATTTTACAAAATGATTTAACTGGGACCCAAACTAGTTTTTCCACCAATTTTGGTGGTAAACTGAGTTTCATCCAATCTTTCCTTTTTCCTGAGGGCCACCACTGCTGATATATATTTTTTCACTGCTTCTACTTGTACAATTACTGTAATTACTTTCGAACCTTGTGCATTAAATGCTCAGTTTCAGCATTTCATACTGAGATTTAATAAGATTTCCCTACTTTGCGGAGAGGGGATAGGAGGTGGAAGCAGGCCCAAAGACAGGATGAGCTTATGGATAACTCTAATATATAGTAGACATATGAAGAAAGCTTATTACCTTAAGCCTGTATTGACCAGGAACTCGCAACATCACTTGCCTTTCATCAAGATCCACTAAGATGTCAAGTGCATCCATCTACACCCAATCACAAATTGTTGTCATGACAAAGGAGAAACAATTTGATTTGTCTATGTTATAAAGACAACCCCAAAAGTTCTCCATGGTTCTAACAAGACATTACATAGAACTCGGAGATTCCAAAATTATGACAGTTTGTTACATGAGAGTCTTGACACTTAAAATCTTTGTTCTTTTAGGCACTTAGGTGCATGTAATCTTCATTCAGAAACTTTTGCTAAGTATCAAAAAAAAAATAAATAAATGTATTTGCACAAATGACCAATGACCTACCACGTTTGGCAAGTGGATTCGTAATAAAATTTCTTTTGGAATGTTTTCCTCTGGGATCAAATTCACATTATCCTCCCTATGACATACATTTAATTGAAGATGTTATTTTGATACATCTGACCAATTCATAAAACTTGTCATCCAATTTCCATTCTCGCACTCAATAATGCACCAACATATTTATATTCTTCCAAACTTTATACTATAAATTTGTGAAAATGTTTTCAAGCAATTTCAAAAGTTTAGGAATTATGTAGAACATCACATAATATCAAGGTCATTTCACTATAGCAATTTAGCAATTACTTTTCTTACAACTTGGTAGTTGTGTTCTTTTCAACAAAAAAAAATTGTAATTCTCACAAGCATTTCTTATGATGAATTTATTATGTTCAAGAATTTTTGAAATGTTGCAAAAAATACCAATAATCACCATAATTCACATGGTTTCGATAAATCACTTCACATTTTGGCTCCACCTCCTCATGCCATCCAGTTGGAAACAAAACATCCTCATCATTCACAACCCCATGTGTACTCATAGTATTTTCTTCTTCGAGAGTTTCAGCACATCCACTTTGGTGAATGTGGGTTATGTTTGTTGTGGAGGGATTGGATAAATTTGGATTTTGAGACATTGAGTTGACATCTTCATGTTTTGCATTGAACCTGAATGGGCTCGCAGATCTTGACCTTGAGGTTGAATTTGTACCTAGAACAATTGAGAGAATCACTCAATGACCTATATAAACTTATATGCATGATTAGGGTTGGAATTGTATTACAAATTTATTTCAAACAGTAAAGTTATCCATAAAGTCACCCTCTCTTTCATCCCCTATCCCCTGTGCTTTCACCCCCTATCTCCTCTTTCAGTGGTATTTGATGACCTATTATGCTGAAACTGGCTGTTCTCGCCCCCTAATCACCTGACTTTACGAATAACTTTATTAGGCATATACGGACATAGGACTTTGAATGTTCAAGTCAGATGACAAAAAACCTGTTGGTTTTTCTTTGGGTATGGTGAACATTCTAGTGTCTTTGGTTCCATTGATTCCTTTGTACTTCAATTGTGGTAGTGAATATCCTACATAGATTGCCCACAATAATGAAATCACATTTCAATTTGCAATAGGGCTTGGTGGAGGTAGCTATTATTAATTTTCACATAATTCAAATCCCACACAAAATGTGCGTTTTATATTTGTTATAAACAGCAAAAGGTGCATACTTGGATCAAGTTGCAAGCCTCTTTGTTTTTCAATTGCTTCAATTGCAGTTTGCACCAAAAATTGTTTAAACCGTTTATTGTCTTTGGCTCGTTGGTGGGTTTCGGTCCCTACTATAAAATCATGGACTTCACATTCCTTGCCAACTAAACACCGAATGACAATTTGTCAAAACCAAATGGTTCACAAATGTTTGATACAAACTTCAAAGAATTTGAACCTTGTATAAATTATTATTTTTGCTTGTGTACATTGATCAATCTTGTGGAGCAAAAATAGATCATTGAATTGTTTTCAAATGAAAATCATAGGGATGTGCATATCTTTGCAAGCACATAGAATACATTCAATTTTAATTCATACTTTTGTCTTTGTCATCTTGGGCCGGGCCCAAGCTATATGGTATTTCCCATTGCGTTCCACCACGAAATGGATCTTCAATTGCTATGGGTTTTGCAACCTTTTCTGAATGACACAAATTTATGAACACCTAGACAAAAAAAATAGATACAACATTGTTTCCAACATGATCATCATAGAGTAATTCTACCTTTGGAAGGCCTAGATCAATTTCAGGATTAGACATGTATTGTCTATACACCACAAGGGGTGTGTCACATTGTGGCCTTGCCATTTACGGTAAAAAAAAGTATCTTAAGACAAAAGAAGAATTATATGGAAACTCAAATACTTCACCATGCAAAAATACGATTTTCAAAAAATCCTCTAAAAGAAACCAAAATCCTTCAAGATATTATAACTCTCTAACTAATCTCAAGTTTGAACACAAGCCAAAATATCATCTTTCAGAAATGCTCATATAAAAAATAGACCTATTATTATATTACCTAGGGGCCTATAAAAATCCCTTAAGCTACTATATACTCTATAATGAATCTAAACACAATATCCTTGCCTTTGTAGGCATGGCCGATTAAATTTTTGTTCCACCGTGAGGATTTTTATAAATGATGATCACATCTAGAAACAATTGCCAAATTTGATTGTTGACATTCATCGCAATGTATGTGTACATGGAATCATACCTTGTGACCAGTATTTTTATTTCGGGTTTTGATGCAAAAGTCTGAATATGGAATGAGCAATTCTTTGCCCTCCATAGAAAATTCTTTATTTCCACCAGCTTCCATTTGCTTCAAATGCTTTTCCAAATCCTAGTGCAAATTGATAATGTTTTTTTCTCACATGAGTTGTGTCAAGATTTGAATCATTTGTAATCCTCCTAATTTTCATAAGTGCAAATGTTTGATTTTATAAGTGCACCCAAAAAAAAACTAAAAAAATTTATTATACGTAGATTGATATGATTTTCTTTTTTTTAATGTTGCCGAAGAGTAGAATTATTTAAATTAAAAGAAAATTATTTTAAAAATTCAAAATAGTGTGCACAAGTTGAAACAAACCTTTTTCATAGCTGGGTTGGAAATCTCTTTTGCATAGTCCATAAACATTTCCATGAATTTTGGGTCCTTCATGGCCTTTGTCAACCTCTCTACTTCCTACAAGGTGAAATCATCAACCAAGTCCATCATGTGAACAATCATGCCATCTTCCGTATCTAATATTTTTCAATTTGATAACATCAACTTGTAGAATGCTTGAATCCATCTAACCTAAAGCTAGTGCACATCATTTTTTCTAAAATTCCCATAACATCATGACAATGGGTTTTCTTTTAGGGGGTCAATTTTGGCCACTTGGCTACAATTTTTTTAGGGGTGATTTTTTAAAGTGTAAATTTGACTAATTTTGCAAAAGAAAAAAAAAAAAAGAAGAAGAAAAAAAATCACCAAATTTTTAAAACCACAAAA
>Ga0209611_10009428_pt1 | contig 14792 bp, 11 predicted proteins | sample S1TSphgellanicum_3_FD_187693 | JGI IMG/M metagenome (GOLD analysis project Ga0209611, IMG submission 187693) | Host-associated microbial communities from peat moss isolated from Minnesota, USA - S1T2_Fc - Sphagnum magellanicum MG (SPAdes) (version 2) | ecosystem: Host-associated > Plants > Peat... | reverse complement strand
CGTGTTGGGGTCGACAGCGCTGGCACCACAGCCTGCCAAATCCACCGCCGTTACCTTGTACCCCTCTGCCTGCAGCAATGCCATCGTCTTATAAAACGACCATGCTCCATGCATCGACCCGTGCACCAGTACCCAATGAAGGTGTGACCCATCGACTTGTCCCATATCGCTGCTAGCACGTAGATAAGGTTCCCCGCGAATATGGATGCAGCAGATCTCTCCCGCCTCTAATCTCGTGATCAAATTTTTAGACACGAAGTGATCTTTTTCGACTTGATCAAAATCTAGACTCAAATTCACTTCACAATCGCAAGGTTACTAGCTAGAGCTGGTACAGCCTGCAATACTTGGAGACACTGGAATCTGAACTATAATGTTATATTGTAGAGGAGAATTAGGTCCGCAGAGGCCGCTCCAGAGCTGCACCCAGCTGGTGATTATCAGACACTGGGACTTGCAATATGATTTTGTTAACTTATGACACAGCTGCTTGCATATTAGTAACTATGGAAACAATAGTTTACTGCAGCAGCAGCAGCTACACGAATTCTTCGGGGATGCTGCTTCGACAGGGTCAAGGCGGCTCTACGGAGCCTTCTTCACCATGATCGTGTACGGCAGCTCGTGTACGTCGACTGAAACGCCGCCTAGCTTGACGACAATCTCTCCCTGGCTATCCTTGGGAAGCTGAACGAGGGAGGGAAGGAGCCGTGGCGGCGGAAGAGGAGGAGGGAACGGGGTCCCGAGTCGAGCCGAGTCCAGCCTTTGCCAGCGCTTCCCGTGGACAAGACCGCGACTTGTCGTACGGTTCCCAGTGGACGGTCCAGATGCATCCGATAGGTACCGCAGCCGAGCCATCGCCGGAGTTTTCCGCTGAGAAGCCCGCCCGCGAATTACCGTATACGGTTCCAACTGGACGGTCCAGATGCATCCGATAGGAACTCCCCACTTAGGTCACATGTTTGATCGCTTTTAGCTTATCTATTGTGGGTACGTAGCCCGTGACGTGCGCCTAACGTACGTGGTCTGTCCTGATGGAAAACGAGGCGTCACAAATACGCTGGCCATGCTAATAGATAAGATATTGTACATCTACCTACTGTGTCCACACTCTGAACACCGCACAAAAATCTGTTCCAATTTAAACAGTCTAAACACTTTCACCAAAGAAACCGGTTCTAATAACGGAAAACTTCCAAATAATAACGGAAAACTTCCAAAAGTTGGATCGAATGCGACAGTCCCTGTCCCTGTGGGGGCAAGCCCCAATAAATTCAAAAGCTATTTTGAACATCATTGCAATTGAAATTATGTGATACAAGTTTTTGGGAAGTATCCAATCACCAAATGTTGAGACAGGTTGCTTTGGGCCTGGACACTTTAGATTTTTTTTCAAATCATTTTAGTCAAGAAGACAATGTGAAAGTAAGGAGTCGGGAAAGATAATTCAATGAAAACTTTGTGCACTAATAAAAGTTTAAGGTTCCATGTATGCTTGCACTAACTATTATTGCAATTTAAAAGCAATACCTCCTAATTCATTTTTGTGTGTTACAGTATGCACATAAAGACCTTGAAAAAGAAAATAGTATTGTTGGAAGGCATGTTCTTCACCATTTACTTTTCATCTCTGAAAGGCATGCATTGTGAAAAAAGTAATGTCTGCTTCTATGGAAGTTTTGTTTTTTTGAAACAGTTGCCCTCCTATTTTAATTTTTTCTTATAGTACGTAGCAATGGGTATCACCCAAAAGAAATTTTAAAAACAAAGAATCGTCCAAGTCTTTATGTTTGCTAAAGCTTTAGGCAATGTGATTTATCAAAATTGGGCTTGCCTCGCTTGGGCCCTTATTCTGATAAAGAGTCGCCCAACACTGGTTCTGGTGTGAGCCAGTGTTGTGTGGGTAAGTGTAAAAACTTAATAGTTGTGTAAATATGTTTTTTTACACCTGCATGTAGGGGGAAGTGTACAAAGTTTTCATTTACAATTCCACAACCCCATGTGAATGTTTTGGAGGCATGTAAGTGTATATATCATATATTCTTAGTGATTATATCTACTTGCAATGCATATTAATTAATTAATTAATTGTGGGTGCATCTCAAAGGTCAATTTGGCCTCCCAAATTCAATGGTATCCTTTTTCCAGCCTTGGGGCCAATACAAGGCCATAAAGTTCAGCAGTTATTAGTAACTTGGGGCAGATTGAAAAGATTTTTTGTACTCCAGCCTTGACTCGTAATGTAAAGCCATTGGGGCTGATTTCAACTTTTGCCCCAATAGGGACGCTTGATTTGGGTTGAAGTTTGGCCGTGACTCCTAGTGTAAAGCAGGCCTTAATATTAGGGCAACACCATTTGTTGTGTGGAAGGTAGGAAGACCAACAATGAGAGTTAAGAGTTGAAAAAGCTCAAATTCCTGAATTTAGGCAAGAGCAAGTTGAATTCCTAACACCTCTCCTATTCACCTCTCTATTAATTAGATGAGTGTCGTGACGTGTAGTGTCGTGACGTACAGTGTCGTAAAGGTGTTAATCCGTAGTAAACTTTACTAACAAAAAGACTAAAGCCAGTCAAAGGTATAAACTAATCAATCAAAAATAAATGCACACACACACACACACACACACACACATATATATAATGCACAAGAGGAGGTTAAGATGAAATTTGTATTTAAATTGCAAAGAAAGAAGAAAATCAAATGTATGTAGACGGTGGCTGTGCAATGGCCGCTGTGAGCATCTAAAAATCCTAGTTTATTATGGAGGAAACTATCCTGACAAAGGAATTTAGAAAAACTAAAAAAAGAAAGGAAGGGTTTGGCCTTTTATATTGTTGTCAACAAACTGAAACCTTAAGTACCTAATAACGTACAATTGCCTAAGACCGTACATTAACCCTAAAAGCGCACATGGGCATGCTTGTAACTGGCCATCATGTATGAGGGCATGTATGGGCATGACAATTGTTGTGACATGTAGTGTCGTGATGTACAATGTCGTGAGGGTGTTAATGCGTAGTAAACTTTACTAACAAAAAGACTAAAGCTAATCAAAGGTATAAACTAATCAACGAAAAATAGATGCACACACACATATATATACAATGCATAAGAGGAGGTTGAGATGAAATTTTCATGTATCCCCCCCCTAGACCTGAGCCGGGAAAAACATGGCATGGTTTGAGTAGGAGTCAAGGTGTTGTAGGAGAACATGATGAACAATACCAATTGCCGGTGGGAACTTGAATGAGCTTCGGCTTGAGGCAGAAGAGATGGTATCCACCATTACAGTTATCGCAAAGCAACATCTGATCAGCATCGTCTATCCTTTGACATACCTGACATGGATAATCAAGTGGAGGAATCCAAGTTGACGTGATGATGGTAGGATCCAAGTTTAGCAAGTGGCAGGGCGCATAATTTTTGGAATGATCTTGAATTGTGCGTTTGTCAGCTCCTTGCAATTCCAACACACCTGAAAGCCTTATCGCCTTAATCCTCAAGATAGTGCGATTGGAAGAAATGTCTAAAATATCATTGGGTTGCCGTTAGAGATACACAAAATCACCAACATCAAATTGTCTCACCTTAGGTTTATAACTACCACTTTGTGTGTGTGCATATTGTAAGGTGTCTCGATGTTGTGCAATGAATAGGTTCTCCATGGCCATGGGCATAACCCTCCTGAATAGAACAGCCCTTTCTGCAATGACCCTAGCCCAAGTGGCTAGGGAATCCAAGTCCACAACCTGGTCCATTTGAGCAATAATGGAAGAGGGTGGAATGGGATGTTTCCCAAAAAGTAAAAAGTAAGGAAAAAAATGAGATAAAGAGGCGTGTTTGAACATCCTGTAACCCATGGCGATGTAAGGGAGGGCCAGGTCCCAACCCTCTTTGTTCTTAGTGAGGCAAATCTTCCAAAGTCCCTTCTTGCACGTTTGAACCATCCTTTCTACAAGGCCATCAGCTTGGGGATGATCTTTTGAAGTCCGACGATGGTCAATGAGAGCATGGTCAAGTAGGTCTTGGAATTCTCCCCTGAATTTTGATTCTTGATCAGTAAGGCATTCGGCACAAGCCCCAAACCTACTTAGAACCTGTTGTAAGAAAGTCTGGCTGGTGCTATGCGATGACTTGTCCGATAGCGCAGCAAGCTCAACCCATTTTGAAAAATGCTCAATCATAATCATGATGTAAACATTACCCTTGGAGGTTTGTGGTAACTCTTGAGCTAAATCACATGACCAACGATAGAACATGCCCTAAATAGGGAATGGAGAAAGTGTGAGCTATCGAGAGGAGAAAGAATTTCTCACTCTACCACATTGTTCACACCTAGCAATGATGTCTCAGACTTTAACATACATACCTCTCCAATGGTAATGAAGAGTGAGAAGGCTATAAGTGCGCTTAACTCTAAAGTGTCCAAGTTCTGAGTGTACCTTTTGAATAAGACTAGGCCATTCATGTGGTGGTGGAACCATTCTAGCGCCTTGTGGTAAGCATTGGACAAGGTGATTATCCCTCCATGAATAGTGTTTGGACTACTGTTGTATACGATCTAGCTGATTTGATGTAACTTGGGGAGGGTATTCCCCATGTTGAAGAAACCTCAGAGTATCTAAGTCCTCCCATATATCCATAATGGGATGCTCAACCAGGTTACATTGCAGTAGTGCAAGATAACTAGATGCGTTAGATACATGTACTGCTGGAATTTGGTCAAAATCATGCTTAACTTCTGAAAAATGTTCAGAGGTAGTGAGGGGTCTTCGTGACATGGTATCCGCATTTTGATGTGTAATACCAGGTTAGTGAATAACCTTGAACTCATACTCTTAAAGTATAAACGCCCAATGAGCTAACTTACCAGTAAGCTTATCGTTGGTCATCAACCACTTGATAGGCTAGTGGTCGGTACACAAATTTACATTGGTGCCATAAAGATAAGGCCTAAAATGTATGACAGCCCATACAACATCAAGGCACTCCCCCTCGTATGAAGAGTAGTTGCTCTCAGCCTTGTTGTTACTTCGGGATGCATAGGCGATAACATATTCCTTGCCTTCCTTATCAAGTTGGCCAAGAATAGCTCCAATACCAAGAACACTCCAGTTAGTGTGTAGAATGAAAACCTTGCTGAAATCAGGTCTTCTCAGAATGGGGAACTCTAAAAGCTTTTCCTTGAATGTGTTGAAAGCTTCTTGAGTCTCATCAGTCCATGTCCAAGCAACATCCTTCTTTAGCAATGCATAAAGAGGATGAGCAATAGTACTAAAGTTTTGGACATAAATTCTATAGTAATTACATAATCTGATGAAGCTCCTCAATGTGTGAACATCAGTAGGATTGGGCATCTCCAAAATGGCTATTACTTTGGCCCAATGAGCCGTAATACCATTTGGCAAAATTCTATGTCCAAGGTAGATTATTGAGGTGACAACAAACTCACACTTTTTAGGATGGATCTTCATATTGATTTCGTGGAGCCTCTTGAATAACTCCTCAAGATGAACCAAATGTTGCAGGAGTCCCTTATTATGCATTAAGACGTCATCTATGTAGGACTTCAGGAAATCTGCCCCTTCGATAACCTGGTCCATGACTCGCTGAAAGAAGATAGGTGCATTTTTTTATCCAAAAGGTATCACAAGCCATTCCCATAACTTGGTGCTTCCATGGAATGTCGTTTTCTTGTGATCCTTTGCACCGAACACAATCTGGTTGAAATCTTGCCTCAGATCCACAATTATGAAGATGTTTGAATCTCCAATGCTATCAAATAATTCTTCAGGGATGGGCATGGGGTACCTATCTTGAGGTGTAACTAGGTTCAAAGGCCTATAATCCCCACACATCCTTTTTTCAGTCCATAATCCAGTTGAATCTTTCTTTGCTATCATTACTATAGCGGTAATCAGAATTTGATGGTTGAATGAGACGAGCCTTATGGAGCTCTTTGCATCTTTCATCTACCAGTTCCCACTCATGCTTACTCAACCTATGCCTCTTTCGATAGACGGGTGTCTCATCCATAAGGTCTATAGAAAACTACATGGTCTTACACCTACCTAAGTCTTTCATTGAGAATGTGAACACATTTTCATATTTGATTAACAAGTCTATGACCTGGTCTCTCTCCTTCTTGGTGAGCTGGTTCTCCATAACGAAAGGGTAGTTGGAAATAGATGGAATGGAGCTGGAAAACATGTTTGAAAAACCTGGTGTATTGGGTTCTCCACTATCGAACTGCACAGATTCGTAGAAGGTTATAATTGTTTCTCTAGAAGCTAATGTACCTCTAGGTGTATTAAACACAACTTGAATCAAATTACATGGTACATCCTCCCCCCCAACACTAAGAGTGAAATGTAGAGTGTTGAAGATAGGCAAGTGTACTTGGTCGGGGTGCTATGTGGTTGCATCGCCAAAATTGCAAGCTAATTGAATCAGTGTTGGTGTTGTGTACATTTAAAAGAGTACACAAGTTACCAACAACCATGTAAAGGAGTTCAGGTCCATGCCTCTCCCTAATAGAGTGTTACACTCCAATCTAGTCACCTTAGTGTGACATGTAGTGCCAACTTGGAACCCCATAGCCCTTTCTTTTTCTTCTGGGCTTGGTTCATCCCAAGTGGTTGAAGCATGACGATGCACCAAGCTTGGTCCATCTCCTTGAAAGGCATTTGCTCCTAGGAAGGAGACAAAGGTGGGCCAAGCACCTCTTGGTTTTCCTATTATGTTCCCAGGAAACCAAAGAGGTTTTTCTTGCCTTATAACTAGTTAGCAAGAACTTTGATCATCTAATATGTGACAAACCTGCAGGTTGGGGTTTCTGATAGTGTATTTCAAAGTTAGCTGCAGAACTAATAGTGGTGCCAAGTTAGTCCACCAGTTGTGTAGTCAATGCACATAAGAACCGCATTGTGCCGCATCAAGTAGGAATGGCTCTCTAAGGTAATGCTTGACCCATGTGTAATGCTCCTGGACTTTCTCCCTTTGATCAAGCTGAAAAGGGGTGTTTTTAATTACATAACCAAGTGTAGGAGAAATGGATTGAGCCTAGGTGATCAATCATATCATGTCTGTGAAAAGACCAAATCTTGTGTCACTCAAGGCTTCTCCAAATCTAGCTGCTGAAAATCCTTGACACTCCCAACCTAAAATGATGAGGTCGATGGGGCCAAGTAATTCCATATGTTTCTTCTGAATTAATTGTATGTCAGAGGGCAAAAATATGAAACTAGCCTTCCATGCTGTGGTTGTAAACTGTTGTGGAAATCTTGTTACGAACTCCCTCATTCTTGATGCTGCCACTTGCCTTGCAGTAGGATCAATGTCTATGTAGAAATACCTCTGAACCACCATCCCTAACTGTAGTAGGGCTTTGAAACCTGTACCAATACCACCAAAGAGCTCTAGTAATGTAATCCCTTCCTTAGGTGGTGTCCAGGTGATTAGTTGACGAGGTAATGGTTTAATCAGTTCACCATACCTCCATGCTCTCAAAACTAGACAAAGTTTTGACCAAGGGCTTATGGGCTACTTTGAACCTCTATAAAATCTCTAGTCCATGTTGAATGTTAGTAGGAACCACCTTCAAGCTTTCAGTAGCTTGAGCGTAAGTTATCTCCTCCTCATCTCCTTCTATCCACTTGTGGCTAACTTGTTGGATGTAGGAAATGGTGTGTGCTTCCTTGAGCATACAATGGTGAGCCATAGGACTATGGTTCTCATGTAAATCAAGGGGTATGTATCCCAGGTGGTGACCATCAGTCTCCTAATCCATTCGGTAGTACACATGTTCGAACCAATTGTCAATTGTGAAACCTAGTGGAAACAAGGCCTCTTGCCCAATGAGCACATCATAGCTAGTGGCATTGATGACTAAACATCTGACCTGTAAGCAAAGCTCTTGATCTGTACCTTCATTGAAGTTAGGTGTAATCAAATCCGAGCTTTCCCCAAGTACCTTTTCTATGCTCCCACTAGCGGTGTGAATCTGCCACATAGATTTCCATAGTTTGGAGTCAAACATGCCCATTTTCTTAGTGAATTGAACTCCAAGAATCATTGGTTGGGCACCTGTATCAAGAAGTACCACTCTGGGTGTATGTCCTCCCACTTGGATTACAAACCCAGTATTGTCGACAATGGCAACTCCGGTGGCGATGGAAGTTCTTTCATTATGCACCACTTTCGAAAATGAGTGAAAGACTTTGTGGAGAGAATGGTTATCCACAACACCTTTGTTGAGTAAGAAATCCATAAGTGAGGTGTTCTTAACTCCCTTCTGATATGTGAATGTAGAATCAGAAGTAGGAAAGCCCATTAGTTTAGTCATGCTAAAACTAATGACCAAATTACAAACGCCATCTGCAACACGTGAGCCAATCGAATATCTCTCCAAGGTGTTGGATGGGACCACTGTAGCATGTGGATCAGGGATTGGTAGAGGACCTGATGTAACGTTCAGGGTATCTTTTAGTATTGCAATTATGTCCTTGGTGCTTAGCTTCAAATCTTGAAAACCAAACAATGGTGTACTCACAAGCTTTTGCGCCACTTCATGCATTTGAAGTTGGCATTCCATAAGTTGATCAGTGGAAAATTGTGTGTTTTCCTGATGTACATGTACTCTTGGGACACGAAAATTTGATGCCTTAACACCTTGTGGTGTAGTAGTCTCCTCCCCCCTCGCCAACAAGGTGAGTTCTTCTTCCGTGTTGAGAAGACGAAAAGATTGTGGCATGACTGCTCGAGCTCCTCTAGCCTTGCTAATAGGACTTGAACTAGATGTGAATCCATCAGTCTGAATTACCTGCCTAGTGGTAAAAACTTTGGGTGCCACATTACCCTCTTGTGTTGCGACATACGAAGGGCAAAAAGAAGTAGCAAATTCTAGTGTGAGACTAAAATTATGTGGAGTAGAAAGAACATACTCTTAAACCATGGCATCGTGTGGGAGGCCATAGAACGACCTAGGAGGTCCCTCTCGTGATCCTAAACCTTGTATAGGTTGGGCATGATTAGTTGGTGGGAGGACTTGTTTTTTAGATTAGCAAGTTGGGCGGTCAATGATTCAAGTTCATTTTGTAGAATTTGAATTTGAATTGCATAGGCTTGAAGCACCTCCCTCTTGTCAGCATTGTGCTCCTTCTTCTTAGCATTCTTGTTGGAATTACCCTTGTTGGGCAAAGCTTGAATGGAAGGCTAAGGTGCCTTGGTTTTTGGTTGAAAGACAACAGAAGATACTAGCAGATTTTGCAGTTATAATTGAAGTTGCTTCCGTTCCGGGAACTTGGCAAAACAAACAACTTCCTGATGTTCCTCTTTCCCACAATAATCACAAACGAAATCCTCAGAAGGAATATTGCACTCACTAGCTTTGTGGGCAGGATTGCCATAGTAGTTGCAAGAAGGTAGGATGGGTGTAGCCGAGTGCATCGCTTTAGCCCTTAGAAAAGAATGTGATGATTTGGTTGGCACAACTAGTGTAGGTTAAGGCCTTGAACGTGGAGGCCTCATAGTATTGGCCTCATAGTGTGCATGAGCTAGTTCCAGCTTTTCGAAAATGTTGTACACATCCAACAAAGTGTACAAGTCTCCAAATTCTGCAAAAACCCGTTACAAATCCTACGCATGGAGTGTTGGATTACCTTGTAACGAACGAAGATACTGGTGGTTAGCTTCCAGGTCTATGATGCTCTAGGTATCCTCTTTGAGCTTGAAAAACCTCCTGTAGAGCATCTCAAGGGTTTCATCCTTTTGCCGAGAAAACAAACCTTGTTGGTAAGTTTACAATCTCAAGTGCTTTTAATTTTAATCATCATTCTTGTGTGATTTTGGAAGTTAAAATTATTTCGATTTTGGAAGATATCAAATTATGTTAATAATCTATTTAAATAGAAATCTAGAAGCTTTTCAATATAATTTGGATGTCAAATTGGATAAACAAATTAATTATTCTAGTTGCGATATTGTTATTCAAGCCAAGGAAAACTTCTTTAGTTTTTAATCAAATTTGTCCCTTGTTGAAGTCAGAGAAATAAAAACCTTCAATAATAACAAAGCCAAAAAAATATTCATGGCATTTCCAAGTCCATCTTTGGTCACACTAGATTTTAGGGTTTTCCAAAAAAAGTTTGTAGTTTTCTTGAAGTTCTTTATACGAAATTGGTTACTTGCATAACAACTCCCATTATCACAAGCACAATTACACACCACGAATATAACAATTCCTAACCTAGCCATGATCACCAAAATTACAAAAGGCTTGGTAGTACTTCTTCTCATCTTTTTCTCATCAACAGATTACTTGCAAATGGGATTGAAGTCCTTGATTTGTAATTTAGTCCAACTAGTATCAACTAGTAACTCCCATGATAACTTCCAATTAAGCATCACACTACATCCTAAATAAGCTTGATTTAATTCATTCATATCTAAAAACTAATTCAACTTAAATATGTCAAGCAAAAAATGTGCGATAAGTTTTATATTTTTGCACACTTCAAGGGTGAAAGCACGGTAAATTAGTTCAAAAAACTATCCCACCTAAAATACAAATTTTAAATATGAAAAATTTCAACATAAACATTCAAAAAATAATTCAACTCATTTTTAAATGTCATTATGAAAACATCTATGTCTCCATTGAGTTTATTATTAGATAAATATGAAAATTGAAAATTTCTAATATAATAAAAATCAGTAATAAGTAAACTTGAAATTGATTGGTGATTTTAAAAATATATATTTTTATATTAATTCATTTTGATGAATTTTGGTATTAATAATAAAAAAATGAAAATTTACAAGTGCATTTTAATGCACCATTAACTTGAAATTTAAAAATAAATAAATTTAAAAATAAACTATGATCTTTGCTTGTATTTCAATAAACTTTCTTTATACCTATTTCAAACATGTGATTATTAAATATAATTATAAAAAAATCTAAAAACATGTTCATATTAAATATTGTGTTAAATAATGTTTTAAAATTCAATACATCAAAAGTTATTTACAACTATTTTTCATTTATGTTTTACAAACATAAGCAATCTAATTTACTATGCTTCAACCCTCCAATTTTATAGGTCACATAGTTCAAATCCATTCCATGGAAAGAAAATAACTACTTGAACATATATTGTTTCAAATGTTATAAATCTTGGAGGCTTCCAGTGCATAAGTACTAGGATATTATATGCACTTCAAACAATACAAATGAAATATTGCCATTTCAAACACCCTAGATTCAGAGGTTGAATTTAATTCTTCAAGATCATTAATATATGAATTAATTTAGATTATCCACATTATTATGGAATGTGGATACAATTCACTAGTCCTTGTTCCTTAGACCAATGAATTCATTACTTCTCAACTAGTCCTTCTGTATTAAGATCAATGAATTGATTCAAAATCCACTCAAATCACTTAGCATGTCCTTATTCATTAGTCTATGAATTCAGTACTTTCCAGCTTAGCCCTTGTTTCCTAATATTAGTGAATTCACTTCAAATCTAGTGAAATCACTTAATATACAAGGACAAATTTTGTTGTAATACCAATTTTTAGAAATTTCTATATACTTTACTTTTGTCCATATGGGAAAAAAATAAAAATCTTGCGCAATAAAATACCACCCAGCTTGACTGCGTCAGGTCAAAAATATAATTAAATGGCTTTAGTTTATGCACTAGTGTACTTTGCAGCAAGTCTTACAAGAACCTCGTGAAGCTCGTCTGTTGCAGAAAACATAGGCGTGTGATCAGCTTTTATCTCCACCACTTCAGTTTGGGGACATGCCTTTATGATGTAATCTTGAGATAGAGGAGGTATGCATTGGTCAATGGAAGTCTTGATATACACGGATGGAATTGTTCCATGCTTCTCCTTTGTATAGTGCACCACTGTGGAAAATTGTATCTTCAAAGATGCTGGTCTGCACATGATTTGTGCTAGTACCAAATCCTGTGAATCATATGACCAGATCAACCATCCACATGCAGGTCCAAACGTCCAGAGAAAAATTGACCAGAATTTCAAAAAGTGTTTGCAATTCTTCAAAAGCATTCAGATCAGTGCAGGATTGATCACGAAATTACTGCAGACCTAGACCTGATTGATTACATAAAGTTGTGGTACCGAATTATATTGATCAACAGAATACATGAACTCATGACCTGCAGCTGGATATGAAAATTAGGAAGGCTCAGTACCGCAGATGGTGTTGTGGGTGAACTGTAAAAAACTTCCCGCAGGTTTGCCTTGTCGATGGTGACTGTGGTGGGAGGATTTTCAGGCCCGTTGCCGAAAATCTCCCTTGCATATTTCTGGAAATTTTCCGGGAAACACTGAAGAGACAAACCACGATAGGCATCCCATAATATTAATAAGCTGCAATTGCACTGTTAGATGTTCAGTAAACTCTAGTATAGTTTCTGAAGATTCACTCATGCAGCTGCGAAGAACTCGATCACACTATTCTATTGTCAAGCTGAGAGTCTCTTTCCATTAGTGTGCTGTGATCACACTAGCCTAAGCGAAAGCCATTGACATAGGGCCTTGTTTCTTGCTGCAGGGACGGTCACTTTCCATTGTAGAGCTGCAAGAACTGTGGTGAAAAATATGTAATTAATCGTGTTAAGAACTCTGGAAACACATGTTTTCATGAAGAATTGGACAGATGTTGACCATTGTATGGTAAGTCACAATTTGACTCAGACCTCCTACAATTGGTCAATACTTGACCGGTAGAGCTATGAGATGGCTGTGAGCACAACTACTTGAAAAAACATAATGGAAAGCTACTGTGATCACAACAGCCTAATGGAAAGATGTCCATGAACAGCGTCGGAGTCTCGACATAAGTGAAGCCGCAAATCAGTGTTTTTCCCTTTCCCCATTTGTTTACAACTATTATGAATGCGACATGATCTGAGGTCTGCACACAGCTTGCATGATTTCAAACTGGAAATTTTACAAGATTTGACAAGGATCATAGGTGGTGAGAGAATCAGAATTTGGACTTATACGCACGCCTTTAAAGTAGTCTCCTGCAGTTTCGAAGGAGACTCCACTTGGCAGCAGAACGCCAGCCACATGAATAGCCAAGGAGATCTTATGCGTGAAATTCTCCATCGCATGTAACAGACTTAACGATCCAAGACTGTGCCCCACTAACACCACCTGCAGGAAGAAGAACACACCCCGGTCCCCAAGATAATATATATAAACCACCAATTCAATAACGCATGGCAGTACTGTACCAATTCCGGGACCTTGCAGCGTCTCATTGAAGTTCAAGCTAAACCAAAACCGAGTCCAAAACACAGCGTCTGATCAATTTCAAAATGACGCACTTCCAGCTCTGATGCTGAGTACTTCAATGCGAGTTCCAAGAACTTTAGCAAAATCAGTGATACGTAATTTGCGGCAATTTTTTATGATGGGCATTGGTTTGAAAATAAACTACTCATGTAACAGACCATAACTTTCTTCACGACGGATCTTTACCCCTAGATATCTAGATTTCTTTCAAGCTGGATGCAGGAGTGCATAGGTTTATCACCCGTTCCGTTGCAGGGATGGCATTCAAAACGTCCACCAAAGGCTGGTTAAAGACTTCGAAATCGGAGACCGTGTTGGGGTCGACAGCGCTGGCACCACAGCCTGCCAAATCCACCGCCGTTACCTTGTACCCCTCTGCCTGCAGCAATGCCATCGTCTTATAAAACGACCATGCTCCATGCATCGCCCCGTGCACCAGCACCCAATGAAGGTGTGACCCATCGACTTGTCCCATATCGCTGCTAGCACGTAGATAAGGTTCCCCGCGAATATGGATGCAGCAGATCTCTCCCGCCTCTAATCTCGTGATCAACTTTTTAGACACCAAGTGATCTTTTTCGACTTGATCAAAATCTAGACTCAAATTCACTTCACAGTCACAAGGTTACTAGCTAGATCTGGTACAGTCTGCAATACTTGGAGACACTGGAATCTGAACTATAATGTTATATTGTAGAGGAGAATTAGTTCCTACTGGACGGTCCAGAGCTTTCCGCTGAGAAGCCCGCCCGCGAATTACCGTATACGGTTCCAACTGGACGGTCCAGATGCATACGATAGGAAATCCCCACATAGATCACATGTTTGATCGCTTTGAGCTTATCTATTCCAGGAACATAGCCCGTGACGTGTGCCTAACGTACGTGGTCTGTTCTGAAGGAAAACGAGGCGTCACAAACACGCTGGCCATGCCAATAGATAAGATATTGTACATCTACCTACTGTGCCCACACTCTGAACACCACACAAAAATCTGTTCCAATTTAAACAGTCTAAAAACTTTCACCAAAGAAACCGGTTCTAATAAGGTAAAACTTCCAAGAGTTAGATCCAATGAGATAGTCCCTGTCCCTGTGGGGGCAGGCCCCAATAAATTTAAAAACTATTTTGAACATCATTGCCAAAGTGTTCCCCCCCCCCCCACCCAATTTTCGTGAGGTAGGTGGGCCGGCGATCATGTGCAAGAGGGCCTTGTATACCAGTCATACTCTTTAGGAGTCCCACTACGTGGTTCTGAAGACAACATAGAACTGCATGTCTAAACATGGCTACTCGAGGATTTTCTATCTCAAAATATGGTGAGTTTGGTTTTTTTTTTAATTAAAAATTTTGAACTTTGGGGGTCCCCATAACTAATTAATATACTACTATAATCATATATATAATCATAATGTGTGGTTGTTTTAAACATTTGATTGCACTAGAAAT
>Ga0209611_10009427_pt1 | contig 14792 bp, 14 predicted proteins | sample S1TSphgellanicum_3_FD_187693 | JGI IMG/M metagenome (GOLD analysis project Ga0209611, IMG submission 187693) | Host-associated microbial communities from peat moss isolated from Minnesota, USA - S1T2_Fc - Sphagnum magellanicum MG (SPAdes) (version 2) | ecosystem: Host-associated > Plants > Peat... | reverse complement strand
TCAAAAACTCCAAAATCCTTGAGATTTTGGGAGACACATAAAATATATGTCTTCTATATTTGCTCAAAATTTTAGCCCTATTGATGATGACCACAAAGAAATATCACTTTCAAAAGAAACTAACTTCAAAACTGAGACTGAAACTTCAGATGCTTGGATCTCTCACAATACAACTCCAAATGACATGAAATTTCTCTCACACATATATTCCTATATGATCTATAAGATCACAAAGTTACAGACCCAAAAAAGCTTAAACAAATGAGATATGACAAAAAAACCAGATCTGATACATAGTTTTCAAAAACTCTTAACTCTCACAATACAAATCCAAATGACATGAAATTTCCCTCACACATATTCCTATATGATCTATAAGATCACAAAGTTACATACCCAAAAAAACTTTTAAAAAGGAGATATGACCAAAAAACCAGATCTGACACATAGTTTTCAAATGTTCTTAACTCTCATAAAACATATCTTTTTCTTTTGAAACTTTGAGAGTAGAAGCGTCCTATAGTCTTCTATAACCTTTCCAAGTTTCACCCCAAGATACCTCTAGTTACTTACTGAAAGAACAAAACAAACAAACAAGAAGAAAGAGTAGATCAAACTATTATGGACCGACTACAAACAAGTGGAGAATTACAAGACAAAACAAGCTTTATTGATCCATCAACTAGTGTTGATCTGCTAAAGGGTTGTTCCCCAGACTATCTCCTTTTATAACCATGAACCATACTAGTCCCAAAATATCCTAGGACATGATATTGCCAAAAGTATCCCAAAATATCCTAGGACATGACATTGCCAAAAGTATCCCAAGTATCCCAAAATATCCTAAGCCATGATATTGTCAAAAGTATCCCAAGTATCCCAAAATATCCTAAGCCATGATATTGCCAAAAATATCCCAAGTATCCCAAAATATCCTACGCCATGATATTGCCAAAAGTATCCAAAAATATCCTAGGACATGACATTGCCCAAAGTATCAAAAAATATCCTAGGCCATGACACAAAGATAGAAACATCATTGACCAGTGTTGTGCCTTAAGTCAAACAATCGCTGGTGGGGTTTAGGAAATGAAAAGAAGCCACTAGCAATGGTAGCAAAGTCTTGTTGTCATACTCAACCACAATTTGTATCATTTTTGCCCGTCCAACAAATGCCTTCACCACATTAAAGGGTTTAAATCACAAGTCCAATATTAATGCCAACATGTTGTGAGCCTTGCTAACATTGTTAAAAAATGTAAATGCCAGAAATGGAGCTAATGTAACCTAAACTTCTGCCATTATATGCACCTGTAATGCCCCCAATTCATTTTCAAAATCCTCTTTCACAAAATTGAAGGGGGTAATCTTAGATTGTTAAATCTAATTTTGCATACACACATAGATTGAAAGAACAACATTTAATGCATTAGGAAGTAACCAATATCCTTGGGTTTGATTGAAGATACATTGCTTCACAACAAGAAACATAATTTTAGCAACCATTTTACAAACTACCCTTTGTTTGCATCTAGCACACAACCTTGTAATTCTTGAATTTCTTGCCTCCCATAACATAGATTGATGACATCACAATACTCCAGGGTTTTTTGAAACAAAATCACCTTATTAATAAACCAAATCTTCACCAGTGTTTTTAATTTTCAATGGGTGAGCCCAACGTTAAGGCATGTCCTATGCCATTCGTTACACCCTTTGTTGGATTTCATAGTCCATGTCATTAATTTTTGTGACATAGATTGAGTGGCCTTCAAGCTAATGTCCTTGAAACCAACAAAAAATTTAATATCATTACAAGCATATTGACATGTTTTGCTAAAAGCATGGCCAAAACATGACCCCTGCCAAGGAACTACAAATCATAGAGGACCATAACTAATAATTAAAGTAAGAACTTGTCCAAGGGTAGACAACTTGCCACCATTGTCTTTCCCATAAACAATTAATTTATTTTGTACATTGTACGATGACAAAAGATCCTTGATTTGCACTACCATTACAACTCTAGACATATTAGTGGCTTCAAAAAGTCCCACTATCACATGGCAAGGCACCCATAATGAGTTTATAAAATTAATCACAAAAACAAATGTGTCATGTCTAAATCTAAACATCCATAAATCAAAAGAGGCTATTGTTGTAACATATGAATTTAAAGCAAAAATTTCATATTGTTCTATGGTTTTAACCACCAATGAAGGGATGACATGTTGAACCATTTATTTGCAGTTTGGAAACATAATTTGAAAATTCTGACGCATGACCAAGTGCCTCGGCCATTGATTTTTGACAACAAAAATAGGCATGCATCGTGTTTGGCAAACATGATGGCAATTCACACAATGCATAGTTTGAAGCAGAATAGAACTTGACTTACTACGATCATTCACCACAAAAAAATATTAAAAGAGAGACAACTTGTGATGAGGGACCCATGTTTTTTTATTCATGATGAATTGAACCTTCAAAAACTCCAATGCAATTTCTACTTCCTCATACAAGTCCCTAAGCGTTGCAATGATTTCAAATGTTGATGGTCCACTTGTTGAAATCAAAGCAACTACTTGCCTAGAATCTTCAACTAAGTTCTTTGATTCCAAATGAACATCATCACAATCAAAACCCTCGTGCACATGCACATTCAAACCAAATGTTTCAATTTGATTTACCATTGGATTTTGATTTATAATGGGAAAAAAAAAGCTCTAAAATCTAATTTACAAACTAACATTAATGAATTATAAAAGGTTTCCTCTAATGAACTTCAAATTTCACAACTCGAACTTGGAACCCTAAAATAAATAATTCATGTTTATTTTTGTAGAACAACTTCAATGTTACACATTTAGTCCCATACACTTAAAGGATGACACAAAACAAAACAAAGACAAAAACAATAACAATGAACATAAGTGAGACACAACAAAGGGGGGAGAAGTACTTACTTATGGGTGCGTTAATTCGATTATTGCAAGTTGAAAGGAAAATTTGCCATCACAGACCCCCAATAACATTTCAATATTCATCTTCAATGTTTGCAACAACATTCAAGGATCTCCCAAATAACCATTATAACTATTGGGATCAATTGTTGTGTTTAGCGATTATTGTAGCTAAACATAACAATTCATCCCAACAAATAGAAAAGCATTATCAAATGCAAAGTTGATAGTGACACATGAAAGAGGGACTTGTGGTTTAAGGTTTTGAGTATATAACAAAAAGTGAAACCCTAAATGGATGAAGATGCTTGGATGAAAAAAATGAATGAAATTTTTAAATGAAAAAATAATTGACCCAAATAAGAGTGACAAGTCCCCGCCATCATAGTATCACTAAGGTATTGATTTTTAAAAAACTCATACCTCACCAATAGGATATTTACAAGGTATTTAAAATCCTAATACTAAACTAGATAAGAATTTGGTTGGATATTTTTGGAAATGGAACCAATAGGTAGGTTATATGAGACCTAGATGCAAACCCTAGTTGATACTTGTCATTTTTCAATAAGCGATGAACATTAGCATAAACATTGTTATATGTGTCATCTAAAGAACATTACCTTGTACTTCAAGTGCATAATACCTCCATCATACTTAAATTTTCCCAACATATTTAAGTTCAAAACCTAGTTCCAAATTGATACATAAAAATGAGAGGGATTCATACATTTACTTTGCAATAATGATTGTGAATTGCTGCTATATTGATATTTATATGGCAAGGACAAACTAGGGTTGCACATTAATTGTTTTTTTTTGGGGGATAATTTTAATCAATTTTTAACCAAAAAATTGGGAAATTTTTGGAAATTTTTGTTTTTCTATTATAAGTTTGATGAAATTTTCTCTTTTTTTTTGGTATAAAAATTGTAAAGAAAAGAAAAGAAAGCCCCTTTATTACACATTGAATATGGATTACTAGTGTGCAATTTGTTGTCACATTGGCATTTGATTTCTTGTTAGTAGTAGTTGAATGTTTTGTCCCATCCCATCCGAGCATGCTCTTCTATCTAACAAGGTTAGGAAAATCCATTGGACTTGACAAATGACAATTTTTTTCTAAATGAGCCGAGGCTAGAATTTCTTTTTCTTGAGTGCTTTCCATGTGGGGGTAACAACCAACAACGAGGCCATTCTGGGAAGGTCTACATTACCTTAAGGTCAATTTCATCATTATATAATCCTCAAAATAGTGAATTGAATTTTTTGTGAAAACATGAACTTGAGATGATGAAAATCATCATAATTATCATAGGCTACACTCTGAATAATTTGACTACTCATATAACAATACCATATTAGATCATAGAAAATTTAATAATTTTCAAATTTAAAAAAACGAATTAATATTTTGAAAAAAAATAATAGTCATTTTGTCAATAATGTGGAAACTGACCCTAGGCTAGGGTATAATGTCTAGAAGCAACCTGAGAAAGGTGGGGGCTTTTAACTTTTGCCATGGTACTAGTGTAGGTTGCTGGTTCACCCAAGGTAAGAGCAAGCCCCCTTTTGTCTAAGGTTCCTTGTCTTAGGGGGGAATCTTACAAGTAAGAGCATGCCCAATGACAGTAGTAAAATGCCTCTGTACAGTACATTTTGGATGAAGATTTGCAGAAAAACACTTGAAACTGCTTGGGACCTGGAAATGCGCACATTTTACCAGTTCCCCTCGTAGTAGGACAAAACGACCGTGTTTTTCAGCAATAGATTCTCTCATTGGTTAACTACAATGATTGGCCCAGGTGGTGAGAGTTAAGTAGTCTCTCACTTTTTACAGTCCATCTTTTCTTTTCAGGTTCAGGTTCAATATTGTGTATAAGTAGGTGTTATGGTGCCCGATGTTTCTTTCTGTCAGATGGCTTACTGGGTTAACCGCCACTTTGACTTGAACTGGGAAAGTAAATATGCACAAAGGTGAAGATTTCGTTTCCCTCTTACGAGTTTGATGCCCTATTATGCTGAAACTAGTCGTTCTCTCCCCTTATTCGCCTGACTTTTCGGATGATCCCCTATAGGTATATGGATTATAGGGGATCACCCCCTTTGTTGGCCCTTGTCTATCAAAGCAAGGATATTGTGTTTAGCTTCGTTATACAATATATAGTAGCTTTAAGGGATTTTGGCTCCTAGGTAATAAATAATAGGTCTATTTTTAAATGAGGATTTTTGAAAGATGATATTTTGACTTGTGTTGAAACTTGAGATTAGTCACAGAGTTAATTAATATATGGGTTTCTTTTAGAGGGTTTTTTTGAAGATTAATATATTTTTGCATGGTGAAATATTTGAGTTTCCATAATTCTTCTTCTTTTGCCTTAAGATACTTTTTTCATGTGAATGGCAAGGCCCATAGTGTGACACACCCCTTGTTTGTACTTGCCTTGGGTGAACCCTCACCCACAAGTGTGAAACCATATGGCTGTGTTGGTCAGTTAATGATTTTTTTCATAACTTTTGAGTAGGTTTTTAATAAAAAAATTGGGTGCCAATTAGGTTATCAATATTTTGAGCAATAACTATCAATTATGCATAAGGGCAAGTTATCAAATAATATGTTGATAATCATCAGTTATTAGCTGATTATATGTTTTGTAATGCAATTTTTTTAATATCATAAACATGTTATGTTTTAGGATTGATAAACCTACATGGATGATAACCATGTTATTCAAACTTTTGAAATTTTAATATCAAGCAATTAGGTTATTAACCAGTTATCAAAAAACAAATAATCAACTAATAGGTTATCAATACCTGGGTTGATAGCCGAGTCAAAACCCTAAATTGACCAATTCATATAATTCACAAACTCAAATTTGACCCCTCAACCACACATCACCCTATAATAGTTTCTTATTTGCATAAGAAAAATTCAAGAAACAAATTGAAGTTGCCCCCCTGAGTTCATCTAATTTGTCACAAAGCCCACAACAATGCTTCAACCATTCATAAAATTCATGGACCCAAAATGGCCCTCAAGCGAGCTTCAACCTAGACTAGACAAGATTCTTATTTTATTTTTGTGAATTCAAGGGAAAAAAAAAAAAAAAGGGAGTTACCCATGAGGTTGTTGAATTTGTCACAACATGTATATAATTCATAGACCCAAGGTGACCCATGATCAAACTTCAACCTAGTCTTGAACTCAAGACTAGATTTAAGACTCTATTTTTTTCTTTAAATGGAGAAAAAATTTGAATATATCCATGAGGTGGTCATCTAATTTGTCACAAGTTGAATTGTTCATAAATTAAAGACCATAAATGATCCTCATCCAAATTTCAACCTAGAGTTTAGCCAGCCTTTTTTTTTGGTGTGTGCAAATTTTCACATTGTTGCAAATTTTTTTTTAAAGGAACATTTTGTCACTATATTTTTATTTAAAAAAAACATTTGCCAAAAAAGGCAACATTTTGGCTCAGTTTCACTAGATGTCTATTCCTTGGTTGCTATAGGTATTCGAACTGATGGTAGGTAGGTTGCTACATATGGATGGTGTGCACCTAGGTAAGGGTTAGTGGTTATTACTAGGTAGGTAGTAAAGAAGGCCAATCGAGCTGAGCTAACCACCATGGTTAGCTAAGGAACTGAAGCCCAATGAAAAAGTGTTTTTAGTCCATCCACCATTCATCCCTCATGGTGCATTTGTGCCTGTTATTGGTTCATATGTCCTCACTTAGAGTTTTCGAGGGGTTGTGTTGGTGGCTCACAACACATTCGATAAACAATAACCGAAAATTGGATGGAGCAAATTTTATTTTATTTTGTGCATGTGCAGTTTTGTGAACACACTAACCAAGGCCATGACACAAATACTTTCTTTTCACACATGTGAAAAAGGAGGGGGTGGGGTAGGCATGGGAAGTGCTCATGAGTGAACAACTGGTGTTATGTTTACATGAGTTGGGACTGAGAACTTGAGCTGGTGAAATTATTCAGTTGTCCCTCTGTTTGTCACTTCTATTCACACACAAGTGAATGAGACGAGGATGAGATGAGAGCCAACTTGGCTCACCTCTCTCATTAACACCATATGCATAATTGTCATCATCACACACACACACACAAAACAAATCCCCTTTCATTTGCAACAACAACAAGAGATGTGTCACAATGTGACCTTGCCATTTACATTAAAAAGTAGATCTTAAGGCAAAAGAAAAATTACAAAAATCCAAATATTTCACCATGCAAAAAGATAATCTTCTTAAAAAATCCTCTAAAAGAAACCAAAATCCTTCAAGATATCATAACTCTAAAATATAATCTTCTTAAAAACTCCTCTAAAAGAAACCCAAATCCTTCAAGATATCATAACTCTAACACTAATCTCAAGTTTCAACAAAAGCCAAAAAATATCATAAAATCCTGGTATAAAAATAGACCTATTATTTATTACCTAGGGGCTAAAATCCATTAAGCTACTAGAATACTCTATAATGAATCTAAACACAATATCCTTGCCTTGGTAGTAAGCAAGGCCAACAAAAAAATCACTTGATGAAGAAGAAGCAGGGGAGTCAGGCTGTCAGTAAGTCAGGCCTGGAACTTTCCACACACAAAGAATGTTTCACTGAATGTTTTTTTCATTGTTCATCATCTGCACTCAAGTAATTCCTTTAATTTCTTTCCATCAAGTAAGGAGGCTTATCATGTATCATCATCAAGTAAGGAGGTTTATCATGTATCATCATCAAGTAAGGAGGTTTATCATGTATCATCATCAAGTAAGGAGGTTTATCATGTATCATCATCAACTATGTACATGATACATGATAAAAACCTTTGCCACCCAACTCTCCCCCAATAAATTCAAAAAGGGACCAGGCTGAACTAGCACCAACATGGGTACAATGGGTAGTAAGTATCATGGGTTAACTAGGGAAGGTAAGTGGTTATTATGTAAGTAGGGAAGTAAGACATAGTAGGGGGGTAGATACAAGTGGATGGCTAGTAAATAACCATGGTTAGGTTTGAGATAAAACCCAGAATATTTTCACCTTCCCCTCATAAAATAGAGGAGATATGTGTGTATGTAATGTAATCTCCTCTATTATATATAATTTTGGGGTTCCCATTTCAGCTGAATAGACAACAATTGGTTCTTAAGGCTATAGTCATGAGATTAAGGGTGTCATATCGGTGCCATGTTTGTCTTCTTTGGTCATGTAAAGGGTGCAATAAGGAATAGGGGAATTTAGGCCAAGCTTCATGGATTTCCTAGTCAAGAATTGGGAATGGCTTCAAGAACCATCTCTTTTGAATGCAAGCCTAAACTGCAAGCTCTCCCTTCTGACCTTCCTTTCGACATATGTACACACAACCCCCCTCCCAACCTCCATGGATGTACCTTCATTGAAGTCTAATTCTTGGTGGTGTGGAGGAGTGTTTTTGTGTTGCATTTAGCCCTATTCTTCTTCTTTTTGCTTGTAGTTCTCTAAACACTAATTAGGGTTTTTTTTCCCCAATTTTGTGACATAAGTGGACTAGTTATCACCACAAGAGAATTTAGCCAAATTTGGCTACATATTAGAGAGGAGAGTAAAAAGTTGTGAATTTTCCATATTTGGGCATTAGGGTGGTCTGTCTTGTCACCACAACATAGGGAGAATCCCATACTTTTCTATCTCCCTCTTTAACATGTAACAAAATTTTGCTAAGCCCACTTGTGGATGATCACCAACCAAACACCCACATCACAAAATTGAAAAAAAAGGAAAAAAACAAAAAAAACCCTTGTTTGGGACTATTTTAATCCTAAAATTCTTGTGAGTGATTTTTCATAATTGGGTCAACTACATTCACAAATTATGCAATGACACATTCATTGTAACATTCTTCATGGTCTTGGAAGAACTTGTCTCTTAGCCATGGCTAAATCTTTAAATTGTGGTTGTTTAATCATACCTAGGGTAATGTTCAATGTTGTGTCGGTATTAGAATTCATTATGGATACCTCTTGGTTATCAACCCAAGCATATACCCACTTACCCCATGGGGGTGGGAAAAAAAATTGGTTTTGGTAATAGAACATTGGTTTAAAATTTAAAAAAACACCTTTCTAACCATTGGATACCCATGACAGTTCTAAAAGGGGTAGATGTCATGTTTGTAAGGATCACAAGTTCTCAAAAGGTGGTAATTCTCATATAAAATGATAATTGCTGGAGTTTAGGATTAATAATGGAGTTGAACCCTTAGGTAGTTATCAACCTACCTTGATACCCATTCAACACTAGTATTTACCCATTTGGTATTGATGATTTTCAAATTTTAGGTCCTGTTTTTGTTTTGTTTTGTTAACATATGAATATGTGGCCTCCCCACTACATGTAATAAGTTTTTTTGAGGCACCATTGCAAAAAAAATCTTTTGTTTCTATGTAACTTTGTTGTTCTTACCATGTTCACTAGCCCTTTTAGGGGGTATAAAAGTTTGGGGTCTCCCAACGGGATTTTAAACTTTTACATAATCTCTCACCAAAGCTTGTTGAGATGTTTTGGTGGCATATGGGATTTTCATCCAATGTTTTAATGCCCATCTTGCATTTTATGGTGTATATCATCTTTTTCAAAAGTTTGACATTTTGTATAATTTTATTGATTTCATTTTCAAGTTTTCAAGCAATTTTTAGGTTTAAGGTATTTTGCTTGTTCACATGGGATCTTAACACATTCACATGTTTTTTTTGTTTTTGACAAAAATGAATAAATCCATTGTAATGAATAAATAACAACAAACAACCCACTATCACAAGGGCAAGGGAATGCAATCATGCATTCACCCTCTACAACTTAGTTGATAAAGCGTTTTTGAGGCCCATCAAAAGCATTGTTTAATAAAGTTACTAGACCTAGCATAAATCACTTGATGTCCACCTCAAATCTTGTGAAAATGCTAAAGATACTTCCAAAATGACAAATTGTCACTTTTCTTCTTTGCATCACGGTAAACTATACGATATGGAGCTTGACATATTATGATACAAAATAGACTATTACCCCAAACAACCTTACCCCACTCCTCTGCCTAGCAACACCCGACATATGTGTTCAACAAGTACTCCTACCATTCTTTGAACTTGGCAACAACTCCAACATACACCAACTTTATTTTGAAGGAGATTATAAACTTGTCCTTTACTTTCCTTTATAGATGCAAACCTTCCTTCATCACTTAACCATATGATTACAATCGAATCCCACCCTTGAGCACGAAGCTCCTTTTTAATTTTCTTTTGGAAACCTTCTTCACAAGCCCAAACTATCTTACAATGCTTTCATTTTCACATTTTCACTTCCTTCACCATTTTAATTTACGTGTTCTCCACATAGTTCCAAACATACGAATTAGAAGTTTTTTCATTATATCGTTGCATGCACCACTTTAGACCAGGTGGCCAATTCCAACCCTTGTGAGGGTTGTACTTTTAAAAACAATATTTGAAAAGGCCTTGCATTTTGGAATTCCCCAATTCGAAAGCATGCAAAATCCATATTATGAGGAATGTATCAATGGCCTCCATTAGGTCAACTAAACTTAAAATCCTCTTATCCTCTTCTTTTCACAACATTGAACCCATAATATGGTTTAACAACAATTTTGAGTTAAACTAGCCCATAATTTATTCTTCAACAACTGTGTAACTTTGTTGATCCCTTTTGTGGTTCCTCTCCCTATGCAAAAAAAATATTAAAATGTAAATAAGGGAATATTTTTCATGATCACCACCTTTTTCTAAGCAAAAGAGTGTTTGGTTGAAAATGAATACTTGAGCTCACATTGAATCTCATCCAACAAAAAATTGTTCACATTTACAAAATCTAAAGAAAGCTTCAAAAGGGTCATGAGAAGTTTGGAAACATTATCCAATGGAACCCATGTCCATTTGAATGATTGGATTTAATCAATCTTAATTACCCCTTTCCTGCATATCTTGAAAGCCATAGACTTTGAGTCATTGGTTTGCAAACATGGTTTGAAAAAACATATTTAGTATGATAATGAGATAATAAGTAAAAGTTTGAGTAGCCTTTACCATGAAACTAGTATCATTTGAAATCAATTGTTGTAAAGTTCATGTTCACATTTTTCATTTCCCATATCTTTCTGTTGCATTAACTTCATTTTTGTTATTGCCACACTTTTGGTGTGTTATTAAAAATTGGGCTTTTATAACTTTTGATATGAGTCAAAACTTTTACGAGATAATAGCATGGATCAAAATGTGTGTTCACCTTTTATGTTCACAATTAATCCCATTACAACATTTAACATCATGTTTGATGTTTTTGCATGTATCTTTTCTAAAATTGTTTTCATTTGGTTGAAAAGTAATTTCATGTATTTTTCATTCACAATTCAATATTCTCATTGATATTGTATCAATGTTGCACTCTCTAAATGAGGTGTTCACATCAATGTTGAATGATTATAAAATTTTCATAGAAAACCATTGGCATTGGCTCTTCCAAGGGCTTAAGAAAAATGACCTAGTTTTTCAATTTTTATTTAAAAAAAATTGACACCCATCCCAATTTGTAGATTCAATTTTCATTTAGCCCAATTTTCAAAGTTGAAGGGGTTTGAATTCAAGGCTTCTTGGAGGCCAACAAAAGTCTTAAAAGAGAGGGTTGTGGAATCATTTTATTAATTTGATACACATGCCAATCAAATGAAAAAATGTGTACTAATTTTAAACCAAACAATTTAAAAAAAATTCACACATGAAAAGACATGTAGGCTTAATGGTTAAGTTTCTTACATGGTTTTTAAAGGTTTGAAATAAGAAAATACCTAAATGTCATTGTATTATTTTTTTAGGTTTGGCCATAATGAATTTTTTTTTTAAATGTCAATTTTTTTGAAATTATATATTTGAAATGAAATTACAAAGGAGATGATTTTTAAAAAAAATGGTGGACCCAAGAGCTCCTTGCCTAAGGCCAATCCACCATTGTAAGAAAAATATTCAATAATTGACATCATTATTTTATCTTATAATTTGGTGGAACATTATGTCTTTTCATGCTTGCAGAAAGAAACAATAAAAAATATTGTAAAATGTCTCATCATGTTACGGGTTCAAATTCAAGAGAACTTGCCAATGAAGTGACTTATATTTATTGTCAAAGTTTCATAAATTATTTGTTTTGCTATTGAAATGAATTTTGAAAAATAAAAAAAATTATTTGGCATTCAAATGTCAAATGTGAATAGGTCCTATAATGGTAGGTATATAGGCTTTAGGGCTAAAAACCATACTGGACCTCTTTTTTTAATCATCTCAAGTATTAAGGTTGGGGGTGAGTTATACTTTAAGCAATTATCACGAATGGTGATTTTCACAATGAAAATTGACCTACAAATCTAGGTGGTTTAAAAACAAGCCTTGAGAATTGCCAAACATTGAAACACACTTTTATCAACATCATTCATTTATATAAACATTGTCATTATTGATTAGAAGTGCACAAACCTTCATTCCCATTCCGTGTTTATATGAGGTTTTGTAGCTGCAAAGGTTGTGAAGGTGAATGAAAATGGTTATTGATATGTGAACATAGGAAATTGATTATTTTTTTATGATTCTTGAAAATGTGTGATTTTTTAATTAAATAAGTTCATGAATTTTCACATCCATGTGCATTGAAGGATTGGGGCCATTTAAAAAATCCTTGTAATTAAGATTATTATTTTGTTTGCAATGAGTTTCAATTACTTTTCAAAAGACATAAGCATATTCCCATTTTAGTCAAATGGTTGTCATGGGTTTGAGTACCTCTCAACTTTCACATCTTGCAAACCCACCTCCCATTTTCATGTCTTATCTATTATTCATAGTTTCCAACTCTTGCAAACCCAACTCCCATTCTCATTCTTATCTATTACTTGTAATAAATAAACTATGGTTGTTGTTGTTATTGGGCCCTCGGCACTTGCAATCAAGAACTAGTTGCTTGATGTTTGCAATTCAATCCATTAGGTAGTTTTGACCTTTCCCCTTCTTCCTTTTTGGTGTGTGTTGTCTTTGCAATAAAAGTTTGGCAAGTGCAGATAGATAAGTGAGATAAGGCTTGCCCTTCTTGGCATGAGTACTCAAGAGGCAATCCCAACAAGGGGCAAAGCTATTTACTAATGAATTTCTAACCATGATGGACACTCCCCTCACACCCCCCCCTCACACGTCTTCACTCACCAAATGGCTGGTAGGTGGGTGTGTGGTCATAAGATGCCAGATGAGAGCTGGAAGAACAAGAGCATGAATACTACTACTACTACTATTGCATGGTGAGGAAAGTAGATATCATCCATAATACTCCGGGAAAAGCTGTTTGGTGATGGTGGTGGGGAATCCTTCAAGAAGAAGGACATTTTGTTTAAAGGACATTTTGTTCTTGACTTGAATCAAAATCAAGTCTATGGTTATAGAGGGACATCTTTGTTTGTTTGTCAAAGATGAGCGATCTTTTGGGTCTTTATTCACTCACCCATACCTTCATGAATGGCTTAGAACTTGGTTTAGGTTCAAAAAATTGCCCAGAGATTCTTTGGCTTTTTAGTCCTCATCTTGTGTGCTTCTTTCTCTCTTTCTTTCTTTCTTTCTTGGGGTGTATGCTCCTATTGGGTTTTCCTTTTTTTTCTTGAGTTTCAAATCTTGTGTGCTTCTTTCTTTCTTTCTTTCTTGGTGTGTATGCTCCTATTGGGGGTTCTCCTTTTTTTTCTTGAGTTTCATCACAGAGGAGTTGATGGAAGCAGTACATGATGTGAGTAAAACCCACATGGTGCAATCTGGACAAGGGATTTGTCTTCCTTCCAAGGCAGAGCAAAGATGGTGTTGATCACATACATTAGGCAGTCGAGGTTTTTCCTTAGGAGTGTTATGGGAGTAGATTTAAGGTTTTAGGGTTTTTCCTTTTGGGCCGTCCATGCGACCTGATTATCCAGCCCAAAACTTTTGTATGAGATTAATTGATCAACCCAAAACTTGCACAAAATGAACTTTTGTTGTTGACCTTGCTTTCTACTAAGGCAAGGATATTGTGTTTAGATTCGTTATAGAGTAGAGTAACTTAAGGGATTTTTGGCCCCTATGTAAGTAATAGATCTATTTTTGTATGAGGATTTTTGAAACATGATACTTTTTGGCTTGTGTTGAAACTTGAGATTAGTTATAATAGAATTATAATATCTTGAAGGAATTTGGTTTCTTTTAGAGGATTTTTGGAAGATTATATTTCTGGATGGTGAAATTATATTTGAGTTTCGGTAATTCTTCTTTTGCCTTAAGATACTTTTTAATGTAAATGGCAAGGTCACAATGTGACACACCCCCTTGTTTCTTTTGTACACTTTTGGCCAAAACTTGCACAAAAGAAGCTTTTGTTTCTTTTGTACACTTCTGGGGTGTGTGTGACAACAAACAAGTTTGCAAAACCTTTGGGCCAGCAAGCAGCTAGTCAATGGTGAAGAGCATATCATGTTATTCCAGCCACCCACCACAATCACCAACTAACTTGATTGATGATGGAGGAACAACATGAACAATTGCAAAGAAGACGAAGAGATTCTCTCTCTCTCTCTCTCTCTACATGCCGAAGTGAAACCCCCCCCCCATGCCTAGCTAGGCTAATGATTGACTCACTCGAAACTCCATTATACAATGGGATTTTCTCTCCCACACAATTGAATGTAAGTCTAGAGGGCCACACATTCCCCTCTACCTTCATTCTTTTTGTCCTTTTTTCAAAACCCTAATGTTTTTTT
>Ga0209611_10009423_pt1 | contig 14797 bp, 14 predicted proteins | sample S1TSphgellanicum_3_FD_187693 | JGI IMG/M metagenome (GOLD analysis project Ga0209611, IMG submission 187693) | Host-associated microbial communities from peat moss isolated from Minnesota, USA - S1T2_Fc - Sphagnum magellanicum MG (SPAdes) (version 2) | ecosystem: Host-associated > Plants > Peat... | reverse complement strand
CTGTAATTTGCCAACAAAAATGCGTGTGACCAAATCAGGGCGGTCATTGGCAATCTCGCCGGGCTTCAGCACGCTGATAATCTCTTCCCACTTGGGGTTGCAGGTCATGGTGATGAACAAATCAGGTTCGCCATATTGGCGGACAATGGCCATGGAATCTTGGTACAACTGAGCCATGTGTCGGTGGCCACCAATGAATGCGGATGGCAATACAATGAACCTGCCCAGGTTGTCGGTGTTAGCGTCGTTATTGGCAACAACATCAGCCACACCACCATAAATTGCAGCACGCAAAGGGCCCTGGTTGTTGCGTATGTAAAACAGCCGTTGTGATTCCACTTTGTTGTATTGGTCAACACCCCATTCTTGATACAAACGTTTGCCATACACAAAAAGGGCGTGCGATGCTGGATTCCTATCATGCATGTGATAGCAAGCCCATTCCCGGGCAGTGATTTTTTTGCGTTGTGCAGGTTGTGCTCACCCTGCATCTGCTGCAACATGCTCAACATCACCTTCCTCCTCGTTGCCATCATCCTGTGCAGGTTGTGCTGGCTCTGCATCTGCTCCAACATGCCCAGCATCACTTTCCTCCTTGCCGCCAGCAGCCCGCCGATGGACAGGGGCAACGCAGAGCAGCAACGGAAGTGTTCTGAAAATCAATTTGGGTTCAAGTAGATTCAAAGAAATCCACAAAGCAGAGAAAAAGGATTCTCCAGGAGCCTTTCTCAGCTAACTAAAGAAAAAAATGCTCACAACGCAGATCCCCAAAAACACATTCTTCACACACTTCTCTTCTAAAAATCTTCTTCTTCACAAACCCTTAAAAGGGTAGTAGTAGTAGTAGTTCTAGTAGTAGTGGGCCTAGATCATCAGTCCACACAAAATGGGTTATGTGGGGACGACGGTTCTTGTCGTTGCGAAACTTCCTTCCTTCCCGATGGTGACAAAAACAACCATCGTCTTGGATCAGAAACAAAACTACAAAAGCTTCCTTCAAATCTCAAATGTGGGCTTTCAAAGCTTCAAAAATTTTGTACGCTTCGAAGCTGCACACAATTTGCTTGTTCTCCGATTTGGATTTGCTATCTGTGGCCAACACAGATAGACAACAGACACTCTTGGAAGACAGGTCCATAATATATAGGATGGGAAACGAATGACCAGCAGTTCTCAAAGAGGTGTGCCCGTGGTTCTCGAAAATCCAAATAAGCGGCTGAGAAGTTGCCTGAAACGGAAAGGAGACTAATGTCTAGCGGTTCTCCATAATAGACAAACAAACAGACACCACATTTACTTTAATATATAGGATTTAATATAACAAAACATATGGCATGTGAGGCTAGATCATATAAATCAACAAAAATAAAAGAAATTGAATCCATGTCCAAAGGCTTGGGTGTTTTTGATGAGAAAAGATTATCAATTCTTGTATAAAAAGGAAATAACATTGTTTTAAATTTCTTAAGGAAGGAGCTTCAAGAACCTAAGATATTTTTAGAATTTATACATAGTGATGTATGTGGACTTGTAAAATTTTATTTTTCAAGGTGCCCTTACTTTGTTATGTTTATGAATGATAAATTCCAATGTACCAAAATTTACTTTGTTAAAAAATAAAATTGAAGTCCTTTTAAAATTTCAACAATATAAAGCAATAGTTAAAAACCAAGCAAAGAAAAAGATAAAAATGTTGGGATGTGATAATGGGGGTAATCTAACAAGTTTAATATCTTTTGTCAAAACTATAGTATTTGGCATCAATTTACAACACCCCATACCCCTAAAAAAGAAGGAATTTGTGAAAGAAAAATCCTACATTAACATGAGTAATCTTATTACACTTTTTCATTTTCTCTTACCAAAGTCCTACTAGAGCAAAACTTTAATGATTGCAAATTACCTTTAGAATAGATGTCCAACTAAAGCCTTATTAAATAAATATAAGCCTTTATGAATATGGCCATTAATTTGGCCTACTTTTACACATTTAGGATTTTGTGGATTCACTATATGTGTTTTAGTCCCCAAAAAATCGAAGCACAAGTTAGAATCACATTCCCATGAGAGCATTTCTTTGGATATAATGATCAACCCAATGCATATAGACTTCAAGTCAAGTTAACAAAACAACTTATTATTTTTAGAAATGTCACTTTTGATTAAACTAATTATATGTATTTTACCACATAAAGACATGTTTGTAGAGGAAGTCAACGAAATTAATTATCTCATTTTAGATAATTTTTTTCTCAAAAGTTTAATAGGACCAACACATTTCATAAGTTCAACTCCAATTTTGAATTTATATTCTTGAAGCCCATCTATCCCTATAATTCCATCAATTAGTTATTTTAGACAATCACCTCTAAACGAACCAACAATATTAAATAAACCATTAATCAACATTAACAATTCCACATATCAAAATAATTCCATAACAATCCCAAATCTCAATGTTGTTGAAGGAAATTCCATATTAAGTGTCCACGATAACAATGATCACAATGAAGTCCAATTATGCCTAGAGGGTTAACATCACATGAAAGAAGCCACTTAAGACAAGTTACACAAACTTCTAAACATACACAAAGAGTAATTAAAAAGCCCAATATATTCATAAAATGAAGGGTAGTTTAAAACTAGGTTCTAACAAAAGTCCTAAAGCTTTATTACATGACCAAAGTTTAACACACATAGAACCTACCAACATATAAAGAAAGCCCTTAGTCTCTCAAATGCTTCACATTAGGAAAAAAACATTTAATCATAACTAGATTCCCTGAAGAAAAATAAAACATGAATCCTTACTTTTATTCAAGGATAGAAAACCTTTCACAAGCAAATGGATTTTTGAAATAAAATACAAATCAAAACTCAAATGGTAGTATCAATAAATATAAAACACACTTTGTGGCAAAATGGTTTACACAAATTGCAAGTTTAGACTTGGGAGAAATATTTTCCCCATTTGTAAAAATAAATTCCATACATATATTATTAGCATTAGATGCACACTTTCATTTTGAAATTCATCGATCTAATGCCAAAACAACCTTCTTATGAGGCATTTTATGTGAAAATATTCACTTGAAATTCCTAAAGGTTTAAAACCCTCAAAATTTGACAAACCTAGTGGAGGAAGAAGAGGAGATGAAAACACCATTGCCATTAGCATTTGAAGATGGAGAAGACTTAAAAAGCACAAATGAAAAATCTTGTGGGTCATGTAGCCAAGTCATTGTCGAATCATGACATTGAAAGGAAAAAGGGTCACCATCATATGTCTTTGATCGCAAGCACCCATAGAAATGAGGATTGTCAGGAAAGTTGTGAATAACCTTTTATTTGTAAAATATTGAAAAGGAACGAGAAACAACATATGACATTGTTGAGTAGAAGAATTTAAAGTCTATTGAAGTTGTTTCATAATATTGAATTTTAATTAGTGGAAATGTTCAACACATGATTATAAGGAAAATAGTTGTGCAAATACATGTATCAAGGAGTTTTATAGTCCTCCAAAGACACCAAAATAGAAAGCGAAGGTGGTGTTAAAGCTTTGGATTTTGGTGATATGAAAGTGGAACACGCAAAAAACATGTTGAAACTGATTGGCACGATCGTAAACATAATCACAATGGAAACAAAAAAATTGAGGATAAACATGAAGGATAAGAAATGCAAGAGCACATAGACACAATTTCCATCCATTGTCAAATTGTCCAAAGACAAAAACAATTTATAAAAAAAAAGTGATTATTTAAACCTTGACCATAGAATGATCTTCATGAGGGCTTTTCTTTTGCATACAATATATTTGCATACCATGATTAGTCATGAAGATTCCAATTTGAACTCTATAATATTCTTTGAAAAATTTGAAAACATTTGGACAAGTTTTTGTTACAAGCATTAGAACACAAGTCATTAGTCTTCCTTCAAAGAAATATGTGAAGGCACTATGATAAGGACAATGAAAACATTAACACATTCATGTGACCCATCTAGTTTTAGTGGGGTTTGTATTGAAATGACTATCCCAACACTACACTAATAGAAGCCAAGCCCAGCAGACCACCAACATGCATAATCTTTTTCTTTATGTTGCTCCTATTATTTGAAAATATTGTTAGAATAAAACAATGACAACAACAAAAAGGAGCATATCTCATCTATGGTCCGTGGTTCACTAATCTCATGCATTGTATTTTCACTACGTATTTGCACTAACTCACTCCTTTGTTGCCATAGTTGAAACTTTTAGTATATGAAAAGGGTCTATCAACAAACCCTTTTCGTGCATAAAACATCGCCATGACAATGACACTGCATAGAGACAATGTTTCAATGACAAATATAGTGAGGAGGGACAAGCCCCGTGGAAGTTATTTTGACATGCTAAAAAATGCTTTCTGGATCATGTAAGTTATTGTTCCTGTGACATCATTATGACATCAATAAACAAGACTTCTTGAGCCCAATGAGAGACCAAAATACAATATACGAAAGAAAAAATGTGATGATGCTTTATAAACTGCTGATGGATCATTGATTTATGACAATTGAAACCATTAAAATCGCTTCTACTATCAAATTTCAATTGAAATTCTCTTTGAAATTGCCCAAGAAGAACAACCATATGATTGAAATCATCCCAAAGACGACAACCACATGAAAAATTATGCAAAGTATCCCATATACCAGCTCCTCAAATCCTTTGTCACTGGAATTACCTTCAGAATTTCACAAGGGGGAAGATGATTGCAGTTGCAATCTAAACTGCAAAGATCGAGGGAAAGATCATCACGGCGGCTGCCAGAAAATAGAGAGAAAGAAGGCCAAAAAACAAAGGAGGAATCACGGCTGCAAGCTTCTTCTAGACAAGAGCTTCACTTAAAATCGGCCGTTGGATTCATGTGGAATAACTGACGTGTCAGAATCTGAAATAAGATAAGGCAAAATCGGATCGGGAGCCAAGATCCGGCCAATCGTGTATCAGTTTCCATGGCCGTCAGATGATACAAAAATCTGATGTGGCAGCATCGTGGCTCTCCAATAGATACCATTCTCTACACACCGAGAAGCCAGCAGGGTCGTCGTCGGTCCCTGCTTTCTCCAAGACTGTTTTTGAGTCTCATCGATTTTGCGGTTTTTACATAAATCCTCGCAATCTTTGTTGTGATCAGATCGAGTCCGGAAGTTGTTTTTCTGTTTTGATCTCTTGTGTTGTGTGGTGTTGATTTTTTTTTTTTTTTGGTGCAGGTTTCTGAGGTTTCAACAAGGAGCTTGACACTAGTGAAGTGAGAACCCCAAACCCTTCCCCTTATTTGTTTGCTCAAATGTTTCTGTTAAGATGCCAGCCCCCGGCGCTGGAGGAGGGCTTCTGCACGAATATTCACAGAGAATTGAGAAGCAACAAGTCCCTTGGAAAATTTGGCATATACATGTGGTGTGCCCAATGTAGGGTGGTGCGAAGTGCAAACCCTAGTTGGCAGGCTCTCGGGTTTCAACTAGAAGGCTCGCAGAGAACTAAGAGCAAAAAGACGAGTTATCTTTTGATGAATTGTGTGGTGTGATGTAGCCGATGTGCAGATTTTAGGGTTTCGACAAGAGTTTGCATATAGATGTGGTATTGATCTTTGTGCAGGTTTTCAACAAGGGGCTTGACAGTAGTGAAGTGAAAACCCAAAACCCCCCTCCTCATTTTGTTGGTCATTTCTGTTATGATGCCAGCTCCAAGGCTGTAGTAGGGTTTCTGCAAGAATATTCGGAGAGAATTAAGACGCGAAAAGTCCCTTAGAATTTGGAATACACATGTGGTGTGGCCAATGTGCAGACTCTAGGGTTTTAAGTAGAATGCTTGCAGAGAAGTAAGAAGCAAAAAAGACAAGTTATTTTTTTAATGAATTGTGTGGTATGATGCAGCTGATGTGCAGGTTATAGGGTTTGAGAAGCAAAATCCCATTACTGCATATTTGGGAAGAGTATAGACGGAAAATGGCGAATGTTTCAACTCCAAATCAGTGCACCCTGCAGCCATGTGGTGTAACTTTGTGCTCATCATTGAACAGGCGAAGCATTCACACCACAAGGTTGAGAGCCATTCCTCTGGTGCGGCCCTGTGGCATGATTAGGGTTAGGGCAGTTGCGGAGGGGGAGCCAAAACCAGTAATCAGGCGCAAGAGAACTGCTCCTTACCCATCTCCTGATGCTGCCCCTAAGCCTGACGTTGATGAGATTGTTCCGACAGTGATGGTGGAGGACTATGGTGTTTCAGTAGAAGGTGTGGCCAAGGTTGATAGGGAAGGCCCATCTGCACGGCCTTCTTGGGGGTGAGAATCTTTTTTTTTCTTTACGTGGTTTCTTTCTTTTTTGTGAAGCAGCATTTCCTTCCTTACCTTGAAACACTTAAAACAGAGAGATCCTTGGTTTGAAGCAAGAAAGACAACTACAATGGCACCAATCAAGTGGTGCAAGTCATCACTGTGTAGGGATTCAAGACACCAGCATGATACCTACAAGCTGAAAACTGTAGGATTGCACTCAGTAATGAGTTGCATGGGGGCTTAGCATGCATCCTTTAAATTGCATGTTGTGGGGCCTAGCAAGTGATCAGACATCCAATTGTTGTGACCTTTTTAGGGCCATTTCTCTAATAATTGCAGGACCCATGACAGACATGCAATTGCAATTTTTGAATTCCACTCTTGCTCTAAGAATGCAAGTTTAGTGCATACAATCAGCATTCACAAGGTTATGACTGTGCTCATTCTTCTGGAGATTGTTTTGGTTTGCTGTACTGGTACAACAGTTGCCTTCAAAGTGCTCTTGTGGAGTTTTCTCTGCAGTTTCGTAGATATGTTTTCCAGCACCTAAAGTCGATTACTGCATCCAATTGGTCACCAGTGGTGTGCTTAGAGGATATGTTGAAGGTGTAGGAGGCTGAACTACTAGCCTCTATGTAGACCTCTCTGTGCCTAAGTTTGAGATGCTTGCTTGTATAGGGGCAAGCTAAAATTAAATGAAGCTTACCCCCTTAAGCTTGGTGCAGCTTGAATGAGGATACAATTGAATTTTTTGATTAGGTGTTTCTCTTAAGTGATAGCCAAGATCATGACTGAGTCTTGGCACTGATGCCAGAAATACAAAAGAAACTAAAGGATGCAGACTATTGGATGATTTTCTGCCAAAAAGCTTTAGCAGATTATTACATACTCATCTACCCCCCATTTTAAGTCCTTATCTAGACTTTCTTGGATTTAAAAGGAGGACTTTTAACCTTGTTCTGGATTTCTTAATCATGACTATGGAGATTTCTCAATGCTCATGAGAGTTATTATCTACCCTCCATTGGGAGCTGATGAAGTCTGTGGGGAGTAATGGCAGCTAGTCACTGCCGTTCATGATGGTGATTATTGTCTGATACTGTGTGAGTAACACTCACAATGTTATGACTGTACTCATTCTGGTTCTGCTGGAACTGACATAATGCTTACCTTCAATGTGCTATTTTGGAGTTTTTCCTGCAATTTCATAGATATATCTTCATGCAGTTTTCACTACTTAGACAATGTGCTGTGAATGCAGGAGGGTAGGGTTGCTAGCAGGTGGTGATGTGGTTGCACTCCTATCTTTTGCAGTTATTGGTCGTTTTAGCCATGGCATCACAACTTTGGACTGGGATGTTGTCCGCACTGCAGATCCTTTCATTGCAGGTCTGTAAGGTTTCTGATCCTAAAGTCTAGTTGACTTTGATAACAGTCTGTTCAAAACCTGTTAGTTTTGTTTTTGGTCTTTTTCTCTCTTGTCAGTAAGGTTGGGTCTCCTCTTTTTCATGCTAGTGATTGGTTGCTGTTATGCCATGAAATGTGAATTATCCATAACCTTATTATTGGGTCATCTCTCAATTCTTTTCAGGTTGACTTCCAATTGGAAGTATGAAGTAATTCTCAGAACTTATAAAGATAATTGCTAGCAGTCTATATTGAACCATTCAGTTTTCCTTACAACCATGCATAGTTGCAAGTGTTTCACAAGGATTCTTACCTGATTGTAAGGTTGCTGCTTCTGTTGCTTGGTGATGACAAAACTATGTGATTTGGTGAACTGGAATAAACGACCATCAGTGTTTTGCATTATTCTTGCATTCAACTTTCTAACTGTCCACAGCACCTAGTCAATTATTGACGTTTACAATTGATCTTTTGTGATGTTCCACATCAACTTCAAAGGATGCAAATGTGTCTTGCTGCAGGGTGGCTGTTGGGGTCATATTTTTTGGGGGGGTTTGGACCTGAAGGACAAGGTCTAAATGGTGTACCTTCTGCAGCATTGGCTGCTATCAAATCATGGGCAGTTGGCATTCCTGTAAGACACATATTCATTCCACCTGATCTCAATTTCACACTGGAGCATTGAGTTCTCAAGTTGATGTTATATATTGAGCTTTTGGTTAAGGTGAGCTAATTTGAAACTAAGGTGGTGCAATTGGGATGGGGTGAACAGCTGGGGCTTGTGGTGAGGGGGCTTGCAACTGGCCATGTGCCCCCACAACCATTTATATTGGTTTCTCTGGGCAGTTTGTTTTTTCTTATGGTCGGTTGGCGAACTGTGTTCACACTGGTTTTTCCCAATGATGACAATAGTTTGCAGAAAAGGACAGGCAACAGGCAAGGTGGTGTGTTTGAGTTTTTTGAGGTACGGCTCTTTCCATGGATTCTTTGTTCTATTTCCTTTCAAGGCATGTAGAGCATTTGTCAATGATGATGATGATGGTTGTCCTGTCTGATGTAAAGAATGTTGTATGTGTTGCAGCTTTTGACGTCGCTTGTCAGGAGATGGTAGCAAATGGGAGCTGTTTGAGATGATGTTTTCTTTTCCTGATCAGCACTAGCACTTGTCAACCATTGCATTAAACTTGTTTTGAAGATGGGATACATAGCATTTGAGCTAATTTTTTGAGACACCAGTAAAGGATGACAACCACAGAGTGGATGGACAATCTTGACATCAGAACATGGTAAGAGTGTATAGAACATGCTGTATCGGTATTGTAATAGCTTTTCCAGGTTCCACTAATGGCTACGAGATTCAGACACAAAGTAGTGTGAGTACAGGAACTGCTTCTTATTCACTGCAATCAGCTTCTCCAATCTGAAAGTTGACATACATGGAGAGAATGGCATCTGTTTGAAATGTTCAAGTAGTCTGCTTTTTAACAAATGGCAATTGCTCGTTACTCTATCCGTAGTCACTTCATATTATACAAAATTTTATGTATTATGTTCACAATCTTTCACAGGGATCCTGCCTGTGAATTGTAGTAAGCTAACAAGCTGTAGTAAGCTAACAAGCTTTTCATGACCTCCTCTCAAATCTCAAGGTCTGTAGTCTGTACTTGCTGATTAAGCAGGTTTCCATGCCCCTCTTAAATAGCAGAAATTGGTGGATTTAGGTTATGACCTACCTGTGCTACTTTGTGACCTACCTACAGACATTCACAGAAGGGAATGGGCCCTAGAGGGTGCATTTCTCCTAGTTTGTCATTAAACTTGGGCTCTCAAGGAGGGAGAATAAGGGCTTGCACGCTCTAATACATTTAAACAAATGTAGCATTCAACTGAGGGGGAATTTAACTACTTTGTGTTGAATTGTTTACAAATTAATTCTACACTAAACTTGTATAAACCGTTTTACCAAGTTCCGAATTCATCATGAGGTCTTGTATGTATTTTTTTGGCCTCTTGCCAAGTCCTAGCCAATTGGACACTCGTTATCATTCCACAAGTTTACTTCAATACTGTACCCACTACAGTCATTGGCTTGGAGCAGATTTGGAGTTCAGTTCTCCAGTTTTTCAGCTGTACTACTTTTAGATTTTCTTTGCTTTTGAATTTTCCTTTTGGGAATTTATTGAATGCTGAACCTTAGTGGTAGGTATAGTATCTTACTTGTGCTTTATGTGGTAGGTAAGGCCCTCAGATGGGGCATGTTACCAGAATGAGGAGTTTGCCCAGGGTGGAGCAAATGATGGATTCAAATCCTGGTTACGCCCCTGACTGAGGGCCTTAATGTGCATGAAGAACTGACAAGGAACCTTATGAAGTGTAAGAACTGTTCTACAAACGTAAGATGCCTGCCTCACAGTGGAGGTTAGCTTACCTTCTTTCTAAGTGCCCTCCAACTACACTAAGAAATTTTTGCCAGGTCTTTACATGGCACATACGCCTTCTTCTCTGTTAGACCTGATTTTCACATTAGTCAAACTTTACAGCTTTGGGCAGGAGTCACAACAGCTGTTCATGAGTATGGACACCTTATGGGGCAAAGAGAGACAGGGACATAGAGAGAGATGGATTGCACAGAAGCATCAGATTTGTCAACATCAAATTTCCACATCATGATGCCCAGTTGTTTTGACGATGATGTAACTTTCCTTGAACTAGATCTTGTATCCTTGAAGAGAAACCAAGCCTTCTCCAATGAGGTTCAGAACCGATTGGACCACTGTTAAGTCTTGGTCCACTGGTTTAACTTGGCGGTAATCTCACATGGATAAATCTCATTTATGCTCGAGGTTTGATTACCACAATCCTGTTTTTCGACCACTTTCACAGAGATTTAAACGTTGTTAGCAGAAGGCAATGCTAATGGGAAGGAGAATGATTTCTAAATCTGATCAATGTTTGATTATCCAGCGTGAAGAATGGCATCTCATCTGCAATATTTGTATTGATTGTTTTCCACAAAATTTGACAAGAGATGGGCCTGGTTGAGTCATGCTGCTAAATTTGCCATGAGACAACAGGAGCAACAACATTAGCAGAGCATAATTTGTGAAGCTTAGAACAGTGCTAGATTATAAGACTTGGTGGAGCTCTTGCTTTTGCTTGTGACTCACTCTCCAACTCATTGGCAGCTTCTGTATTTCCTGGAAGCTCCTCCTCCTCAGGTTGCTGCTGCAAGAAAGCGACCAACTTGTCCATCACCATGTCAGGATTGTCCTTATCAAGAATCAGAATTTCACTTATTTGGGCAGGTGTGACCTTGTGTTTGCCTTCAACTAACAAACTCTCCACAGTGGGAAACAATGGATGGGTTTCAATCATCAAGTAGTTGCGAACAAGGATCTTGAAAGCTGGAAAAGTGCAGTAAGACATCTCGATGTGCATATCCATTCGCCCCGGCCGCAGCAATGCATCGTCAAGCTTCTCAATGTGGTTGGTGGTGAAAACCAGGATGCGCTCATCACCACAACAGGACCATAACCCATCAGTGAAATTCAACAGCCCAGAGAGTGTAATGCGACTGCTTTCATCCTCTTTGATCATATTCAGCTCCTCTGCAGTGAGTGCATCTTTGTCGCTGCTATCTTTTCCTCTTTTTGAGCTTGATTTTGGTGACCGCTGACCAGAGAGATTGATGGAGCAGTCAATGTCTTCGATCACGATAATAGACCTATTTGTTGTTTGGATGAGCAGCTGTCGGAGCTCTGTGTTGCTGAATACCTGAACTCTCGACAAGAATAAAAACAAGAGTGAGTGAAATTTAGATGGGTCCATTCCTTGAGTTCCTATTGACTAGTTTCAGTGGGTTGTTCATGAAGGTGGTCTTTGCGAGATCTGCATAGAAATCTTCAAAGAACCCACAAATTTTTTACCTGAGTAAGCTCAAGATCATACACATCATACTTGAGGAAGTTGGCCATAGCAGCAATCATGCTAGACTTGCCAGTGCCTGGAGGGCCATACAGCAAGTACCCACGCTTCCAAGCACGCCCAACTCTCTCAAAGAAATCCTTCCCTTCCATGAATGACTTCAAGTCTCCCTTGATGCGAGCAATATTGGCAGGTTCCATGGCCAAGGTGTTGAAGGTTGAAGGGTGTTTGAATGGCACCGACTGCCACATGTGTCTGCCTCCAGAGAAGATGGACGATGTCTTGCCATTTGTGTACAGCTGCATCTCTCTGCACACCCATGACAATTTTACAAGAAGCTCTCAGACATGGACTCGGGCAATGAGAGTAGTAGCTGGAAACAATTTCTTTGTGTCTGGAAGTTTGTTCTAGAGCAGCATCAGGATTGTCTCAAAACACTTTTGCCGATTTTGTAACAATGAAAAACTATACCTGTTCTGGTGTTTGTACAAGATAGCTCTAGCATTGACATGATCAATATAGCGAGGGATTATACAGTCGCGGTCACGCTTGTGGATCTTGAGTGTATATGAACGCTCTGAGACTTCTTGTGATCCTCTCCCCCGAATACTGTCTCCTTGCACTTTATGTACATCGTGTTTCCACCACAGTGTCTTGCCCTCAAATTTGTCCACCAGGCTCTGACCCGCTGCACATGTCAGAAAATAAAATAAAATTGTAGCCCACAAAAACACAAAAAAACCATAGCTCTCGAAAATTGCCCACAAAAAGCACAAAAAACCATAGCTCTCAGTAGTAGTGCAGTGAACATAACTCTGGATGTCCAGCTGCTATTCCTGAGCCAAAAAACACATGTTTTGAGATGAACCCAAAACACAAACACCTATGTGCAAACAGATCATGGACTTGGCAGTACAACTCAGACCCATACTCTCAAATCTTTTCTGAATCAAATCTGCAACAATTCTGAATTGCCATGCTAAGAAAACATTTTGTTGGGTCAGTCCAGATTGGGTGGAATTTGTCCACAAGGCTCTGACCTGTTGTGTCAGAAAAAAAAATTGCAGCCCACAAACACAAAAAACCATAGCTCAATGCATGAACATAAGTCTACATGGAGCTGATATTTCTGAGCCAAGAACCACATGTTTTGAGATGAACACAAAACACAAACACCCATGTGCGAACAGACCATGGACTCAGCAGTGCGATTTGGAGCCAAACCCTCAAATCTTTTCTGCATCAAATCTGCAATAATTCTGAATTGTTGCCATGGTAAGAAAACGTATTGTTGGGTCGGTCGAGATTCAGTGGAAACTATTGGAATTGAAGGGTGTGCAACAACGAGAGTCTGAGAGTTGTTCTTGACTGCAAATGGAACTGCCACACAAAGCAATTCGAGTGACATGATGAATGCAGGAGTTACAACTAACCTGTGAGGGAAGAAGATGTGAGAGAGGCTTGGATCATCCAGATGATGATATTCTTCAGACCTACTTACCTGCAAGGTTGGAGGAAGTCAAGGTAGAGTTGCGGACTCGAGTGAGGACCACTCTATTTGCAGATTTGCACATATCAGTGGCGTTGATGTGCAGCTGCACACTTTTGTACAGTTCATTGCTACTGGAATTCTCGAACTCTGGGATCTCGTAATGGATGTAAGGGTCCAAGTAGCTCCGCAGCACCTGAAGCCATTTACTAACTGCGTCTTTGGCCTCTCGTGGTAACATTCCATGAAAGAATGCTACTAGTCCCACTAGGGACCACCAGTAGGACAAATCCGTGCTCATCATCTTTCTCATGGATCCACCCTGAACAAGAACAAGAACAAGAAATCTAAGCAGAATTTTTTTTTTAAAAATAAAAAAATACAGAAGATCGCCAGCCAACGCTCGAGTGTAGCAATGAATCCGGCCTCTAACAAGCGAAGAGTTTCAGCTCAATTCAGTCCTGCTGTGCTTGGAAAAAAAGCTCAAAATTCACAAATTCTGAAGCAAGAAGCTGGGGCGGCCTCAATTCATTTCTGTGATGGGTGGTGGTCTCTTCCAAATTCAACTGATGTGCACAAAAGATCAAACAGCTGCAAAAGATCAAAATTTTGTGAATTTTGGGTGCTGCTGCTGCAAGAAAGAGATTCCTCACACACGCCACCGCCTACCTATTCATCTCTAGAGCCTAATAAGTGAAGAAAGAAGATAAACTAAGGAGCTGCAGGCTTCTTGTTCTTGTTCTACTCATACGCGGGCCGGCCTCCAAACTCTCAATTGCTTTTTCTTTGTGCCAATTGAAGAAGGATCTCACAGTTTTATAAGCAAAAGCACAAGTGCAAGACCTGCTGAACAGGCTTCTTCTTCTTCTTCTTCTTCTCCTCCTCCGAGAAAAGGTCTAAATTTTGTGTTTCTGCAAAGCTCTAGTACAACAGAAGAGAGTTGTGCAAAGAGCAGAAACCAAAGAAGAGAGGGATGCCCAGGTCCCCACGGCAGCACTGGGGGCGGCATATTCTGAGCCTCATTATGGGGAAGAATAGGCCGGGTCTCTTCGCCACCTGGTGGAATCAACTAGGCCTGCCAGATTCTGCATTCAGAATCTGCCCACTTGTGTGTTGCATGCTCTTAACTAGTGTTGGGCAGTTACTAGAACTGTGGGGAAACAGAACCCCCCCCCCTTTCCGGTTATCATGACGGTTCTTAGGATTGCTGATCATCCTCCCACCCCCATCAACACCGCCTGATGTTGGCATATAACCATGGCTCTCAAAACTTGGAATAGAAAAGAATATCAAATAACCGGCGGAAAACCACTGGCTCTTTACCAGTTGGTTCTTTCATGGAATCCTCAGGTTCTTTAAGACTGGGGGATAACCGGGTCGGACACTTGTTTGATTCTTTTTTCTTTTCCTTCTTGAAGAATTGGAACCGGCGGTGGTTATCTGATTCTGAATTAGGAACCGGTGGTTCTTCGAATAGCAAACTCCCATTATGCAACGATTTGCAGGTGGATTTGCATAATTCGTTATGTTGATTTTCCAGAATGGTCTTGTAGACAATTGGTCCTGGCACCTGCCGAAGTTACGTCTGGTAGATTATTCATCAGGACTCCTCCATTCCGTCTTGTAATGGAACTAAAAAAAGGGGCAG
>Ga0209611_10009421_pt1 | contig 14800 bp, 10 predicted proteins | sample S1TSphgellanicum_3_FD_187693 | JGI IMG/M metagenome (GOLD analysis project Ga0209611, IMG submission 187693) | Host-associated microbial communities from peat moss isolated from Minnesota, USA - S1T2_Fc - Sphagnum magellanicum MG (SPAdes) (version 2) | ecosystem: Host-associated > Plants > Peat... | reverse complement strand
AAACAATTGCACAAAAATCTCTGTCCTGAGTTTCCTGGAGAAACAGAAAGACCTAGTCATGATATCAGCTAGGAATCAAGAGGCATAGCTATCAAGAAGTCATATACATGGATGGAGAAAACTCGAATACAACAGTTGGAAGTTGGAAGGTACTGCTACATCAATTCCAAGCAAGCAAAAAAACAGACGACAAGAATGAGTGGTCATAACCTTGTGAGTCAGTCACAAAGTATCAGACAGCCACCTTCATCATGAATATCAGTGACTAGCTGCCAATAGTCACCACTGACTTCATTAGCTCTCAATGGTTGCACTAAGCATTAATAATCTGCATCTGAGCCAAAGGCATAGACAGGCCTCTACAGAGGGTGGTGGCTGATGCCTCTGGCACCCTCAGAATTTTCTTTAACCTACGGGAAATGAGAACAAAACAAGATAAAGTATCCTGGAGGTAGCAGACAAACCCGTTGGTGCTGCTTGTTGCTCTCATCACAAACCCAGCTTAGTTCCAGTTCAAATGCCTTGTCTTTGGCCTCATCATGTACTTCATAGATGCTGCAAGACAACAATGGAGGACAAATTCCAGTATTGTTCAAAACCCACAACCATGTCTTTGGCACAACGACATCAACATTGGTAGCTCTCTGCCTTGACTAGTAGTAAGCAAGATACATTGCCTGCAAAATGGAATACTGAAGTACCAGGTACAAAAGGAGGCACATACATTTTGGCTACAGCAATGATGCCTTCTCGACACGTCATTTCCGAAAGCTTCAACTTCTCAATTGCACTGTCCTTTTACTCAAAACAAAACTCTTCACATCAATAAAGCTTCAGCCAAATAAAACAAGAGGCACCATCTCTGCTTGCCAAAAACCTCAAAAATTCAAAGAAGGATGCATGCAGTATCGGCCAAGAAGCAAAACAATCATTACATGAAAATAAGGGAAGGAGACTACGTTTTGGCAGCTTGTCGCCCTTTACCAACTGCTGCTCCAAAATAGCGCTGCAACCATCAATCAGCCCACTGCCTCTTATCAATGCATCCAGTGACCTTGACAATTTTTACATAAGGTGTTGAGGGAACTTCAAAGGAAGAGAGTTCATGTTAAAATATGATATGAATCCTTGAAAAGGCCCTCGACCCTTGTGACCATGACACAACTTGTCCAAGTACATCAGCAATACGAGTAAGAAATGAAAAGCTCATGTTAAATGTTGGCCACTACAATTTCTTCAAGAGTGATAGGCCCAACATGGTACTAACCCTGTCAAAGCCAGTCTTGAGGGTTCAGAGTTACCAAAGAGAATTCAGGCCAAATTGCCACAAGCGCTCATGCACAGCTGACAAGAATCTGTTTACAGGGGGTTGACTGTTTATATGAAGGCTAGCACTTAAATCTAGAGCTTCTGAAGGTAAAAACAACTGGTGAGATGGGTGATCAAATATAGGACTAAAAATACAAGAATTTCAAGGGTGTGTGTGACAGATATGAGCATTAATCATGTAAGACCCTGCTGCACTAACCCTTATGTACTTCATAATCCCACTTAGATTTGAATCACAAACAGTGTGCCACTGCCATAAAAAAGATAAACGACCAGAAAAAAGATAAAGACCTCAAACCACATTTTCCCATGTCTAAAGCTAGAAAGAGAAGAGAGAGCATTAGCATCATCATAGAAGGTTGGAGGTGTGAGCATACATAAGCAACGCCAGAGGGCTCAATCATATACAATTGAGGGCCATCTCTGTCATAACCTCCTAGAATTGCTGCTGATCCAAAAGGTCTGCATTTACATGAAAATAATAATGAGGCATCCTCCAAGCACATAAACACATTTGAAGACATTATTCTAACACCAGAAAACATTGTGGGAAATCCCATCTTGATCACAATTCTTAGTTTTGTACCCTCTAGTCTCATGATCCTCAGCAGTCTCTGAGAGCCCATTTGTGCACAGCGAAGCAAATGCAGTTCCATGAACTTTTCCACAGACTAGAGAAAACAGAAGGAAGTCGAACCTGAGCCACCAGTAGAGAGTGCAGAGATGCACATAGTGAGCAACACGATCACATAGTTCCTTAATCGGAATATCCTCACCATAAAAGCTGCAGCAATACAAATACCCAACATCAGATCAAATCTCAAGAAAACGTAATACTAGACAGTGAGCAAAACAAGACCACAACACAGAATTGAGGAACATTGTGAATACTAACAACACCCATGTGCATGTTCAGGGACCTTCAACAGCAACATGTATGGTATTGATCACATACTATAAAATCCCCAAGAGGAGAAAAACTGGCTCATTCCTAGAAAACTCAAAAGATGAAAAACATTTCCACATATATATATCCAAACTAAAGAGGCACAAGTATTCAAGTTATAGCAGCAGTGTGGCTCAACAGGTTCATGTGCAACTACACTTACCTGAGATATTGTGAGGCCTCAGAGCGTGCCCGTCCAACAATCTGCCTGCCATCAGCAGCTAATCCCGCTACTGCCTGTATAAACCTCAGCAACCAAAACCATGCTGTCAAAGGAGTCAAGTATGTCAATCTGCACAGTCCACCAGATTACAACTCCATCCTCAACCTACAACAGTGCATATGGCCATTCTTCTCTTGTTGCCATATCTCAACCATGGAGAACCATGGCAGAACATACCTTGCTCTTGAACAGAAAGATTTGACAGCAAAAGCTCATGAAATAAGCATATAATCTGCCAGTCACCTGAATTGCATGAGAGCTTACCATGCCTGCATGCTTGTGTACAGCATGAATTCTTCGGTTAGAGCCTTCCAAGAGCATCTTTGACGGAATTAACTTCTCCACTCCCTGCAACAAATACCCCAAAAAGTCATGCAATTTGAGAAACTTTACTTGTCAAACCTTGGAAAAAATCTCAAATTGTCCACAAGAAACCACTGCAATTGATCATAAAAACAAGAAAAAAGAGATAAAGTATACCAGCACAACACCATCTTTGCACTTGATGCCCACAACTGTTCTGCAAACAACAACAAAAACAAATGTTCAGCCTTTCTTCCCCTGATAATCACTAGTACTCCAAAATTCTCCACAACAGTTGTGAAGGACTCTTCTTTTTGACAAAGAAACCTCATGAAGTTCATAGCGACCAAATGAGTAGACTAACATTGCAATTGTCCCTTTCTCCCACTTCCTGCATACTTGTCATTAGCATGACCAGAAGACATAAAAGAAAGAGGATTGGCAGAGGAGGAGGAGGAACAGTGTTTCCAAGCTAATTTGAACAACTGGTTCAGAGAGAATTAGGCAGCCATAAGCTGGAATTTCCATCAACTACAAAACCCTAGCAGGTGAAAGAGGAGAGAAAGAATGACTAAGGAAAGCAAGTGAATGTACCCACTGTTGTCGATAGCTTTGTTGGCGTACTCGATTTGAAAGACACGGCCATCTGGTGAGAAGGTGGTCACCGAAAGGTCATACTGGTCGTAGCCACACAAAATCCCACAGCTCCACAATCAGCCACAATCTTCTCTCTCTCTCTCTCTCTCTCTCTCTCTCTCTCCCCCCCCCCCCAAAACCCTAGTTTCTTCCACCCCGCCACAATGCTTGAACCACCATTGCAACAAGATCATATGGTTCTCAGTAACTACATACAGAAGCATTGAAGCTTCCTTTCACCTATGCAAAACAACCAAATTCTCTCGATTTTCTACCGCAAGCAACCAACACTAGTGACAGCTACATCAAAATCCCAAACCCTAACGAGTGCGATCAAGCTTCAAGACCGCAACAGCAATCGAGAACCCACAATCCGCCGAGATCAATGACTGGAGCTTCTGTAACGCAAGTTCCGCATCACATGAGGATCAGAAAAAATCGCAACGAGTAGATCGGAAGCACGAGTGTGGCGTTTCAAAAGCCGAAATTCCCAATGTCGGGGGCAATACCAAAAGTCTTGCAATGCAAGGAAGGAAGAAAGAAGGAAATTAAAAATAGGGAAATTGGGAGGTGGGGGAAGAGTGCTACCCCAGTGCCAATACTGCTCATTGCTGCTAACGCCGACACACAAAACCAATTCGGTGAAGACGACGCAGATTAGAAAAAGCGAAGAGGACGCAGAGTAAAACGCAACACACAAACACAAGACGAAAACATTGAGCTCCAAACCCTAATCTGAAGGCCTAATCCAAGTCTCGATCCACGGCTTGAAAATCTCAGGATCTGAACGAGGTCTGAAAAGAAGCACCCACACTGGTACTTCTGGACGTGGGGTGCACTTCGGCAAAGGTGGAAAAACCAGAGTTGGGCGGTTCTTTGACTGTTATCAGACCGGTTATGTATGTATATAACCAGCAGTTCCCCATTTTCTGAAACCCCCGCCCCCAGAACCGACCGGAAATTCATATTTTCGTGGTACCTGCCCCTGAAACCGACTTAGAAAAAAATCTGAAAGTCAAAGAACCTGAAAAAAAAAACCAGGAAAGAACCACCGGTTCTTTGAGGGTTTTGAAATACCCGGAACTGGCAGTTTTCTTTTTTGAAAAACCTTTGGTTTTAAAATATATATATGAAAATATAATGATAAAAAAGAAAATATAGTGCCCACCACAAATATGAAAATACAATGATAAAAAAATACATATATTATAACTTGTTTTCAAACATATACAAATACCATAATAATAAAGTTGTCATAAAATAAAGCTTGCTTGAATTGAAAGTTTGAGAATGTTGCTACCAATACTTTCCCTAAAGCTTGGCTTGTTTACTTTGTCTTCATAAACGGTAAATTCTTGAAAGCTCTTTCATCTTCATGGACGTCGTGATTTGCACTTCTATAAATTCAACAATTTTCATGAATTTGTTAAACCTATCACACAAGGTGTTGGTAAGAAAGTTCATCCATAATCTTATATCATACTGAGATCGATTGGTTGGTCCATGGTCCATTGTGCATTGTGCATTAAATTTCATAATTATTTTGGAAATGAACACCATTAATCCAAAATGCTTAGATCTAACATTGTAAGTATTCATGCATGATTGGAGCCAAGTTTCCTTGGCTAGCAATAAAAAAAAATTCAACAATGCCATGTGAATTGGGAAAGTTTGGGTTCATGAACTCAGCCATGCCCCAACTTGTAAAATAAAATGTTGATGCATTTTAAGGAAATCCTAGACATTGAAAAATTGTAGTAACTTGTTCGTATTCTCACATTCAAACATTGATTGATTTTCAAATAGCATGTGAAAACAAACTTCAAATTGGACAAGTTTTTATGTTTTTCTCCTATTTAAAACCATATTGTAATTGATTAACTATCATGGTCTCAACCTATTGTTGTGTACAAATGTTCATTATTTGCATGGACAATCATTGTGTTCAAATAAAACCAATCATACACACATTAAGGATCAGTTAGTTAATTATCTCTTACTCCCACCATGTTTGAATAAGTTGTTCAACATGGGAGCCAAGAGTTTTTCTTTGCCTTCAATTTTACTACACACTTTGCATCTAATTTGTTGCACCTCACCATATGTTCAAACAACAAATTTAGCCCATGGCAACTTGGTGTTCCACACATCTTGGAATACCCTCTTACGAAAGACCTAAACAACTAGAAGCGAAGTTTACTAGCTAGAGGAAGGCAATGTTGGATCAAAAACAAAAGAATGTGAAAAGAATTGCTTGAATCCAAAATTGTAAGGGGGGAAATAAGGACTTACCATAGTTCCAATACCCACAATCTATAAATCAAAGTGCAATGAGATTTTTTTTTAAACCCTAGTTTAAACAATTCAATTTGAATGAAACAACCATTGCCATCACTAGCTTGTTAACCTTCTAAAGGCAATGAATCACAATGTACACACAAAATATAAATTCACAATGCACATGAATTTGAATTTGGTGTGATGGTTAAGCCTTGAGCAAATCTCTTGCAAATGCAAGTGCCATTCAAGTCCTCCTTGTTCTCCATAGTACTCCATAATCAATGTTCCATGTTGGTTAGTGATAGCTAGTAGTTACACATCTACAATTACAAGAAATAACCAACTACTAGAAACAAAACCCACCCACCCATCCAACAACCATGGCCCATTAGTGTGAATCATTGTTATGAACAATATCAAATTAATTGATGAACCCTAATACATTTTAAATTAATTTTACGCCAAAACATAGTTTTTATGACTAAAACATTTTACACCTATATCCCAAATTTAATCATGTAATCATATGAACCAAGGTGTCCTATTTGGTTAGTTATAATTATCGTTACAAAACCAAGTACAATATGACTAACTTCTTTTAGTCATATATGTGACTACATGATTAAAGGTGCAACATGATTAAAGGTATAATATGATTACACTTGATATAAAATCCCTTTTACTTCACTATTAAGTTTTGACCAATTTCAATTTTGGTCATTTACATTAACTACATAGGTAGTTATGTAAATTAGGCTAAATCAATAAGCTAGGTGAAGCCATGTTAGGTGCATGTTAAGGTAATAGCTTAAGTAACATGTTTAGTTTAATGTAACATATTTACTTCGCTTAGTGTACATACCTAGCCTAATGTATTTAGATAACATAGCATACCTACTTAACTTAATGTACATACCTATGCTAAGTTAGGCAGGTAGGTAATTAAAATAAATATATAGACTAGTTCATTAAGCTAAGATAGGCATTGGTTAGTTCATAAGTATTTAATATTTACCTAACCTAACATACCAACTAGCCTTGTGTACTTACCAACTAGTTTAACGTACCTACTTAAGTTAGGTGAATAGGTAATTAAAACTAAACTAAATTAGGTAGGCAACTAAACTAATTATATAAACTAGTTGGGCTGTAAATGGGATAACATGAACCACACCCACCTGCTTTTGGGATTGCTTTTGGAGGAATATTTTTTTAATATTTTTAAAAAAGTCTTCAAAACATTCTTCTAATTTTTTTAATAATTTTTTTAATGTTATTATGTCAAGGTTTATGTAAAAGATTTCAAAATATATGCAATTTTCAAAAGCTTTGAAATATATTTATAATTTTTTAAAATGTTAATAAGCATGTGTTATAATGTTTAATGAGTGCTTTTGAAAGTTTATTATTCATTGGATATTTTTCAAATTAATTCACATGTTCCAATGATATATTATGAACATTACTATGTAAGAAAAATCTTATACTTTTAACACCAAATTAAATTACCGCTTCTAACCATGAAAAATTAAGCATTAGTTACACTTGTTATGGCTCCTATTAATGTGACTTCACCTATTGGTTAGGTTACACTAAGCAAAGCATTGGTCAATGTAGGTAGGTTGATAGGCAATACTAAGTGGGTAAATGGTACTTACCTACCTATAAGTTCTTTCTTATCTATTTATCTACATCCCACTTACATATTACTTACTTTTTAACCTAATTAGTAGTGCAAGAAGATGTGAAATAAACACATATTTATAATAGGTTGACAAATTTTTAACATCTTATGAATGTGTGATGCATTGGTTAAAAACTTGGTTTTTCGTCATGGAAATGAAAGGTTCAAATCCTTATACATGCAACCTATACATGCTTGGGGGGATAATCTAAATAAGATAAGGTGGGTAGGTATGTTGACATTAAGTAGCTTAGGCTAGGCTAGATAATTAGACCTAAGGTAACTAGCTAGGCTAGGTAGTTACATTAGGGTAAATAAAGATCATGTGTCATGTCTATAGTTATATGTCCATCATGTGTAGTCATACATATAATTGTATGTATAATCACATATGGAATTATATGTTCAACATGACCATAGTTATAAAAGTCATATGACCACATATACAATTAGATGATAAAAACAAATCCAATTCATTACATATTCATGTGGTCATGTGTAATCATTAATGGCACAAGCGATTACAAATGTATTCCTATGTGTAATGATAAAACTAGGGTTTAAACATAGTGTACAAATTTTCAAAGTTTTTACATAACTTAAAAGACAAGCAAAAAAACATGGTTTGAAGGGTCACCAATAGGATCTAATTAACAAGTGTCAATATCAAACCCACTTGGAAAGTTGAAAAACAAATTCACATGACATCTATAACAAAAACTCATTTAAAGTAATGAAAGTTCAAATTCATAATGCACATGGATTTTGGAATGAAAAAAGGAAAAAAAGGGAGGGATTCAAATCTAGTGTGGCCACCAAAAATCAAGCAAATGTTTTATTGGTGTTTGTCATTCAAGCCTTCATGTGTGATGCCCCATAAACAATGTCTCACTAATAGTTATATAATTCATTAATTAAAGAGATATTATTCACTACCTTAAAAAATAATGAGAAACATGATTTGAAAAATGAAGTCACTTGTGGTGATGGGACCCTATTGGCAACAAGAGAAAAATGCAATTGTGAAAAGAAAGAGGGAGGTTGGTCTTGCAAAGTAGAAGTTCAAAGTTGAAACCTCAACTACAAAAATGGCTTGGATGGAACCATCCCCTTTAACTCAAATCACCATGTGGGGTGACTACGGCCATAAAACCTAAAAGATTGGTGAGCCTTTATTTTTATGGTGTGTCAATTTAGTGAAAATCGGGCACAATTTGCTTTCATGTTTTAGAACATAAAGGTAGACAACCTTTTTTCAGGTGGAAAATTGAAAACTTTTCACTTTAAAAAAACACTTACATCAACCAAAAGCGAAGGCCCATTTTAATCCAAGTTTAAATGATCATCCAATGACCCAATGAGCCACATTTCATTAAACTCCCATATATGCCTAAAAATTCAATTTATCATGAACTATATGACTAAAAACAATTCCACCCATACTACATATCTAGGCCTACATCAATATTTTTCACATCCATTATTTCTTCTTTACATACCCAAGCCTCACCCATCAACTTGAAAATTGAAATACCCCAAATAACAAAACAAATCAAATTGATAGTAATGACAAACTATGTTGTGGGGAGCAATCAAACAATCTAACCAATCCATAGCAAGGTTCAAATTGTGTAGTGGTTTTTACCAACAACCACATCCTATGCAAATATGTTGTCCCAAAACCAATTTTCTTAACCAAATGGCAAGTTTTAATTACTATTCTACATTCAAAACATGTTCTTATAGTGTGTTGGTGGATTTGTTATAAGGATCATGACTCAATTTCCATGTGACCCATTATACAATTATTATTTTGTAAATCTTAACATTCCCATGTCATTTTGCCACTTACTAATTTATTAAGTTGTTTGGAGATTCTTTGTGGTTTTGGTTGCTTTTCCCAACAACTTGCGAGAATTAAATAACATCATCAATTCTTTTACTACCATCCACATTGGTGTTTTTCAAAAGTAATACAACAAATATAAGCTCAATGTGATCATACATGTGGGGAAAAGACTAAACATGACCAACAAATTAATTGCGACACTAGGTTCAACATTAATGCAAGACATGAATTCTTTCTAAAAACAACAAAATAAAACTTAGTCATGATGTTGGCTAACATTCAAGAGACACAACTATTTAAATAAAGTTGTAACATTCAGGCTTTGACAAGCATGTGAAGATAAGTTTCATTTTCTTTTAAACTTATCTATGAATTGTATATATGTTGCAAGGGATTTGAAAAGCTTCGTGTTAGCAATTATCAAGACCACCACATATATTATTCTCTAAATTTATTCAAAGTCTATGGCTTCAACACTAGAAGAAATTTGCATATTTTTTACTATAGTTTATAATTAATTTTTAGTTGCAAACAACATTTGCAACTAAAATGACTTGTAGTTGCATAAGACATTAGTTGCAAATGATGACATCATAATGATGTCATCACAAAGACAATGGATGAAGTATGTATTTGAGTTGACTATATTTTTCATTTGTTCAATGTATAACACATGCAACTATCATGAGAATATCATGCAACTAATGACCAATTTATAATTTGGTCATGTTGCCACTTGGCAAAGTTTATGATTTTTGAAACATTTAAAACAAAAATAGGTGAATAAATAAGGAAGTCTAAAATAGGTGGTAAGTAGGTAGGTAAGTAAGCCTAGGTGGATAGATAGGTAATTAGGCCAAGCTATGTAAGTAGGTTGATGTAGGTAGGTAGGTAAGTTTTAGGACATTTTTAAATTTGTTTTATTTTATTTTGGATTTAACCAATTTAAAGTTAAACTTGTTTAATTGGTTCATCCCATTTGGCAAATCATGTGTATTTTAATGTTTACAATACATCTAGTTATATAGTTGACACACTTGAAAAGGAAACCAAACAATATGGGATAAAAAATATAATCACAACCTAGTTGCAAAATTATCAAGTGTGCCAACTCCATAAGTAAATAACTCACTCATGAGCTAGATAATTCACTAATTAATTAGTTCACTAACTTCTTATTTACCTACCTACTTATCTATTTATTACCTATCTACCTACTAATAATAATAGGTCTTAAAGGCATCAAATATTGATTAAAAGTTACTATTAACTAATTAATTAATCAATATTAAACATCAATCAATAATTAATATTAACAACTTAATTAATATGAATGATTAGTATTAATTAACTAGTTATTATTTAATTTATATTAAATGGATAATTAGTTAATATTAATAAGTTTAAATTTACATAATATTTAATTCTGATTTAGTTAATAAACTAGTTAATTAATTAATATATAATTAATGAATAAATATTGATAACCATAAATTATTTAATATGTAATATCAATCAATTAATAACTAGTTTTAGATTACTAAATAACATTTAATATTAACGAGTAATTAATTAATAACTATTTTTAGTTTATTAACTTGTATTTAATTTTAAAGATGGAATATAATCAATTAATTCATATTAATTTAATATTAAATTATTAATATTAATATTTTGAATTATATTACTCATATTTAATTCCAATTTTTAAAATATTAACTATTAATTACTAATTCAACTATTAATAACTAGTTATAATTAAATAAATATTTATTCAAGTTTAATTAATTAGATCATAATTATTGATAAGGAAACATACAAAATTTTAAAATTACACCTTTAATATACCCTTGATGTATTTTTCACAAAAACTTTACATTAAACCTTACAAATATGTTGATAACATTCATAATAAATATTTATTATAATATAAATTTAAAAATTAATTGTACAACCCCAAATATGTATGCTTATCATGTCCATAATGTACATTGTACATCAATTTGCAATTAAATTTTGGTTACACATGCAACTAATGAACCATTGGAGCTTATTCATGGAAGAATATAATCCTAGAAGCATTTACAGAGGAGGATGAAGAAGATAATAGTTACAAAAGTAGTCACAAATGAAACATAGTTGCATGCAGTCGCAAATAGGATGGTTGCATATCCCCACATTTCTTCTAATGTAAGTAATTTATTTAATGGTATATCATTTTTTTAAAAATTATATTTCAAAATTATTATTAAAAAACTCGCATGATATTTTTTCAAAACCTCCACTTGTTTTATTATTATCTTTACCACTTTATCATAACTAACTCATTCCTTTCCTTTATCCACTTCCTTGAAAATATAAAACTTTTCCAATTTTTTCAAATGTTCTTTCAAAATCTCCACCTATTTTACCATTATATTTATCTCTTTATCACATACCTTATGAAATCCTCCCTTTCAGTTAGTGAAGTTTTAAATTAAAATCTAAAAATTTATTTTAGTATTAAAATATAATTCATATGTTTTAAAAAATAATTATAAACCTCCACCTTCTTTACCATTATTTTTATTTCTTTCTCATTACAAATGAAACAAAATGATCATAAAATCTTAATTTAAAAATTAAAATTTCACATTTTCATAACTATTTTCTAAAAAGTAGTGCATGATCCTAATCCTTAGTTCAAGTAGATGGGTGTTTCTTATAGGCCTCAACTTTTATAATACATTCCATAATTTTTTTAAATGATTAAAATTTTGATATTCATGAAAATGATTATTAAATTTATAAACCTCCATCTCCTTTACCATTATTTTTACCTTTTTTCACATTTTCAAAAGGAAACTTAAATTTTTAATTAAAAAAGTTATTTAGCTATTAAAGTACATTTCATAAATCCAAAGCTTTTCTCCCAAGCCATGGGGTTCTAATCAACATTTAGGGCTTACAATCTCATAAAGAAAGACTTCATTTTTCTCTACAACATAAGTGGAACTTTTAAGAATGAATTTTACAAATAGGTTGAATGGAACCAACCCAAATTGGAAAAAAATATCATCATTCAAAAGATATCAAGTTGAAACATATGCATTACATTTGTGGAGAAAAAAAATGAGACATTTTTGCATTCATTTGATAGTATAATTTTCCATGATTTACACCATTGAACATTTGAACACAATCAAATGAACATCACATAACTTTTATTTTAGAAGTGAAATGCAATGGGTTGTGATCTCACCATTGGTGGCACATCATTGTACTAATTTGCTTTCTAGCCAAAATATGGTACTTGAACACCCACCCATTCAAATTGGCAACATCTTTAGCCAAAGTAATAGACCAATGCACCATGCTCAATCCTTGCCATTCAAACAATTCATTGGAATCCAACAAATTAATCTTGACTACAAGAGTTGAGATTCACTTTGATTAAAAATTACAGTTTCATCACAAACTTATTAGGTGTTATAGATTCGTACAAAAATGGCATGAATTCGGTGCTATGATTCACATGAATAATATTTGTATGTATTCAATATTCTAAATATTTAAATGAATGAAACATTGTTTTTGAATGGCATATTTCAATGTAAATGTTTAATACACAAAATTCGCGTAATTTTATGCAAAATTACATCATGATAATTGCATGGATTTAGTTAAAATGTAAGTTGTATGTATTTCACGTCAAAACATCATAGTAGAAAAGACACATCATTTATATAGAAATAATATATATATTTTTCATATCATTGTGTCGCTTTGAAGCCCACAAATTTTGCAAGGACGTATTGTTTTATGATTTTCACATGGATTTTATTGAAATTTCATGATAGTGAAAGTTTATAATGTTGAACCTTCAAATTTAGAGCACCACATTGTTTGGACATCAATGCTTCATCAAATTGTTGTTGTCCTATATCATTGGACCGTTTGCAACAAAAATCTCCTAATTTAATAATTGATCATTGCTTGGGAATGACCAAATTTCCACACAAGAAGAAGCATTATAAACATACATATGACCAACGATATTGTTTGGCCACATTCTGTCAAGTCCCAGTACCTCATTGTTGGAAGTGGAAGCTTTTAGTGTTGGAAATGGAAGCTTTTAGTGTTTTGACTCTTATGACATCCACATAAGGTTTTCAAATTATGGTTGGTTAAGAAAACTTGCACTAGCACACGCTAGTAGGTCTCAAGGTTAATATAATATAAGTCCATCAATGGCTCAAAACAAATTTCCAATCACATTCCAAGGATTCTAGGGATTCCATCATATTCCATGGATTCTAGAGATTCCAATAATTCAACCCATGACTTCACCAATTGGGTTAATTAGGGGTTGAAGAAAATATTGTGGCATTTGCATTTCCAGCTTTCTGGATAATAATTGGATTCCTCGGTATCAAATTGTAAATTACCACATGGCAAGGAACAATGTTCCAGCTGTGATTGATGGCCTTCTCCAGGGGCAGGCATTTACACTGCTTCACAACTTAGGGTTACAAACATTGCACTTGTTTTCACAGCTGGGTGGATGTGATCTAATTTGATCTGCACTCACTTTCACAACCTGCAGCTAGTCCCCCAAGGATGCAAAACCCCATCAAGAGATATCAAATGTAAAGGGGTTGCAAAGCTTGACTGCGGCAACTACCCCATTTGAAACAAACAACATTCAGTACTGGGACTTGAAGTATTGTCAATACAGGCCGGTCAATGGAGCTGCAATCTTTGCAGTTGCTATCTAATCTTTTTTGTGATTTTATCAAGTTGGATAGTGCAGATTTGTCATGTGCAGTACCTGATCATCTAGAATATTGTAACTCTGATGAGAATTGATCGAGATATCTCCATACTTGATGATCATACATTATAGAGTTGTGATCAAGCGTCTTTCTATGATCTGTTGGAGGCTTGTGAGCATTTATAAGCTACAAATCTAGAACCAAGTGTTGGGATGCTCTTCTTGCTGCAGCTGGACATGACAAGAAGCATTTGATGGATCAATTCAATGCTAGTACCCCTAATGAGCAATGAGGGAGCTTATAACTCTGCTGGACTCAAATCAATTTTGGAAACAAGTTTTCAAGTACTAATTTTCACAAGCTCCCTTGCTGCTTGCTTCACGACTAGTACCAATTCAAAAGCATGGTGATCAACAAGGCCAGTAATTATTACTAGAAGGCAGAAATTCATGAGGGCTACCAGCAACTGCTGTTGTTGCCATCAATAATACTAGGTGAAGCAGAATTAGAAGCTTCAAGCTTGAGCTGCTGCAACATGTTGTCTTTGCACATATGGGGATCATCTTAAGAAGCTTCAATTACTGCAGAAAACCCAAGGTTGCTTCACAATATTTTACCACCAGGATTTGCTGCTGGTGCTGTTGAGCAATTGCTACACTTGTATCTAGCCACGAGCTATTGCAGACGAGTCATACTGCAATCTGTAAAAACCCCATAGCAAAAAGAACACTGCAAGCATACCCAAGTTTTGCAATGTTCAACAAACAATTTGAGGATTTGGACCACAATTTTGGTA
>Ga0209611_10009420_pt1 | contig 14801 bp, 6 predicted proteins | sample S1TSphgellanicum_3_FD_187693 | JGI IMG/M metagenome (GOLD analysis project Ga0209611, IMG submission 187693) | Host-associated microbial communities from peat moss isolated from Minnesota, USA - S1T2_Fc - Sphagnum magellanicum MG (SPAdes) (version 2) | ecosystem: Host-associated > Plants > Peat... | reverse complement strand
ATTCGGAGATGCTCGAGGGTCCCGCTAGCGAGGGCGGTTTTTTTGCTTGAGGCAAACGTCGAGACGACGTTGGGGGTCTTCTCTTTCAACGCATTGCTGGACAAGACTTTCGTGCACCCTTTTGTCCGAAGGGTCCACACTGAACCAATACCAGTGATTTTTTAAATTATTTTAGTTTATTTTATTTTATTTTCTGTTTTTGCCTATGCTGAATAGTAGTGTGTTTTTTCCAACAAATATATGGGAATTTTTTTTTTGTCTCCAACAATTTTTTTTAGAAAAATTGGGATTTTTTTGGAGAGTTAATTGTAGCCTCGAGTGCTCGAGCCCCAACACAAAATACAAAAGTTCTTTTTTATTATTCAAATGGTGGAAGGTTTTTGCATGTGATCGGTGAAAAGGTGATTAAAAATTGATGGACGAATCTTCTATCTATCGTGCAAAGAGGAGGGGGCTTTCGAATACAAAGAAAGAAACCTTCAGAATTTTTTACAATGTAATATATAATATCCTAAGTTGAAAAAAAGTGTGGAATATTTAGGCACGAGGTTGAAAAAAATGGTGTATATGGCAAGCTCTTAGGTTGATAGAAAAAATTGTATGGTAAATGCCCTTAGTGTGTGGATAAGCATAAAGTTGGGGAAACAAAACATGTGGTGCAAGAGAAGGTTAATAAAAACAACATCACTATTATTTTATTAGAGCTTAGACTAAGGTGAATCACTTTTCATGTTGTAACAATAGTTTTTTTGTGAGGTGAGCATAAATGCAATGGGGTAATTTGTGTTTTACATGTCAAAAAGTTTTTTTTATAAAAATTTAATTTAAAACTATTAACTTGAGTATATGGTGGATATGGCATAGGTGGTTTTTATGCATAACTCATAAAATTAAAATATTTATTAACTCTTAAAATGAAAGTCATGGACTATATCACCCTAGACAACAAGTCTCATATATGACATTCAAAATGGTTTAATAAATTCATGTTATGATTATTTATAGAAACTTAATTTTCATTAATAATATATGAATAAATCAAGTTAAAACCATTTTGGAGCATGTTAATTGTAGGCTTTTTTAATGGGTTTGTGCACACATGTATAAAAGAATTATCTCTAGATGTGGTTAAAACTCAATTTTTAAAAATTGCTTGGAACTAATGAATTGTTCTTGTTTAATTATTTAATCCCTTCATTACAAAAGAAAAATGATTTTTATGACTAAGATATTTTGGACTAAAGTCCAACTTTAATCATTTAGTGTTATAAGAACACTAATCAATGCCATTGATTTGACTATGGCCATATAAATTACTACATGACTATGATTATGACTACATAATTAGGAGTCATTTTGGTGTATATGGCTTACATTGCTTAGATAACCTAAACATTATATTATTTCAATAAAACATAATATTACCTAAGTAATCATATATAGCCTAGATATATTAAGCATAATGTACATATAGCCTAAAAAATGTACATAGCTTATATGTAGGGCCAAACCTATCCTTAGGTGGTATCACTAAGAATCACTTCAAAAAATTGTTAGGGAACCAAAAATGGCCAAATCATTTTCCTGGGCCTTTTACTTTAAATTTTTTCATAATTATAAAAGTAAATTCTCATTTTTTCAATTTCATGTAATAACATATGGCTTGAAATGTTTTTATTTTATTTTTAAAAATTGAACATGTTTATGTTAAAAATTTGCATCCCTAATTAAAATGGCCGCTTCAAAAATTGATAGTTTTAACTTTGAAAATTCATAATTAAATTATACTTCCTCAATTAATTTCCTAATAAAAACCTAAAAATAAAATTATTTCCAAAATTATTTTAGGAAAACAATTACCAAAAAAAATTTCAAATCATATTTCAAATTTTTGTTCCTAACTAAAAAATTCAAGGAAAGGAACCTACATTACGTTCGTAAGAATTTTTTAAATGAAATGATTAAAAAAATAAAAATACATAATATTCTTATTATTATTGAAATTTTAAAATCTATAAAACCTAATAAATGTATTCATTAAAAAAATTATGAAAATATTTATTTGAGTGTTTCCTATGATTTTTCAAAGTTTGATAAGTCTAGGAAAATCAAGGTGTGATGTTCATAATGGTACCACCCAAAGATGGGCTTGCCCATAGCCTAAATATAACTTATGTACAACTTTACATACCCTACTTATAATGTTATGTCATAGCCTATGTAGCCTAATTATAACCTATGTAACCTAAAGGTATATTCTACATAATGGAAACATAGTTTATGTTTAGCTTACATAACATAGACATAGTTTAGGTTTAGCCTACATAGCTTTGGTATAAGTATACATAGTTGTACATATAACTTTCATATACAGCCCTAAGTATAACCCAATGTCACGTATATTTAACCCAAATTTTGACCTACATAATTGAAATATAGTCCTATGTATAGCTTATATAGCCTAGGTGTAACCATACATAACCCACATAGCCTACCAATTGCCATACATAATTGTACATAATTTAGTTATAGCCTTATATAGTTTACATATAACCTTCAGTGTAAGATATGCATAACTTATATAACCTATGTAGAACCTTAGGTATAAGATAGGCATAACTTACATAAGCTATGTATAGCATTAGGTATAAGCTAACCATAACCTACATTTTGCTTAAGTCTAGCTTTATGTCACCTAAGTATTACCATAAAAAACTTACATGTAGCCTTCATATAGTTTTAAATAGATATTTAACTAATTTTGGACTTAACTCAACTTGTTTGGTGGCTGAAAACCATTGAATTTTCATACAATTGACACAAAATTTCTTTTCATTTCCATTTTTTAAAAACTTAATAGTCACAAATGGAATGCTAATGAACAAAATTTGACAAAAATTAACAATGACATTGTCTTACAATATTTCATCAAAACACGGCCTATTAGCAAGGACATTGTGTTTTTTTTAAAATGGTACCTAAATCATCAAATTATAAAACTTGGAGCATCTAGTAGCCACTAGATGCTAAATTTACTATATATATATATATATATATATATATATATATTAAACATATTGAAATGTTTAACTTTAAAGTTCAATTAAATAAAAAGAAAATGGTACCTAATTTCATGAAATTATAACACTTGGAGTATCTATTGGCCACCATTTGCTAATATTATAATGATTTTTTACAAAGAGATTGAAACATCTAACTAGTCAATTATTATTATTACTATTATTAAACTTTCATTTTTAATAATATTGTAACAATATATGTAGTCATTACTAATTAAACTAGGATTGGGTGGCCATTAATTAAATGCTACTATTACATAAATGTATTCAAAACTATTAAAAATCATTTATTAACGTAATAATAACATAAATTTCAACAATAGATTCCACATTGAGCTCACATAACAATTTTTTTGAAAAACCAATTATTTTAATTATCATGAAACATTTAATTTGGTTACATATAGTTAACTTCATTTGCCACATCAATGTTTGATCTAGCCCGATTAGCATGCACATCATTAATCATTATGATGTTGTTCATGGTTGTATTTTTCCTAGCAAGAAATGAAAACACAATAAAATCAATGTTGACCCATTGCATTGGGTCCACTAAGTTGCGTTTCCACTTAATTTCCCTCCCAACAATCTCAATATAATTTTACATCATTATGTGCTCCTTTCTTGAAAGGCACCCACCACTAAACATGCACCATTTGATAATGCTCATCGTTGACTTCTTTGACCACATCATTATGTGTTATTCCCATCAATACTGGATACACTTCAATTTCAAATGGACAAGCAAGAATAAAACCTTTTTCATGTAAATCCTAAAAAGAAGTGTAAGTTGTTATGTTCAAAGATGACTTCATGTTTTTAGGCCACAATACAAAGGTATAACTAAATTTTCCATATCATGAAGGATAGGAATAGATGGAATAGAAAACCTCACATGATTAACTTTCCAATTACTAGTTGGCCAAAAGCCCTATAATAATACGAGACTTTGTTGAAGAATTGGTTTTGACAAGCATTCTAAAATACACTCTCAATATTCAATGTATGGATGGCTTCATGACTCTTACATGCATCTCATCTTTCAAAATATTGAGTTTCCAAAACTCTAAGTATTTCAAGACTCCACTATTAATGAATTTCTCTTTTTTTATTAACTTTGAAACATCATTCCCCCAAATAGGATAGAAAGGAACATGTTTTGGAACTCCACTAGGAAATTTGGGGCAACCTTGATCATCAAACTTCCACAATCAAATCGTAGGGCCATCTTTGGGGCTCCATATTGAATCTATTGGAAAGACCTTGTACTTTATCACTAACCACCCAAAAGAATCCACAAAAAATATGTGTGTCCAACCAATACCTCAAGTCCATCTTTCAAGTATCCTTGAACCCAAGATTTCAAATTTAGGATTTTTTGAATTAGTTGGGGAATGAATGGCCATTCTTGCAAAACCATAAACGATTTCATCAAATTTGCTAACACTATTATTTTGCTTTCTCAATTTCTTTGACAAGTAGCCAAAATTTCCATCAATGTCTTCATGTGTATGACCAATGACAAGAAATCCCAACTAGACTTCTTCAAAGACCTCCTTCACTATTAATAATGATAAAAAAACAAGCAAGTGTTGATTTTTATTATCCTTCACACAATTATCCATTTGAAACAATAACTTCTTAAGCAATGGTTTTGCACCAACCACTTGTTCAGGTGCCTTCAAGGCCTTCAAACACTGTGAACTCCCTCACATTAGATATTCAAAGAATTCATTTTGTAGTTCATGATCAAACAACCTTTGCGATTCATAAATAGGGTCCTTCTCCAAAGTTCATAATAGACGCAAAAGAAATCCAATTGTGAAATCAAGGTCATTGGGCTATAATTCATTTGAGTATTAAATAAATGCCTCAGCACCATGCTCATGAACAATCATTTTAATCAATGTTATTGGCAATTGACCGAGCTCAGAAACCATTTTGTTTTTCACTTACAACCTTAATAGTGTAGTTTTTGAATGATCCATCTTATTGTGAATGATGCAAAAAAATTCCTCCTTTGATTAAATGGATTTTTCTTTTTGTTTGTTGTAAAGACATATGCATGACTTTTGATGCTTATTATGACTTTTCAATTTCAATGCATGTTCCTTTCCACTAGCAATTTTTTTCCAACTTTGGATATCAAGTCTTTCAAAAACTCACATACAATGCATTTTGCAAAGGTTGAACCTCTTTTTCACACATCAACATTGACATGATCCTTTCCAATAACATTTTTTTTCAACCAATTCATAACAAATTGAAATACCTCATCAATATTTAGTTCCTTGTTAATCTACAATATCATAGAAGAAAAAACAAGAGTTTAGACCAAAAAAATCTACAAAACTATTTTTGCATTAATAACAAACAAACAAAAAAATACAACACAAAAAAATTTACAAACATAACAAGTATGCAAAATTTTCCCCCACCTCATTTTTCCTTTTTCGAATATTTTCCAAGTATCAAGAATTAAAAGGCAAACATCTTGTCTACCATTCCCAATTCCCTTCATTTGGTGTGGCATTACATCAACACATTTATTAATCAATGATTAAACATTGTTTTTAGTTTGCCTAATTGCAACTTGTGGCTTTTTCATTCCACCATTTCCATATGGCCTTTGCTTTGTCCCACATTTGTTATCTTGTTTATATAATAGGTATGTAGATTATGAAATCTCAATAATCTTGTACCATATGTGCCACATCACAAATTTTAGTATCCTATATTGTAAAAAATCTTTGCTTCTTTACTCCAATTTTCTAGTGCAATCTTTTAGGAATATCCAAAATATACACTCTTCGATCTGCAAATGACAAGTTCCAAAACCTTTGTCACAAAATTGATGTTTTCTCACAAAGGAAATACTGACAACAATTGAAAGAACAACAATAATTTGAACTTATACTACAAATTGATTCATTGTTTAAAAATTGGTCAATCTTTGAAAGGAAAGCTTCATCTTTTCATTCCCTTTGGTTTTTTTTCAAAAATGTATAATTTTTTTTCTTCACATCTATAATTCCTTTTTCATCCTCTTCCAACACATGATGTTCCTCATATGCAATAAGTAATGACAATAAAAAATGACCATCAAGAATTGTTTGCAACAAAGGCCACCTCCATATTGACATTATTTGTGATATCATTTGGACAGTTCAAAATTGTGACCCCAACATTAGTTTCACCAAGATTGTCGTCCAAAACAAGCTTCCTTAGGTCACATACAATAATCCTCCCTTTAGTAATCATCTCTCCAACATGATTCACCAACCCACACTTTCTCCCATGCCACTCCATTTTTTTCATACAAGGAACATAATTCATTATTTCATGTATATCTTCTTCACCTCTTCCACTTGTTGATGGACCAACCTCCTCCATACTATCAAAAATTCTAGCGTTTTCCTTTGAACTAACCTCCTAAACCCCTTCAATGGGCATTGCATTTGTACATATTTCCTCCCCTTGTAACCTTGTGTGATCTTTCACTACAGACATTAATTGCCAATGAGCATCCAACCGTGACACATCCTTCATTGACCAAAAGCAATTTAATCCCACATAATTTCCAACAAATCTTCCACAAGGATTTTGAAACAGTAATATCAAATTCTAGAACCATCGGAAAATAAATTCCACAACCACCACAATGCAATTATCATGTTCACTAAAATCATGCACAATAATCAAATCAACTCATTTGCATCATTTGCATCTCCCACAACCAACATAAATCCTTCCCCTGTCACTTATCGAATATCAAAGATCAATTGGATCTTTGACCTTCAAAAGTATAATCCCCATCCTTACAACATTCACATCTCACACTAACATGAAACAAAACAATTTGTCTAGCTTAAAAATTCTAACAACCTTCACTATCTTCCAACTAAAAAACATCTTGGACAAAAAATAAAATTAAAGATTGTCAAAAATTATCTCAAAACTATAATTCTTAGAAAGGATGGACAATCGAATGGCTACCCAATTCTTACTTCCTACCACCATAATGGTAATAGAACCAAGTGGCCACCCAATTTCCCCATCTTACCCCCAAAAGGAACCAAGAATTGGATGGCCAATTGATTATTTCATCCTCGTACAAACATGCATAGATAATCGAACAATTATTTATTTCTTACATCCCAACATGGAAAAGGACCAATAATCGAACGACCACCCAATTTCCCCATCCCACCACGAACAAGGACCAAGAATCAAATGGCCACCCAATTTTCCTATCTCACCATGGATAAGGACTAGGAATCAAACAACCACCCAATTTTCACGTCCCATAACAGATCGGGATCGAGAATCAAATGGCTACACAATTCTCCCATCTCGACATGGATAATGATCGAAAATTGTGTAGCCACCTAATTTTCACTACAAAAAACATTGAAAGATGAAAATACAATCAAACAATCACCCAATATGCACTTCACCCCAAACAAAATGAAAGAAAATTAGGCAACCACCCAAATTTCACCCACCCAAACCAAATGAAAGAAAATCAAATGATTGCCCAATTTTTAATCCAACCCTAAACAAAGTGAAAGAAAATCTGGTAGCCACCCGATTTTCACTTCACCCCTACACAAAGTGCGAGAAAATCCAATAGCCACCCAATTCTCATTTCCCCCACAAATAGAGTGAGAGAGAATCTGGCAGCTGCCCAATTCTCATTCCCCCCACTTATTAAAGCAAATTATAAATTAGATTAATTAAAAGAAAATTAATTAACTTAATTCATATTAACAATAATTAAACTAGTTTAGACCCATTAAAACTTAGTTAATAGGAAATTTTAAGCTACACTATGTTCGAACTTCTAAGTTAATTAAGTTGTAAAGTAACATACAAAATTGAAAAATGAAAAGAGTTTTATTAAAAATTATATTCACTAAAATAAAACGTATTCTAAGCTCCATATGAGGTGTTTCTTGAAAATATGTTAATCCTTCTTGTAGCATGAAGATCTATGGGGATCACATTGAAAAGATGAATGTCATATGGAAAAAAAACAAATTGAAGTTGTTGTACTTGAATTTGTCATTCTGAAGTCTTCTAGAAATCCAATGCCAAACCTACTTAACTACTACAAATATCATTCACAAGACGACATGCATGAAACTTTAAAAATGAATGTAACCAAGAAAAAATGTAAAGGATCAACAAGGAAATTGTAAACCTTATGTTAAAGGGGTAAGCTGGTTACATTATTTTGGATGAACAAAGCATTAAGGATAGGGATTTATCATTGGATATTGAAGGTTTAAATTTTGAATTCTTGTTTAATTTTGAATCATGTTGATAGTGACTTGGGGACTACCCAAAAACAGGAGTTCTAGGAAAAGGATATTCATTATTAGACACACAATTTTGGAGTAAGGAGATAGATGTAGGTACTTTGTAGCAAAAACTATAGACTTTATTTTGATACATTATAGATTTAATTTTGTGTTTTGAATTCATTTCAATAGAACTTGGAATTTTTTATTGTATTTTGATTGAAGTTTTCAATAAAAAAAAGAAATATAAAATTCTATAATGATTTTCATATTCAAATTTTTGTGTGAATTTTTTGAAGTATCAAAAATATAAGGAAATGAATTATAATTTTGTGTCTAGACTTTCTACATTATATCTTGAAGTACAAATTCTTGGTATATGAAATAACCATGAATGTAGTGTTTTAATGAATTACAAAGATAGGTGTATTTAGAATTAGAGCAGGAATTATGAATGTGTGCATATAATAATGCAAATTTGTTGTTACAGTAAATGTGGAATAGTTCTACAAGGATTTAATCCACATCTACCATTTGGCAACCATCTTTTGGGGCATTTTTTTTGTTTTTTTTATAAGAACAAAAGGGTTTTCTGCATTTTCCATAGTTTATACTACATATGCAGGTGTTCAAAAAAATAGTTTAATTTTCAATTCAGATCTAGAAGGGATACGTTGGAAGCATCATAGATTTAAGTGATTGATATCATAAAGACTATAGAGTGACCTACAAATTTTGAAGAAAAAGGATTGTGAACCAAGATGAATCAAATGGTGATTTAGAATTTACAATGGTAATTGGATTTTGAAGCAAATTGTCAAGTTACTAAACAAATAAAGAAGACAAGCTTGAAAATGGAGAAGAGTACATGGGAATTACAAAAACCCCATATTGGAATCTAATGTTGGATAAATGAATTTTGAAAACAAAAAAAAGACATGCAAGGCATAGGTCGTTTCTACCATAAAAAAGTGGTAAGGCGTGAAGTATGGATTAGTGGTCTTTAGAGGAAGCATAGTTATAGATAACAATCCCCACAAAAGGAGACATTATCAAATACTCACTTGAATGAATGGGTGCAATATATTTCTCAACCACAATCTATAATTCAAAGTCATAAAGATCAAGACAAAACAGGACTTTTGTAAACCCTAATCAATCGCCGAAAATCTCAAGTCCAGAATCAGTAACTAGTTGAAGAAGGGATATTATAGGAAATATACAATATAGGTTTGTGTATCAATCTACATTTCTAGATTATTATGAATTAGTAAAAGATTGGGAGGTGGAAGAAAACATTAGTATTGATGTGCTTGAGGAGATAGAAGAAAATTCTTTACAATCATCAGGTAAATGCATACTATAGTGTCCCTTTGTTTGTCACAATGTAAAAATTCTTGACCCTCTAACTACATGATGTTTTTTAAGTTATAATTTTTTTTTAATTTGAAAAAAGGGACTTACATATATGATTTATATTATCATAGAAATAACATATTTAAAAAAAAATCCGTATGTTCATTTTTTGGTTTAAAGGGACTTTAAAACTTGTGTCTTAAATTCAATCATAATCTTTATTTAGTCCCTAAACAATTCTAAATGGACTCATAGATCTTGGGCTATTAAATTATTTGTTTGATAGTACTTTGCCACAAGTTGTATGATCAAAATGGAAACTGAAATTCTTATTAAATATGTCATTATTAATGAAAATGGCCATTTGAGTATTTTTTTTGGAAGGTTAAAATTCACAAGTATTTTTCAATATGTATTTTTTGAGTTTGATTCAAGTGTTTTCATTGAATGTGTTTTATAATGTATTAAAAAAGATGTATAACACATAGTTCTTGCAAAAACTTAATTTGTAATCAAAAAACTCATTTTAAAGGTGATGACAACACCAAATCCATTGTAGAAATGGACTTTTTCGGTCCATGTTTTGGTCCACTATAATATGCATTTACCCCATCTAAATATATAGAGGCAAAGGTGAATGTGTTGGATGAAGTATCAAAGTCATATTCACATCAAGGAAATCCAAAATTGGATCAAATAAGGGACACAACCAAAACACGGGATCATTGAATCTATGGATTCAAAGGTAGCCAAATTACTTTCAAAAGTTTATGCATTTTGTGAAGAAGAAGGACATGTAATTATGGATCGTCTTTTTGTGCCTTTTCACATCAGAATATATATTATTAGACATGTGGAATTATAGAATGTGACTGGAACATTAATGGATCAATCACAAGACCAAAAATTAGGAATTCATGTAATCCAAAACAAATTAAAAGGCATAGAGTTGGGAGGCTAATTAAGACCACAAAGTCGACAGATTTGTCCATCCATTTAGTTTAAGAGTGGAATACTAGAAGTATATTCATATCCACATTTTGCGCCACGAAGGATACCAATGGGTAATCACAGAATGGGACATCATCAAATTCAAGTCAACTTAGCTTCACCAAGAGTGTTAGAAGCGACAGTTGCTGAAATTTGGAGACAACTTACTAAAATAAAGGTTACTTAATCACCTAATGTTATCATAACAATCATAGGAGTGGAAATGGTTGTTGCACCCAGCACGAACGATGAAATGTTATATAACTACTATTTGAATAGTTATAGTAAACTTAGTAAGTGATAATAGTTCTTTTGGAAGTAAAAATAACTTGCATTTGTTTTCTGTAGCATTGCTTTCATAAAGATAGCAATGTTTGAGGATTGCATTTTCCACCTTTAACAACCACCAATCAAAGGTCCATATGCCCAACCCTTACCCACTAATTATTTCTTTGACCCTACATTTTAGACAAGTTATCCTACATTTGATTGGTTGTACACAATTAATATTTCACAATATTTATCTTGAACTATGTGTACTAGTCGAACAAACTAATGTTATACACAAAAAATTAAGTTTAGTTGTGTGTAACAAGGCGGACTAACTCTAAATTCTTTTTTTAAATGATCACAATGCAGATGTTTTAAAAATTTTAAAAACTGGTCTCAAGACTGAACCAAAGGTTCCATAAAAAAAATAAAATTAATTAAATTTAAATTTTTTAAAAATAGAATCAAGACCAAAGGTTCCTTTTAAAATCAAGAACTGGGCGCAACATTGGTCAAAACTTCTAAACATTTTGAGCATGTTCTATCAAAACTGGCTTATAGAAGTAAAGTTTATTGTGCTTGGCAGGATTTGTGAAAAATGGCCATGTTTATATATTTCTATGTGTATATGTATATCTGATGTTCAATATATATATACATACATACATACATACATACATACAATCATATTGTATGTATGTATGCCTCAGGATTTCAGGAAATGAACTGCCAGTATTTTTGTTTTTTGTTTGCTTTGATTTTTGTGAGTCTTGGCATTTTGGAATCAAAAGGTTAGTCTTTCAGCTTAGATTGCTTTGGGAGATCTTAATCTTTTATTTAGAGGTTTTGGGTTTGGTGTTTTAGAACTACAAGATTGGTTTTTCCTTTCTTTCTTTCTTTCTTTCTTTTCAGTCTTGGTTCCAGAACTAACCATAGTCTTGTTTTTCCTATTCAAACCTTGCCAGGGTTTCCAAAACTGAAAGTCCATTTTCATAGCCTTGGTTGTTTTTGGAACTATGACAAGGGGTGTGTGACACTGTGAGGCCTTGCCATTTACATTAAATAGTGTCACCTCGAGAAGCTGAACCTTTTTAAAACTATGTAGCACCCCTATTAAGAACTTAATTCAATTTTTAAAATATGTGATTCTTCAATCAGGTTCCAATGCCAATTCCAAAGAAATTTAGAATATGTCAAGTCCAAAGACGGTGGACCTTATAATCTGACCTGAACCTGTTGAAATTCAAGAACTTGCTAACATGGAAAAAATACCACTTTCAAATCAGGGATATGAACACAGCAAAAAGCACAAGTTATGAACATGAAATCCCCCCACATGCCCTAACCAAGTAATCAAATCTGCAACCAACATTGCTCATGTAATTAGCTTGTAAAATCCATGAAGACGAGGCTGAAACTCTTTCCTTCTAAAGCACAAACACATTTCCTACACCCAATAAAAACACACACACATACACATTGAAAGGGTAGAGAGAGAAACCTTTGGAAAACACACTTTTAATACACAGACATCACTCACCAGAAAGGGAAAAAAAATTGGCCAATAGGTTCTCAACAACACAATAGGATTGAAGAATAAATCATCTTCAATGCAAAGTAGTTGCCACAATACAGTCAACAAAATGTTTGTTGTTCAGATCATCAGATTGCAAAATTTTCTCAAAGACCCATTAAGTCATCGGATTCCCATTTTTCTCAAAGACCCACATTCATCATCAGATCGCAATTTTTCTCAGAAGACCCATTAATCGTCAGCTTCCCAATTTTCTCAAAAGACCCGCATTCATCATGAGATTGTATTTTTTTCTCAAAGATCCATTAGTTGTCAGCTTCCCAATTTTCTCGAAAGACCCACATTCATCATCAAATTGTAATTTTTTCTCAAAGACCCATTTAATCATCAGATTCCCAATTTTCTCACAAGACTCATTGTCTTAATACCAACATGCTGCATAACTGATGAAAAGTAAACATTGTGAGAAAATAAACACCAAGCTAAAAAGTTGAAGGCAGATAGCAAGCAGAACATCGGCTTCCAAATTTTCTCAAAAACCCATTTTTCATCAGATTACGAACTTTCTCAAAAGACCCATCAATATACCAACATCAAGTGCAAAACTGTTGCAAATTAAGTTACATTGTCAGAAACAAAACACAAAGCAAAAAACTTGTAAGGTAGGAAGCCGAAACACTGACCTAAACCATGAAGGGTAGTAGTAGAGCAAAGAAGAAACACTAAGCTATACATATAATATATGTACAAGCGAGTCAATGATTCACTAATAGGTATTCGGGATGTGTTTAAGGTACTGTGGATTGGTATAGAAGCTGGAGTAATCTGTTTCAGGGAATTGGTTGTAATGATTTGGTGGGTAAGATTGGCTTGGCACATATGAGTTATAAGGATTATAGTAGCTAGATGTATATGGTGAGCGGGCCCAATAATCCGTAATTGGCTTTTCTTGATAGTAATATTGATAGGCGGATGGTGGATTACTGTTCACAACTTCTTCAGATTTTTTCTCAGCTTTTGTCTCACCTTTCTCCTTGGGTGGTGACTTGTTGTCTTCAGCTTTCTTCTCAGGTGCTTTCTCTTCAGTCTTTTTCTCAGTCGAATCGGGTTTTTTCTCAGCTTTTGTTGACTCCTCAGTTTTGGTCTCAGCAGCTTTTGTCTCCGCTTTTGCTTCTGGTGCTGGTGCTGGTGGCTCCACCACAATCTCTGCTTTCTTGTCGAATTTCCTTGCTTTGTGTAATACTTGCTGTGGATTTGTCTTTCCTGATACTGTGACTTTGCGGGTTGGAAGATCTGCTTGTATATCCGTAACACCTACAAAACAAAACAAACGGATGTTGAGTACAAAATTGAGAACTCCAAAAAATAAATTCTTCTTCTTCTTCTTCATCACCACATGACTGACTGACTATCAGTGAGCAAATCCACAATGTGCACAAGCATAGAGTAATTTTTGCACAAGTTTTGTTACAAAAAATTCAAATGGAGACGACAAATAAAAGACCAGAATGACTTACCATCAGCTTCACTGATCACTTCTGTCACCATCTCAATACACTTGCTGCAACACATCTTGTTCACCTTCAGCACAACTTTCTGCAAAACAGGTCCAGCAAATATATATATTATTACACAACAGATATCAGAGACAGGTCTCAACTGGTAGTGTTGTCTGGTTCTTGATTTTGAAAGCAATCTTCAGTTCCAATTTCAAAAAAGCTCAAGTTTAATAGAGCCTTCAATGTGATTGTGGAAACAGTTTTTATTTATTTTGTAAAACCTCTAGGAGGCCCAAGATTTCCCAAAACATTTTGGGAAGCCCAGTCTGGTTTAAGACTAGATCAACACAAATGAACTCTTGAGTTTTCCCAAACATTTGGAGCCTGGTCCAGTTTAGGACCACCAAATCAACAGAAAATGAACTCTCAAAGATTTCCCAAAACATTTGGAGCTTGGTCCATTTGAAGACACAGATCAACAGCAAATGAACTCTCAAGATTTCCCAAAACGTTTGGAACTGGTCCAGTTGAAGACACAGATCAACAGCAAGTGAGCTCACTACTCTCAAGACTTTGCAAAACATTTGGAACCTGGTCCAGTTGAAGACACAGATCAACAGCAAGTGAGCTCACTCTCAAGACTTCGCAAAACATTTGGAACCTGGTCCAGTTGAAGACACAGATCAACAGCAAGTGAGCTCACTCTCAAGACTTCCCAAAACATTTGGAGCCCAGTCCACTTGAAGACACAGATCAACAGCAAGTGAGC
>Ga0209611_10009418_pt1 | contig 14802 bp, 14 predicted proteins | sample S1TSphgellanicum_3_FD_187693 | JGI IMG/M metagenome (GOLD analysis project Ga0209611, IMG submission 187693) | Host-associated microbial communities from peat moss isolated from Minnesota, USA - S1T2_Fc - Sphagnum magellanicum MG (SPAdes) (version 2) | ecosystem: Host-associated > Plants > Peat... | reverse complement strand
AAATTCAGGCAAGTTAATGTTTTTTTTTTTTTTTTTTTTCCTTCTTCACACACAGTACCTGGGACAGAGAACAACGTGCATGCCTCGCAGGATTCCTGTGAGCACAGCTGGAGTACCGATGAGCGCCAGCTTGAGTTCCAGCTCCTGCACTTGCGCAGCATGTAGCAGCAGTGGGCTGCTGCCCATGCTCACGGGATTCAGCTTCCCCACATCCAGCTGCAATTCTCGCAGCTGCAAGCGCAGCTGCGTCCCTCCTTGCTGCAGCGCTAGCTGCACATCCGGTGGTCGCAGCAACCATGGCTGCAGACTATCCGCCACCATCCTCTCGAGCCGCGCTCTCAAAAACCTCGCCATCTCCTCCTCCTCCTCAGGCCCCACCCTTATTCTCTTCTCGGCTACAAAACACCAATACCAGCAGAGCCCTTCAGGGTCTAGGAAGTTGCAAGGGGATCACAAATTGGAGGGATCTGGCCAGAGAAACAGAAGGGAGAGAGACAGAATAGAGAGAGAGACAGAAAGAGAATTGGGGTTTTGGGGTTTTTGTGGGGGGGCATTTGGGGAAGGAATATGGGTTGTGGGTGGAGAGGAATTGGGATGGCCATGAGATGATGAGATGAGGCAAGCGGTGAAAAAGATGAAAGAGAGAGAGGTCTTCGTTGCTCACATCTCTCCACTGGAAACAGATGGCAGGGAGAGAGAGAGAGAGAGAGAGAGAAAGAGAGAGAGAGAGATCTTTGCTCACATGTATCTAGAGGAAGCAAATGGAGGAGAGAGAGAGGTGTGTTGCAGATGGGCTCACTGCTTCTTCTTCTTCTTCTTCCTTTGTCTGCTCCAGGGCTTGCTTGCTCTGCTATAAAACACGTAACAACAACAACAGCACCAACCCAATCTCTCTTCTGGTGCAGCAGCAAAAGCCCTGATGATAATGATGATCATCATCATCCCAGAGCTACTCAAGAATGAATCAAAACAAAGCAAGCAAATGTGCACAAGAGTGTTTTTTTTTTTTTTTTCCCCTTTTGGAAAACTGCACAAGAATCATGCATCCTTCCTTCCTTTCTTCCTTCTTTACTTTCTTCTTCTGCATGTGCCATGAACTTCTCAAGAAGCCAAAAATAAAATAAAAATCAGTTTCCTCCTCCTCTAATTACTGGGAGCAATTTCTTCTTTTGCCCCAGTTGTTGATCTGATGAAGAAGAAAAAGAAGTCAAGAATGGATCTGAAAATGCTCACATTCTCTACACACAACAACAACCACAACAGCAAATTTGGTTGCAAATTTCTTTTTTGGCATTTCAAGCTGCTGCTTCACAGATAGTATCATATTTCTGCATCAAGCAATGGGGGGCCATAGATGCAATTGCATGTTCTGAAGCAGAAGAAGAAGAAGAAGAAGAAGAGAAAGCTCAAGCATGAAGCTACTGCTGCTGCTGCTGCTGCTACATCCTTGTAGCATTATTGTTGTTGTCCATTCTCTTCAAAGAGCTTGATAATGAATGAGTCTTTCAGGGAGGCTTAAGGCTTTCCTCTTCAGACATCATCTTCTCCTTCTATCTCGGAGATTGAAGATGGATCCTTATGACTGATGAGGGTTGAAGGGTAAGACAGGCACAGAGGGACAGAGAGAGGATTTTGATCTGATCCCAACTGTGTGTTTTGTTTTGTGTTTCTGTTTTTTATGGGGTTTCGTGTGCAGTTTTGGTTTCTTCAGTGGGTGTGAATTTTCATGCGCAGATTTGGTCATTGGGTAGTCACTGCTTTTAGACTCTTCCTGCTCTTCCTCCTCCTCCTCCTCCTCATGTCGTCCTCAATGATCAAGAGCTAATTGGGTGCAAGCCAGAAGAGCTTGGATCCAACAAGCGACAAGTAAACAACTGTAAGGAGAACAACAAGAGGAGAGAGAGAGAGAGAATTGGGTGTGTTGGGTGGTGAACAGTGAAAACATCTGTTGACGGAGATGATGATGATGATTCAGTCGTGAAGCATGCAAGGATTTATCTAATCATCATCATCATTATCACAGATCCTGTTGAGGATCAAAACCCCAAATTTTTTTTTGCAGAAAGATCTCGGAGTGTCTGACAAGTCTCTTGTGACCCAATTGTAGTAGCATCCTTTCTTCACTTTCTTCTTGACTGCAAAGTGTCCAACAAGTCTCACCCAATTGCACTATTGCACCCATCAGCAGATTGCTTGCTTGCTTCTTTCTTTCTTTCTTTCTTACTTCTTGGGTGTAGAGGAGTGTTGGAGAAGAAACAAACACTTGGTGCTTTTGGGAGAAGAAGGAAGATCTGGTGTTGAAGGTAGCTCCGTCTTTTGGCTTTCCTTTTGGGGGTTGCCGCAGAAGCATTAGCTACCCACAACCAATCCACACAAGAAGAAACGACCACAGACGTTGAAACTCGCTGCTTGGGGAAACTGCAAGAAGAAAGAAAGGTGGGGAAAGAGGAGGAAGGAGGAAGGAGGAGAAGGTTGTACAATGGGAAGTTGTAACCAGCAATCCAGACTTGGCGTTGTGTGCATCGCTGCTTGTGTCTCGGTGTGTATACTTCTTGCAGTGCCCACTGTGCTCTGCTTCGCCACTCGCGTGAGTCTAGTAGAAGAAGAAGAAGGTGCAAGAGGAGGAAGAGGCGGAGGAGCAGCAGCAGCAGCAGCAATCATCCAAGAAAAACCTTTGCCCTTCATCGTGCTACATGGTAAGGAGGTCTCTTCTGTGTCTCTATCTCTTCCTCTTGTCTCTTCCCCTCTCTCTCTCTCTGTGGCCCTGTGTGTTTGTGTCTCTTCTCCTTCATGTACAGCAGAAGGCATGTTTGACAATTCCATTGTGAGATTGGTTTTTTTCTGTGAAAACAAAGAAAAAATGGGTTGGGAGCTAACAAAGCTTGAAGGGAGATGATGATGATGATGATGATGATGATGGGTGATGCTGCTGCATGTTGGTATTGGGGTTTTCGTAGGCATTGGAGATGAATGCAAGAATCACGGGCTTTACCAGTTCACACAACTCCTCATCAACGTATCAGGAGCTGTTGGCTTCTGCATGTATGTAGTAGTTCTGTTCTCCTGTCCTGTCCATCTCAGATGCATTTTCTCTTTGACGAGATGAATCTTCTTCTTCTGTGGTGCTATAGGTTTTTCAGTCCCATCTCGTCTGCATTTTTCTTTCACAAGATTTCTGCCAAGCCTTTTTTTCAGTCCATCTAGCTCATGTGCATTTTCTTCCAAAGCTGCTCATGAGCAAGGAGGTGCGGCAGCAGCAGAGGGCTCTCAATCATGTGTGCTGCTTTTCCTCCTCTTATCTCACATCCTGATTTTGTTTCTCTTCCAGTGAGATTGGTGATGGAGCAGGTGATTCATTTTTCATGCGCCTTGACAAGCAGGTAGGTGATGATGAAGCACCATCATTTTTTTGCCCCCCCTTCTGGAAGCTTGAGAATCAATCAACTGCAATTTCTATTGATTCTTTTGGAAGACACAGATAAACTGCAAAATTTCAGTTAAGAAAGATGCATCATTTTTTCAAAACCTTGCAAATCTTTGCCTCTCTTTGATCTGGCAACATGATTGCATTGCTGGGGTTGTGGGGTGGGAGCAGGCAGACTTGGTTTGTGATCAGGTATTGTATTCAACCTTTAGGTTCTCTCTCTCTCCTTCCTTGGATACCTCTCTGTGCTCAGTTTTTTCTTTGAGGTTTTCTACATCATGGTTGTTGTTGCTTGAGAGAAGAAACTCAAGGAAGAGCGTATAAAGTGGATGCTTTTTGTGATTTTTGCAAATGGAATTGAAATCTGGCTGACTACTTACTACAGGTCAAAGAGATACCAGAGTTGCAATCTGGGTACAATATTGTTGGCTTATCCCAGGTACATTCTCTGCTTGTACGGTCGTTCATCACTCTCCTTCGATCTACTTAGTACTACTACTGTGTCCTGTGCTGCTGACGAAGCATTTTTGGAGTTGGAGGGGATACTTACATACATACTGCTGACATTTTTTGGATGGAGGATGTGTTGATGTGTTGATGTGTGTGTGCGTGTGTGCACAGGGCAATGTGATAGGTCGTGCAGTCATTGAGTTCTGTGACAGTGGACCACCCGTGAGTCTGTGTCTCTTTTGACAGACATTACCTACCCACAAGTGCCTTTTGCCTTTTGCCATCATGAATTGTATTTGTGAGCTTCTTGGATAGTATATTTAGCCTGTTGCAAATTTACATTATGTACATGTGGGTTGGGCTATTGGCAGGTTCACAACTTTGTGTCACTTGGTGGACCACATGCGGGCACTGCCTCCGTACCTGGATGTGCAGTAAGATTAATCTTGGGTTTTACAGAAGCACCTCGAAAGAATTATTATTTTCTTTGCCTCTTCTTGTTGTAAAGAAACTTCTTCAAATTGTAGCTAGCCTCTTAAAATGGGTTGAGCATTTGTTCTAAAAGGTTTTATCATTGTGTGCATTTTCTGTTACCATGTGAAGTTGTATAACAAGAGTTGAAGAAAAGAAAATAGAAGTGGATGGTTATGACCAGATGATCATTGTTGTGGACTTTGGCATATACACTGTTGTGGGTGTGTGTGTGTTCAGGCAATGTCTCTTTGCTGGGTAGCCACAGCGTTGATTCGCTTGGGTGTCTATTCTTCATTTGTTCAGGTTTTTCTACCCCCCCCCAATCTTTTTCAACAGCAGCTGATATATGTTTTTGGAACACAAACTGCCACTGTTTATTAAAACGTTAATGAACAAAAGCAGATTCTTATTGATTTGAACACTGTCGGATCCTCTGTTTTGAGGGAAAAAACCTGCATGTGTTGGGTCTGAAGGTACCCATCAGTAGTAGTAGTAGTAGTAGTAGTAGCGCATTATAGAAGATGGGAGTTTTTCCATCATGAGTGACTACTTGTTCATCCCTAACTGATGAGGCTGTGGTTTACACTTTTGGGGTGTGATTTTGCAGAACCATCTTGCACCAAGTGGCTATGTAAAAATACCAGATGTGAGTAATCACTATTTTGGTTCACCCTGATTGTACTAACTGGATTGTCATGAAGCTGCTGCCACTGTCGTTCCTTGCTTCTCACTCCTTCTTGCCAAAAAAAAACTCCCTGTTTTGGACCCACCCACCCCTCATCTTTCTGTCTTCCGTTCCACCTGATTGTCTGTCATCTCACTTGGAACAGCTCTGGTTTTTTGTATTATATTTTGTTATGAAATCTTTTGCATACTCAAAAGGGACAAGGGCATGTATAGTGGAAATTGGAATGAGATGTGTTGTGGTGGTGGTGGTGGTGGTGTGTTTGAAATAAATCTGCAGGACTTGGATGCATATTACAAGGGCTGTTTGTTTCTCCCAAAGCTTAACAATGAGATTGCTTCCAATTGGAATGCCACATACAAGGACCGATTGAGCAGCCTAAACCATCTCGTGTTAATAATGGTATGCTCTCTTTTCTCTTTGATTCTCTTGGAAATCCCCTTTCAGCCCATTCAAATATTGTTTATGACGTGTTTTAAGGAGTCTATGTATGAGAGATGCAGGGTGCAAAATATCTTTTGTTCTTTTTTCATGCATAATCAATCAATCAATTTTGCTAAGGCGTAAAACAAAGGTTCCATTGTGACCTATTGCTGTTTTCCTTTCTCTTTCTTTCTTTCTTTTCTTTTGTGCTTGCTGGTGTCTCCATTGATGTGCACATGTATGTCACAATGACGGATTGTTAACATATGTCATACAATGCTTACCCAATTGTTTTTGTTTTTTTGTCTTTTTTGAGGTTTTACAATTGCTCAATAATGTTCACGAGCTTGGGTTTGTTTCCATGGACGCTCACGTATAAGTTACAATGGGAATTGCATCATGATTTTGCAGTTTGAGCATGATACCATCCTAATTCCCCGAGAAACAGCTTGGTTTGGATATTATGGGGAAGAACAGAACAGTGTAGTCCAAACTCCCCAAGAGGTGGGCATGCTTCTTTCAACACCACCTTTCTTTTCTGTTCCCGAAAACTTCCCCATCTTTCTTGAAGGAAAATTTCATTGGGTGGTTTAGGGTTTCATATTTTTTGTTTTTGTTATGTCATCATCCATTCAAAACCACTCCCCTGAATTTCATTTTAATTCTTTTAAATCAAAAAAATTCTAGAGGGTGGTTCTAGAGGTGATATAATGTGCACACACACACACACACACACACTCTCTCTCTCTCTCTCTTAGAGGAAGTGAAAACCACAACATAATACAGAATGGAAATGTTTATGTGTGCGATTTTATGAACAAAAAAATTGCATTTGCAATGTGGAAAGTTTTTGTGTATAACGAATGTGTGTACTTACTTGATCTCTAACAAAATGATCCACACCCACATGACACTCTTTTGTGGTTTTGAGTTGATGATGGCAGACGAAGTTATACAAGGAAGATTGGGTTGGATTGAGAGCTTTGGACGAAGCTGGACGAGTGTCATACGTTTCTTTCCCCGGTGATCACCTTCGAATCACCAAAACAGAGGTTGATGAATATATCATTCCTCACTTGCGCACTTCCAAAAATGCAAGTCGTTTATAAGCTTTCTTGGGAATTTGTGTGTCCTTTGGACAACTAAGTAACTCCCCTTTTGTATGGTTTGTAACAATGTGCGGTATTAGTATATATATACCATTGTACCCTAAACCCAAAAACCCCATAATTTCTTTGTTGTCATTGTGTGATGTACTTACTTTGTCAAGAAATTGTGTGGTTTCCATCATATCATTGGTTTAGGGTTTAGGATTTAGGGTTTAGGGTTTAGGGTTTTCAACCATTTCATATTTTTGGTTTGTTATTGTTGGGTTCTCATTATGCTTTTGATTCAAGTGTGTTTTTTTCCCCTTTTATCAAGAAAACAAGTATTCTTCTTTACTTTTGTCAAGAAACTTTGTGGTTTCCATGATATCATTATGTTTAAGGGTTTAGGATTTAGGGTTTTCAACCCTTTCATATTTTGCTTTTGTTATTGTTGGTTTCTCATTATGCTTTTGATTAAGAGTTTTTTTTTCTTTCTTTTATAAATTAAAAAAAAAATCTTCTTTTTTGGTCACACTTGCATTTCATTGACCTATTTGGGTCTTTATTATTATTATTATTATTGTTATTTTAAAATACAAATTTTTGTAGGGTTTGCAAATTATATGAGAAGGAAACCATTTGCAATCCTCAACTAAAATTGTTTTTGTGTTGGTATTCAAGAGTAAGTTAATAAAAGAAAAAAAAAGAGGAAACTAATTTTCCTCTTTCTTTTAATTTACACTATGGAGCAAGAAGTCCATAACTATTGGAAAAAGAGAAATTATTTTAATTTTCATGGTTTTTAATTTCCAGTGATTTCTAATTTTAATTTGGCGAATTTTTGGCCATTCTCCGAAAAAAAATTATAAACAAAAAAAAAGAGAAAATATTCTTTTACAAATTCCCTCTTTTTTTTTTGAAAACATATCTCCAAAAAAACTAAAAATAAATAATTCCGAAAAATCCCCCAAAAATGTGAAAGGTTGTTTAATTTATCATTTTAATAAATAATAAAAGATAATGTTTATGCATTATAATTAGAAACTTGTTACACACACACAAACATTTAGTTATGTAGTTATTAATTTAGTTATTAATTATTTAATTAATTAAAATTTCAAGAACCAAGCCATAAATTGAAAAAGTTCAAATATAATTAATACACATTAAAAAGAAATTATTTCACTATTATTTTACCCTTTTAAATTTTTTTTGCCAATAAATAAAACCTTCCCCCACACCAAAGTATTCTACAGAAAAAATAAAACAAAATAAGATAAAATAAAATAAAATAAATACAATAAAATACAATACACGTATATTCCAAAAGTATTCCAGAGAAAAAATACAATTACACAATACAAGTGTATTCCAGAGAACCAGAATCTACCCTAGTCAATCAATTCCCGGAATGTCCTGGGGACCCTCTTAATATGTGTCATTACAAACCGGCGGTCTCGGAAAGCGACCAGTACTGGAACGGCAACTGGCAAGGTGGAACTGATCCGCCACGTCGGAAAATTGTGGAATCGACAGCTGACAGATTCCAACTGTATGACGGTTCCAGGTGCCTAGTTGGTATTAGTATCCCCCCCCCGGGCCTACGCCCCCTACATGACGTTCTGTATTCCCGTTTAGTGGACGTTCTAGGCGGCTGTCGGAAACTACACCTGACATGACGTTCTGTGTCCCGATTAATGGACGTTCCAGGTGCTGGGTTACACTTGACATGACGTTCTGCTTCCCCTTAGTAGACGTTCCGGACACAGAACGTAATTTGCACTGTCCCCTTCCTCTGTCTGTCTCTCTCCTTTCTCTCTCTTCTCTCTCTCGCGTCGACTGCGGTTTGTCTGGTTTGTTGTCGTCGTCGTCGTCGTCGTCTGCGCGGGTTTCTCGTTTGCTTTGCTGCTGCAACACACTACTACTACCTCTCGCCCCCCCCCCCGCCCATCTTGTTTCTCCCTTGTTTCAGATTTGTTTTTTGCTGCCTTGAGCTTGCGGATTTTTTGCAGTATTTTTTTGTAACGATTTGTTTTTTCCATGCTTTTTTCTTGCCTAGGCTGCGCTTCCTTCTTCTTCTCTGGCGGGATTGATACCAATTTGTATGTATCTACAGTGTGCGCACATTGATTTGTATTCATTTGTCGCCGCGAGAGAGAGAGAGAGGGGTAGATGGCGGAAGATGGTGTCCTTACTAGTAGTAATGGTTATCTGAATCATGAAGCAGCCAAGAAGGTGGCACATGTTGCTGGATTTGGAGAAGACAGAGTAGCGGAGCTTCGAAGCTTGCTGGGAAAAGTCGACGGCGACGCGTTACGTATCGTTGGTATAGGTGCCGGTGCTTGGGGGAGTGTCTTCATCGCTTTGCTGCAGGATGCGTATGGTCCACTGCGCGATTCTGTGCAGGTTGGAAAACACATTTCGCACTCTCCTGCTTTTGTTTTGTTCTCTCTGTGTCTGTGTCTGTCTGGCTGTCTGTGTCGGCGTTCAAAGGTGTAGCTGTTCTATTCGATCTCTATTATGTAGTAACCGTGAATAAGGCGTCGTGGCTGGAGATGGTGCATAGTGCAAATGGCAGCAGCAGAAAGAGGCAGTGCTTGTGGATGCATATTTTTCAACAATGTGCGAGCGAATTTTAGACTATATTGCTCCGGAGATGATGCAGAAGTTATGTGGAAATCGTCAGATCAGATCAGATCAGCAGAAGGAAGATAGATAATAAAATGCTTCTCTGCATCATCTGCATGTACCTGATGACGAATTGATGGCGATAGATATTCTCAGAAGAAATGTTCGCAATGATGATGATGATGATGATGCATCAGCACTTGATATGTCGCTGCTGCTCTTCTTGTGTGCACGCAAGGAGAAGGCTTTTCTTGTGGTATTACTATCGAGATGCTCCTTCTTCCCGGCGTACAGAAGAAATAATTTTCCTTTCGCTTAGCATTCTGCATGTTAAGAAAACTGTCTGTCTGAGGAACTCGAATCCAACCTCTGCAGATGCGGATATGGCGACGAGGAGGGAAGGAAGTGGACAAACCAACAGCAGAGCATCTGTTTGAAGTCATCAATGCACGAGAAGAGGTGTTAAGGCGCCTGATACGCAAATGCGCATACCTCAAGTACGTGGAGGCAAGGTTAGGAGATCGAACATTATATGCGGACGAGATCCTACGAGATGGATTCTGCGTCAACATGATCGATACTCCTCTCTGTCCTCTCAAGGTGGTAACCAACCTGCAGGAGGCTGTGTGGGATGCCGATATTGTTGTCAACGCTCTCCCTTCCACAGAGATACGCCCTGTTTTCCAACAAATCGGACACTTCTGGAGAGAGCGTCGCACTATGCCTGTCATCATCTCGCTGGCCAAGGGTGTGGAGGCTGCGCTTCAGCCTGTCCCCCACATTATCACCCCCACACAAATGATCGTTGATACAAGTCAGTTCTCTCATGTTTTTCTCTCTCTCTCTACAAATGGGGTTCTCAACACCCTAGTTTTGTACTCTCAAGACCCTTCTTCTTCCTAGGGAACTGGAAACAAAGGCCAAAGGGAGTGTCTGTCTGGCTGTCCTTGTGCGGGTTGTGATTCCAATTGCAATCATGCATTTCCATAGAGCATTGCTCATACAACACCCCCGCCCCCCCCCCCCGGTAAACCCTAAATGAGGTTCCATAGGAGGAGAACCTCTGCAATTGTTTCTCTTGGCAGGAAGCTCTGTTGATGCCCCATTTTATTATGGACAGCAGCAGATGGGAGTTCTTGGTTTAGAAGGATGCATAATCCGTGTGTCCCCACTGGATTTTGATAAATGTGGAATATGCCTGAAGGCAGGCAACTATCCTGCTGCACACTCCTTCTGCACTCTCCTGTACAAGAAAGTTTTGAAAGTGAGAGCTTGAGTGTGCAGTGCAATTCATACTATTTGGTTTCAATGGGTATGACCTGAGCATGAGAGCAAAATTCCTGCTCTTCTTCCTGGTTCTGAAAGTCCCTATCTGGAAGTCTTTCTTTCACTTAAAGGAAAGGTTTTGACCTTGTTCTGGCTTTCTTAATCATGGGTATGGAGATTTTTTAATTCTCGTGAGAGTTATGTTCATTATCAGGCTCTCACAAGTAACCTGCAGTTCAAGAGAGAGTAGTTGTCCCTGGAAAACTGGTGAAAGGCTGAATTAAGAGGAGACCATATTGTAGGTTATGCTGGTAGTGCCTTTGTTAAGGTTCCCTTTGTGCTCATGAATAATATCCTGTGCTCCTTACATCAAGGTCAATGATTGACATTGTTTGTTTTTTATGACTGGTGGCAGCTGGTGTTCCGGCCGAGAATGTGCTGTACTTAGGGGGGCCCAATATTGCAGCAGAAGTGTACAACAGGGAGTATGCCAATGCTCGCATCTGTGGTTCAGAGAAGTGGAGAAAGCCATTGGCACAATTTTTGCGACAGCCACATTTTGTAGTTTGGGATAACAGTGACCTCACTACACATGAGGTGATGGGAGGCCTGAAGAATGTGTATGCAATTGGTGCAGGTAAGCCCTCTTTTGTGATTCTAGTTCTGAGAGCAGCAGGCCTGTACAAGACAGTGACTAAAATTTTGATGCTCTACAGAATCTTTAAGAATTTTCACCCAGGAAGGCTTCCTTCCATCCATGCCTTTCTCCAGTTCAAAAGAATAGGAGATGTAAGGTTTAACCTGCAAATAGCATAACCCTCTGGAGAAACAGAATAGGGTGTAAAGGATTAATGCTCTGTTTACAATCATTTGACAATGATAAGTAAACAGAATTCAGGGTCGGGCATGGTGATGAGTTTACATTACATAATAGGGTGTTGTATCTTTTGTCATGATATTAGTTATTAACATCCAGGTTCTCCACTACCTATGGCAGTACCCAGGATACTTTCAACTGCTTTTAATCCCAAAATTTTAGCTCTATTCTGTAAATAAGTCTCAAGTTTTCCTGTCGTGTTGCATCATGTACATTTGGCATGAGGTAAATGTTTCAACTCCATTAGAGGTTATTTGTAATCAAGCACTGGCTGAACCATTGAAATTTTGACCATCTGCAGGGATGGTAGGGGCTTTGACGAATGAAAGTGCCACAAGCAAGGCTGTGTATTTTGCACACTGCACATCAGAAATGATTTACATCACACATTTGCTTGCAGAGCAGCCAGAGAGATTGGCAGGTCCTCTACTAGCAGACACATATGTCACCCTGCTTAAAGGCCGCAATGCATGGTATGGAGAGAAGTTGGCTAAAGGTGAGCTTAAAATTGAAATGGGGGACAACATCAGTGGCAAGGGTATGATTCAGGTGAATGGCATTCTCACCTTCTGCTGATTGAGAGCAATGACATCGTTGACCTTTGCATGATTGGGTTTTTTTTCTCATCTTATGAGGTGGGAGTAGTGAATAGCACCAACTGTGAGCATTTTCCAATCTTTACACCTTACAAATCTTTTGAGCTTGTGTGGATTGCGTTGAGTGCAGGGTGTGTCAGCAGTCGAAGCATTCCATGAACTGCTACGGCAGCCTAGCTTAAGTGTGATGCATCCTGAGTTAAATAAGCCAGTTGCACCTGTGGAGCTATGTCCACTATTACGGGCATTGTACAAGATCCTAATCCAAAGGTAATTTCCTTTGACACAAGGCATCCATCATGTGTTATTGCCCATCATCTCTAATATAACCCAACATATGTTAGAAACCTTCAAACTTATCCGAGTCACTTGTTGCATGTTGAGTCCCCATCTTTTGTACAGTTTTCCACACCACCAGCCTCTAGGTTTTATTACTGAAAGCAGATCACATCTTGGAATGCAACTTCTGAGACACATTGACAGGGCATATCATGAAGCCAAAAGTCCAAGTGGTTTGGCACTCGTTGCTGCCTTACAAAGTAGTGTTGGTTCAATTCAAAGGTCAAAGAGTCACAGTCATGCGTAGACAAAACTATGCATCCCCTCTTCTCCTTCAACTCAATGACACACACTAATAAGTGTCCTATGTGTGGTTGATTGGTTGTGAAGGAATGCTCCACCTGGTGCCATCCTACAGGCATTAAGAGATGAAAACATGTATGATCCACGGCACCGGATTGAGATGGATGCAGTCTACATCCCTCAACTGCTGCGGGCTGAGAAAGAACCTCCATTGAAGATTGTATCAAACCTGGGCTCAAAAGAGTTTGGATCCCGTCCTTCAGGCTTAGTGACACCATTCAGCCCCACTTCACCATAGAGGTAATTCCAACCCCCACCTTAGATTGTCTGAACCTTCACAGCCCATGGTGACTCAAGGCTTCTTCTCAAATGTTGAAAATGCAGGACACCCTTTGATTTCAACTAGTACACGCTAAACAATACAGGGTGCTGATGCGAGTTAAATGAAAATTTCATTCTTCAGGGCTATCAAAGACCAAAATGTACTTCATTTTTCCCAACCATGTACAATGCTAATGGCAGTGCATCATGACATAATTTGATTGGTTGGTGCTGATGGTTAGCAAACCATGCTATGAGAAAGAGGCTGACAGCTAGATTAGATGTCAAGATTGATCCATAACCATCCCTGCATCTTTCTTCAAATTACAACTGCCATCAGAATCTTCTGCTAATTTGCTTCATTGAGCACAGCAAATCTTCTACTTATCCTGCTTCATTGATCACAGCAAATCTTCTGCTTATCCTGCTTCATTGATCACAGCAAATCTTCTGTATATTCCTGTGATTCTATGGTAAACATTGTTTCAAATTAAATCAAGTTGTATCAAATTCAATTGAATTGCATCTGAATGAGAATTCTACATGGATTTTTTTTATAAAAATTGTGCTGTCTCTTTAGTGCAACTGGAACTTCTTGACAGTCATGACTGAATCAGATTTAGTATAGAAACTTTGGGCAGATTTTCGTTTTACTTCTATACACTGTCCAGAACCATGAGCAGATTTTTGTTAACTTCTTATAGTGACCAAATTGTGTGAAGGTTTCCATATTCATTCATGCACCCTTCATTTTGAGTCAATGAACTCAGTCGGTAGTCAGGCGGGTAGTCATGGCCAGCTTGTCACTTATATGAATAGTCTGACATTTGTTTGTGAGCAACTCTCATTAGGTTACGAATGCTGCTCTGACATGTTAGGTACATCCAAATGGTTGTTGTGAAGATTTCTCTGCAACATTGTAGACACCTAATTGTGCTTCCAGTGCAATAGACAAACAATTGATACCTGATGGCATGCAATAAGATGTACAGGTGAAACTGAACATGACCTACTCATACACAATTGGGCCAGCAGTTGTTGACAAACCAAGTGTGCAGTGAATGGCGGTGCAAAGTGAATACAGGTGTGTACACTCCCAATTTGACGCATTTCCATGAAAATGTTTCTTTTCACTTCATACGTCATCTTCAGCTGTATATCAATTCTCAGTCTAAGGAGACAAATGTAGTTGTGACTTGTCTCTGTGTTTTCCCAATCATGTACGACACCTCTTCTTGGCAAGTTGAGAGTGGGGAATGAGTCAATTAAATCAAAAGCAAATCTGAAAACAACAATAAAATTCTAATACTCAAATCGAAGCTGTAAAAACAATACTAATTCTGATACTCAAAGCAAAGCTGTTGTGGCCCAAGCAAGCAAAGCAAGCAAGCAGGGTTTACCCACATGCCCAAAACCTTAGGTAGTAGTGTGCTATGCAGTTGCTGGGATCAAGGAGCACCCGACCCTGTCACGAGGGATGAGCCTCAATTCTGTTCCATGCTTCAGAAACACATTTCCTGCAGCCCAAAAAATCCCGAAACCATTACTAAGAATTCTCATTACTTATTTGGGGACTGGTTTCAACAACAGACCAGAACGTAACAGCAACAGTTCATCAGCAAGCATGAAAGAAAGAGGAAGCCCCCCAACCCTAAATGACAGAGAAAAGCAAGATTGCAAGAGAAATCCAAAACACAATTAGAGATCTCTCCAACCAATTAAAGGACTGGGTTTGAACAACATTGATGGTCATATGCATGTTGTTTAGAGAGCATACAAATCAGCAACATGTATGGATTTGATGACCGAATACCATTACTACCCCAACTGAATTCATCAGCTCCTGGGAGGTAGCTGGAATTCAATAAGATTGAGAACTAAAGTACCGAGTTTCTGTCATGAGACTGGTGGTAATGGAAAAGCTCCATTGTGATGTGCAGGGTAGTTCAACAAAACCAAGAGAAGGAGAGAAGAAGAAGAAGACTGGA
>Ga0209611_10009417_pt1 | contig 14803 bp, 10 predicted proteins | sample S1TSphgellanicum_3_FD_187693 | JGI IMG/M metagenome (GOLD analysis project Ga0209611, IMG submission 187693) | Host-associated microbial communities from peat moss isolated from Minnesota, USA - S1T2_Fc - Sphagnum magellanicum MG (SPAdes) (version 2) | ecosystem: Host-associated > Plants > Peat... | reverse complement strand
AGGGAAGCGAGGCTATTATTTGGCATGTAATCGTAGAGTAAGAGCCGCACGTCTTGGTTGATGAAGCAACCCTTGAGAACCGTTAAGTTGCGACGCTTGACTTTTGCCAGCATTGCAGCCTCTGCCTTGAAGTTTTCTTTTCCTATTTGGCCATCAGGTAACCTTCACACTGAGAGCACAGTTCCATCCTGAAAGTCATATAATGAACATGATGTCGTTCGACAAATCTTCAGATCGTCTATCTATGGCAAGCTGAGAATTTGAACCAAAACAGTAATCAAAGAAATAGGATAACCTATTTTTTGCTACATAAAAGCTCAAGTAGATTACGACGACTAACTTCCAGGCTTCCACAAGTTGCACCCATTTTGAGAGGTTTGAAAGAGAAAATTCAACTTACAACATTATAAAAAAAAACGCTTTCAAGGATAGTCATCAGTGCAGACTTGTTATCGGAAGAGTGACTTTGAACAAAATGTCAAAGCGTGTACGGCTTATCACATGGTCTTCAGCAAAATGGCCTGTGGCATCATGGATATGTGCAATAGTAATAGTTTCTGCGACTACTTTTGTTGTGGCTCGTGTGGTCCCTCTTCTTCACCCACGTACACAGATACAAAGACCACAAAGAGATGGGAGTATAATAAGGGCTAGTAGCCCTGCTCCTCCCACAACAATACCGACAATTGCCCCTGTACTCAACCCACTTGAATGATGATGACAAATTGCCTGTGAACCCGTAAGTGGGGTGCTGCATAAGAGTGGATTTCCGACAAATGAAGAAGCGTTAAATCTTGTGGCAAGAGCTGTTAGAATGAGGCCCTGCAAATTGTTGTCGGAGACGTTGAAGGTCTGAAGGTTGCTGAGACCGCCGAGAATTCCTGGAATGGAACCATTGAGCTTGTTATTTGAGAGATCCAAATTCTGCAACAGTGTCAAATTTCCCCAGCTTGAAGAGATGGTCCTTTGGAAAGCATTTTGTTACAGAAAAAACTCATGAAGCTGTTCTAACTGTGAGACTTCAACTGAGATTTCTCCCATTAGATTGTTTTTGTCGAAACTCAAATAGGACAGCCTGCTACAGTTTGCCAGGTTTGGAGGAACGCTGCCAAAAAGTTGGTTCATGCGAGGTCAAGTTTTTCGAGTTTGGAGAGTGCACCGAGCGCATTTGGGATCGACCCATTAAGCTGATTCTTCCTCGGCAACAGAACTGCAAAATTGAAGTCATTGCCGATTGGCACAGGTATCTGGCCAGAAAGAAGATTGTTGGAGAGACATAGAGAAGATAACTTTGAGAGGGCACCGAGATCTGCAGGAATGGTGCCGTTGAGGGCATTTCCCCTGACAGAGAAAGCTTCCAGGCCAGCAGAAGTAGTAAATCCTACAGGAATTTCACCGATCGGAGAGTTGTTTGCAAGAGAGAAACTCTGCAGATTGCTGAGTGAGGTGTATGAAGAAGGAATGTTTCCTGTCAAATCCTGGTTGCTGAGATCCGGCGTTTGCAAACTTACACAATTTCCGAGCTCAACAGGGAGGTTTCCGGACAGTTGGTTCCCACTCAAGTCCAAAAATTGAAGATGCCGGAGAGACCCAAAAGATGAGGGGATGGTACCCGACAGTTGATTTCTTTGCAGATTGAGAACTTGCAGCTCATAACAAAGAGGGAGGTTTCCGGGAATCTGTCCAGTCGGATTATTGAGAACCCAGGACAAAACATTCTATTTGGAAAGTAGTCCAAACTCTGCGGGAACAGATCCACACGACTGGTTTCTGTCCAAGGAGACAGACGTCAGATTGACCGTATCTCCCATGCCTGTGGGGATGGAACCTGAGAACTGATTGGAAGAGAGGGAGAGAATCTGAAGAGCCGTGAGTTGTGTCTGGTTCAAAGGAATAGATTGGTTGAGGCTATTCCCGTGCAGGTCCAGGATCTGCAACATCTTCAAACTGAAAATGGATGGAGGAATGCTACCGGAGAGAAGATTTTGCAAGAAATTCGAGCTCTCAAGGTACACGATCTGGGTGCCAAATGTGGATGGAATGGGACCAGAGAAAGAGTTTCCACCCATTGAAACTTCCGGTAAGGAAACCACGTTGCCAAGCTGCCCTCGCGGGGACCCCTTGAGTTGATTGTTGTCGAGTCGCAAGATTTGAAGCTCCGCAAGATTGCTGAAGTTCAATTTTATGCTACCTGAGAAACCGTTACCTCCGAGGTCTAGGGTTTGAAGCTTACTGCAATTGCTGAGGTTTGATAGAACTGTGCCAGAGAGCTGATATCTAGTTCAACGTTAAGTCTTCAAGATTCGACAGGCCACTTAGCTCTGATGGCAACTCTCCGGTTAGGAAGTTTTGTTGGAGTGCTAGGGTTGTGAGAAGAGAACAATTTCCCACACCTGGTGGAATGGTACCTGTGACGAGATTCCTAGACAGATCAAGGATGCGCAGTCTTTTGAGATTACCCATCTGAACTGGTATGCTTCCTGTGAGACTGTTGGATGCCAGATGTAGAACCTCCGGCTGCTGCAGAGCTCCTGATCTAGTGACAATCTCTGTTGGAATGGGACCCGAGAAATCATTCTGATACAAGTAGAGAGCTCGCAGTTGTGAGCAGTTAGCGAGCGATGGCGAAATAGTACCACTCAAGTCATTTCCTCGAAGACTTAGGATCTGAAGCTGTCCCAGATTCCCCCCTGCCTCTGAAAGGTATCCTCGCAATTCAGCTCCAGGCAGATGAATCGCTGACACACGCGGCTGCTGATCGACATCAGTGCATGTGACACCTCTCCGGCTGTTGCAAAAACTACTCGCATTCGCCACCGCTGCCGTCGTCGTCGAACTATTCAATACGCCATGAGAATCGTTCAATGCAGCACGAATCTCCAACAAAGCTGCAATGTCTGTCTGTGTATTCTGTTGCCGTGCTTCTTGTGCTCCTCCCACGCTCGGGAAGACTAGCAAGCTACTCACTAGAACGAACACTAGTAGTATTATCAGCACCGGAAGATTGCTGCTCGCCGCCTCCCTAGCCAGACACTTTCAGCTCTTCTTTTGTTTCTCCGTTCTGATCTAGTGTGCGTTACCTCGGCCTGTCTGTGTCTATCTTTCGTTGCCAGTTCCTGTTTGTGCAGCTTCTTCTTCTTCTTCTTCTTCTTCTCCTTCTTCCTACTCCTCTTAGTGTAAATATGCTTGAAACCAGCTTCTGGCAAGTCATGTAAATCCTCCTTGCATCCTCACTGATCAGTGTTCTTCACCTCGCTTGTCGATCGTCTACAACATGCTTCAAGATCGTGTAATATAAAATCAAGCGACTGCTCCTGCTGCAATCTCTGCTGCAATCATTCCTCAAGATGATGAACTCATGCAACTCCAAACTGGCGAACAAGAAGTGTTCGCAGAGCTCTCCTACTGTAATTGCTTCTTGCAATCTGTCCAATTTCCTCATTGAGATCTGATTTGAACTACTCCGGATGTTGACAAAATGATCCCATTGTGGCAATGGGAAAAACCCGAGTGTTATTTCTGCCGCTCAGCACACCCCTTCTTGGATACCATCTGATGTCCAAGAATTGAGATGAGGTTATGAAGTGACAGGATGCAGCTTGTGGTGTCAGGAGCTGGTTTCAGACTCGGACACAAGTCCTTGCTGTCAGCACTGCAAGCCGGTTTGAAGCGGATAGGTTAAGGCAAAGTTGATCTCTACCAGGTAACAGAGATCTCGTTTGATATGATGCGTGTGCACACAAGCCGACTTCATTTAGTACCTTACAAAACTCTCACCCCTCATGGCTGCCTGCTCTTGTCATTGTTGTGTCTTGGGTCTGCACTGTTGACTGATGCACAGTCTTTTATTGAGGTATTGATCAAAAGCTGTGTGAATATGTGGCCGTAGATCCGTTTTCCATTTCCCAGATTTTCAAATTCTGCACTCATGGAGAGCTTAAAGGAGGCTGTGGAGGAGGGCCTTACAACAGCAGTTGGTGTATCCAATTATTCACCGTACCAGGTATCCATGTTATGCACTAGATGTGACATTCTGGCAAATACTTGATGAAATCGACCCATAGATGGCGAATCTATACTTCAAGACCTTCATACCTTAAGCCCTAGAATGAATCCTTCGGTGCATTTGTGTTGAGAAGAGAGCTGGTTGTTGCCTCTGATATGTGCTCCAGTTATGTTTCAGATGGAGGAGGCAGACGATTTGCTTGCTTGCTATGGAATCCCTTTGGCATCAAATCAAGTTCAATACAGGTTCAACACAACCCCTAGAATAGGACTACAACTCTGGCATCCCCCTATGGAAACAATGTTGGAAAATGTGTTACAGAGATAATGAGACCCACACGTTCAGATCATGTTTCCAGAAATTTAAACTGTTCAATATCCACCCGCCCAACTTGTGCTGGGAGAATTGGAACTGTGGCTCTGAAACAAGTCTTAGTTGTCAGGTGTACAGAATTCTCAGCAAAAGACAACTACAAAGCATTTCTGTCAAGTTTGATGTTCTCAAGTCAATCAGTAGACTGCAAATTTCCGGGTCAGTAACCTTGCAGGTTGATACACTTTATGCCTTCTCTTCAGCATTTAGGTTTGAAAATGGTGAATCATTCATTGGCTTCTGGTGATTGATTCTGGGGCCCAATTGAATGCTGGGTATTTGTGCATCTTCCTAGCTTGAAATCTTGGATTAGATGTCACAGCATAGGATTCTTTTCTTGGACAACGACCAGAAACTGTCTTGAAGATACTATAATCTCATAAGCTGTGGTTGCTGCTGCTCTCTGAGATCTAGTAAGCAGCCAAGTAAAAAGAGACCCAAGAAGAGATAATATGAGCCCCTGGACTGGTGCTGAATTTTGTGGTGTAAATGAGTGGCAGTCTGGCAAGCTGAAGCCCTGAGGAGAATGGGGTACTAAAGGCATGCCAGGTACACAAACCGAGTTGCACATCTCATGCATGGGCCATTGAAGACTACTTTTACAGAAGACAAAAAATTAGTGTTCCAAAAATGGAGCAATGAATACATTTTGGGGATCCTTGAGCATGATAATTGTGACTTATGCAAAACTTCCTTCCTCAATTAAATGGACATCTGCTTGACGAGAGTCTCTGGCTGAACCTGGCAAAACCATAACTTTACGAATGGAGATTTAATTTGCAACCTTACGGCTGGTTAGATCCTTGTCATATGTCTGATGGGTGCAATTTCTGAGTCACGTGTGGGTTCAGAATTTTATGAATGCAGGAAAGAGGGATTCCTTGATTGCCTACTCGCCTCTTGCATCGGGCTTGCTTACTGACAAAACTCTTACACGCACAGATAAGAGAGCCTTGATGGTAGAGTACTATACCCAAAGTTTACATTTCATGATTTCGGACACCTGAATCAGTTGGAGTACACAAAGAACTCAATAAAGGACTCAATGGAAGTCCAAACTGATGGTTGCTATGTGTACCTAATGTTTGAAGTATTTGGCGGGTTTGACTGTTGTTGAACTTGATGCACACGATAGGGACAACACATGGTGATAAGTCAATTGCTCAGGTATGGTTATATGTTCTTTCCTTTTCTTACACATTGGTGAAATAGGAGTACGATTATGGTAGTATGAAATGTAGGTGGTCCATTATGCTTGATATTGAGGGCAGGCTAATGGGTAGTTCTTGCTTTTCCACTTACTCATACATGGTCACGACGTTTGGGATTACATCATTCTGAATCCGATAGATGTGTTATCTGCCCAATTTCACAATTCTACATAAAAAGAACTGAATGCTGTAACCAAAGAGACAACTCTGTGGTACTGTTGGACTTAATTTTCGTGGCAGGTTGCACTGAATTATTTTATATGTAAAGGAGCCCTACCCGTTGCAGGGTGAGTGTTTCTTGCTCCAGGCTGCTTTATCCTTGGTCATACTCCTCTCAACACACATGGACACTTACTTTTGTAATTATTCGAAGCCATAATGTGGGCTTTATGGTGACAGACTTTTACAGAATTTGGGTCTGGTGCATCTTGGCCATATCAAACTGTTTGCTGATGTGCTGCATGGAGGTTGCACATGCCCCATATCCACTTACTTGCAGACTTCCTGATAGATGGAAACTCACAAGGACATTTTTATTTCTGTATCAGGTGCAAGACAGCACGGCGAGCAAAAGCACGTTGTGAAGTGCTAGATTGGCCATTAGATGAGGATCAAGGTGAAATTATATCCGCAAAGTTTGCCAGCCTCTTTTTTTTGTTGTCATTGTTGTCAAATTCTTTCAAGTGCTTTTGAATAAGCCTCCAACCTTCATACTAAATATATCATAAAAAGAGATTCTCAGTTCACAAGCTGAATTGCCTTCATAACATATGTCGATTAGATGATGTGGTAAATGCCATCTGTCAATAGTTGGTTTAGAGCTATTGATTTGGGCAGCTTTCCATCCGGTGATACGAGTGCAACATTTCGAGGCTTAAGCAGGGTCTCATCTGAACAACAAGCTGAATATTCCTCTGATCAGGGTGATGGTGGATTTTGCTGGGTGGGTTTGTCTGCAGTGGCATCTCTTGAGGAGAAAATGGGAACTTTGAAGCTGTAAAAACATTAATGACATTGCACCGGCTTGTGCATTTTCTGCTGTTGATAACAGTTGTATTATTGGTATGTTTCTGGCTGCATGGTAATTGCTCCAATTACAGCTGACCGAAACCATTTAGTCGATAGTGTTTCTTATGATTATGAGTTTCGGAACATGAAAGCTTGCTCTCAGAATGCATCCTTGACAACGCTTGTCAAGTTTGACCCTGATATCATGAAAGAGGGTCATGGGTTCTCTCATGGGTGTCAATAGGTTATGACTTTCACTCTCTTGTTTTGCTGGTTTTGGTTTGGCTGGTACTGATACACCCGGTACCTTCCGTGTGCTTTTGTGGAATTTCCTCTTGTGAAACAAAATCTCATGAGCTGGTTGGTATCATCAGGTTTTTCCAGGTTCACACTCACACTCTGTTATTCTATATGCCAAATGGAATCATCTCATTTTGTGAGCTAGCCTCCGAGTCTTTTGTCATGATCATCACCAGATTTATTCCATTTGCTAGGATCCACAAGATCAAATTGGACCGTTCAAAAAAGTTGAATTGTGTGTGATTTTTAAAGACTTTCCAGGGGCAGACAGACTGTTCCAGAACTATGGTAGCGGAAGTTGGGGGCAGTCTGCATTGTGTTCAAGAGGTTCAATATCCCCACTCCCCCTCCATTGTGCTTGACTTCCTGTTAACTTTTCAAGCTGCAGATTTTGTGACGAAGTCTGCAGTCAGTCAATTTCTAGCAGCTCTTTGCAGCTGATCTTATTCATTTAGTGAAAAAGTACAGAAGAAATTTCTGCTTTCTCCATGACACTACAGATGAATTGATCACTTACACAATGACATGTTCAAGATGCAGCTGACCTTCACTAGTACCTAGTATGTCAATATTCTTAACAAGTACTATTCCAATTGGTCACTCCTTGTCTACGGAGTGAGATGTGAGATGCTTGGAAGATTCAATAGCAATGTATCTAATGTACTATGGAATGGTCAAGCAACCCCTTGCTTGTTATGTTGTGTAAGGTGTCAATGAGCCCGTTAGGGTGAGCTATGCAATCAACACCCTACATAATCATGGTCAAATGCAAATAAATTCCATTACATTCGGGTTTGGGGTGGCAACTTAAACAATTTAAAAACGATTTCATGTTCAACAAATATTTTTGACCACTATTAAGTTTATATAATCATCATTGGAAGATTATGTCATATAATGTGATCAAGAAAACAACATAATCATCACCCCGACCTTAAACTAAGCTAACATAGCCCATTAATGAAATTCACATAAAAAAACATTCATGATTAGATATGTCATGTCTTCTACGCGTATTTACTAATTCATGTGGCTTGTTATTATTAGAGTTTTAGGTGGTCATTTTTTTAATATATGATACTAATATTTGATGTTTTTTCGAAATTGAAGAGATTAATAAGAAAGCAAATATGTGAACAATCCACTTCCCTATAAAAATTAAGAATTTGTTTCTTGTATTTGGATTTGAAAGTAGCCAAGCTTTAAAATTTTAAAAATTGAAAATAATGTCCATCTTAATGGGGAAAAAAAAGCTTAATAGGATTTTGAGTTTGAAAAAATGACAAATGTACTACAATTTTAAAATTAATTTGCAAAAAGATCATGTATTAATTCTTGTCAATTGAAGTCCCACCTATTTTTTAATTTCCTTTTTCCTCGGGGTTTCGAAACTCAATTGAGTCCTTACTTACTATATATATATAATTTTTTTTCCATTTAAATTTTGAAATTGATGCATTCTCATTTTCCAATTGACACACCTCATAACACTCACAAGATTTTCCATTTTCAGAATTTTAAAATTTCAAAATTGTTAAGCCCACATTTTTAGTTTTATTTCACACAAGAAAAAAAAACGTTATTACTGTTGAATTTTGAATGATTAATGCTTATCATCTAGAAAAGGCTACAATACAATAAAAAATTATTTTATAATTATTATTTAAGTACATACCATGGGAAAATTTCCTTTTGAAGCAAGAATCAACACAACCAATAAAAAACCAAAAAGAAATATAGGAGGTGAAAAAGCCATAGTGTTGAATAAACCAAATACCCAAGCAACCAAACAAAAAAAACCAAGTAAAAAAAAGAAAGAAAAGAAAAAAAAGAAAAAGACTTCTAAGACATGTTGCCAAATAAGTCAAAGAGACACAACACATAAAAGAAAAAAAAAGAAAAAAATTGAATAAATAAGCATTTACCGATCAATAAATAAATAAACAGACAAACCCAGTACTAAATAAGTTAATAAATAAAGTGGGTAGCAAATATTATCATTGCAACCAAAAAGTCAAAACCTTTTTAGAAAATAAAAAATAGTTATTTATTGACTGAATTTGTTTTTAATAAATGAGAATGTAAAAATAATAATTTATTAACAGAGGGGAAAAGTCAAAGAGGCTGAATTCAGGCAAAGAAAATAAAATACCTATTAATAATAAAAAAATATCAGGCAATTTCTAGGAAGGCCACTGAGAGGGAAAAAAAGGTAAGTAGGTAGGTAGGGAGGGAGGTACCTAGCTGAGTAGGTAAGTACTTACTATATAAGTCTAGGAAACGCATCCCGCCAAAAAGATAAAGAAGAAGGGAACTAGGTAGTAGGTACCTATGTAGTAGGGCGTATATTTATTGTACTTAAAAAAATACTATTTGAAGTTGCAAATGAAAATACATGTCTACTGTAATAGCTACGTATTATCAAGGAATAAATACGAGAATTAAAAAAAGAAAAAAAAGAATTCAAAGTGTCTAGGTCAGTCACTAGGGAGGAGGGAAGATTTTTCAAGAATTTTAATACAAATATAATTACTCGAAAATCATTTTTTCTGTTTCCTTGAAATCATCATCAGAACTGGTAATAATGTTTTTTCTTTTTTCTGAAATTATTTTTCATTTTCAAATCATTATTGAAAAAAGTACCTATTTTAAGGGGGGAAAAAAACAGGGAAATGAAAGAGAAACTAAAAAAGAAAGAGAAAAGAAATGAGAATGAAAAAGAAAGAAGAAGCTTACGTTGTTTTTGAAATCATCAAAAAGAAATACTAATAATCAATTTCGTTTTTCTGAAATTATTTTTCGTTTTGTAATTATTATTGAAGAACAAGGCTATTCGAAAATAAAATAAATGAAAGAGAAACTAAAAAAGAAAAAAAATTGTAAAAGAAAAAGGAAAGAAAGAATCATCAGACAAAATATTAGTAATCTTTTTCGTTTTTTGGAAATGAATTTTCATTCCCTAATTATTATTTTAAAAACCTATTTGAAAAAAAGAAATCAAAGAGAAACTGAAAAAGAGAAAGACAAGGAATGCAAAAGAGAAAGAAAGAAAGAAAGATAGAAAGAAGAAAAAGATAAAGAAATGGGAATTTGGATTAAAAATGGCGGACTTAAACAGTAAGCCTACTCAGAAAACGTATGTTACCTATAATGTAGCCCGACGAAAGCGAGGGCAGGGGAGGGTTATCGGGTGAATAAACGCGGGGTGGCGGCTTTGCCGCTGCCGCTCCTGCTGCTGCAGCGTAGCCTGGCTTAGCGTCTTGCGTCGTCGGTCGTCTTCATCGCTGCCCAAGTCCCCAATTTCTTGCCGAGTTTTCTCACGCGTCGATCAGCTTGAAGACCACTTCAGATGCATAGCAATCCGAGTAAGTTTTCTCCTCTTGCTCATTCCCATAAATCGCTTGATGGGTCTGTGCTCAGAACTGTTGTTTTTTCGGTCTGTCGGTTTTGTGGCGATGGGTTTGGGCACACGTAAAAAGCTTTTGTTGTCTTTACTGCTGTGATGGGTGTTGCTTTCTTCTCTAGTTCTTATCGCTTCCTTCCTTCCTTGCTTCCCCGAGCAGCATAAAAATCCAGAGCAGAGTGGTGAGACAAAAGCTCTGAGATTTGCAAAAATGACTTCTTTTGTGGATGAGTGGGTGGGTAGGTGGGTGGGTATATCTGTGAGATCGTCAAGGGATGCCGGACGTATGGGCGTGTTTTTTTTTCTTTGGAAAATTTGGTCCTTGGGTATCTTGATGTTGAAGAATTTGAGTAGCAAAGTGTCGGGTCTAGTTTCGGGTTAGGCCGGTTTAGGTTAAAGATCCCGGGTTTTTTTTCGCTCTTGAATTTTGAATTGAAGGGGAGGAGGAGTGACAGACAGACAGACAGAACAGAACAGACGGACGGACGGACAGACATCTGGGTTTTGTGGACAACAGAAGAGTGAGAAAGACAGTAAATAAAAAGAAGAAGAACGAGAAGATTTTGAATTTTTTTGTTGGTGTGTGTTGGGGGAAGAAGGGATGTGGGGCTTGCTGGGTTTGTGGGTTAGGGTATAGAGAAAGAGAGAGCAAGGAGGAGGGGGTTTTGGATCTGGAACTTGTGGTCATCAGATCAGCAGCCTGGGGACACACCCATGTGAAAAAAATCCAGAACTGTAAGGAGATTTTGAGAATTCTCTCAGCAGAGACTAGTTAGAGTAATTGAATTGAGATCCTTGACAACGTGATGAGTTCTTCTTTGCATTTTTTTGGTAAGGATTGTCATCATCTCCAAATTTTGTGCCCTGCCCATTTCGGACCATGAATTCCCGGTCACATATTGAAACCTAATTTGTAGCTCCCAATCAACAACATCCATGGGCAGATTTCGTTTGTTTGCATTGAGAGTTTGTCACCCTAAAATAGTTTTTGTGGTAGGAATTGCTTGCTTGCTCTAGGGTTTATGCATTGCTTCTGCTGCTGCCAGATAATTTCACAAAGCAAGTTTGTGACTATAACTCTATGAGCAAGTTCATCCCGTAGGCAAATACTACTATAAGGACTGCTACAGTAGTCCAGATGTATTTGTATTCAGTGCAGATCTGAATTCACAGCCAATTTGTTGTCTTGCTGATATCACCAAATTATTATTGTTTGAAAATATGCAGGTCTTGAACTCAACATGCAAATGATGTGAAAGTGTCAACTTGGCAACTGGGTCTTGAGGAGAGACAGATAGATAGCCTTTTGAATAGCAGAAAGAGTAAATGAGAAGACTGATGATGATTTTAAGACAGAAATCAAGAATCTCTCCTCCTGCTGCATGCAGCTGGAAAATTAGTGAATGATCGAGCAGGTTTGGGATGAAACTCCTCGTCCTCCAACTGCTGCTGCAAGAAGTGGATACAGCATGCATGTTGGAAAGAAGGTGGCTTAATTGATCAGTTGATGAAAAATCCAGCTATTATGAGCAACAGTGTTCTGGGAATGGTAAAAGAATTGTTCATCCAGATGGGTTACATTGCAATGGGTTGATAGTATAGCCCTAGATCTGCATCCCTGGACCCTTTGTATGAGAGGGTTGATTACTACACTTGAGTGAAGAAGTGCTTCTGCTAGGAATGCAATTCTTATTCTGTGTCTTGGGTCAGTGCTTGGGAATGGAAGCGGGGAGGTATCCCAGAGCTGAGCTTGATTTTGTTGGGACCTAATGTGGTACTGCTTTGAAAATGATCTGGCTACTGGTTGAAGAAGAAAGTAAAGCCACCACCTTTTTTTTTTTTTGGAGGCAAAAACCCCATTCCTGAAGCTTCTCCAGTTAATTGGGGCTCCTCATCTGCCTACGGAGAAACAGGTGGCAAATCTCTCAAGTCCATTGCAAATGAATCAATCAAGCTTCCAAGTTCAGAGAATCCGTGAACTATATATGCGCAGTGGGTTGGTTGATACCAAAATATAGCAAGATGTGTTAGATGTCAGTTAGAGAGAGAGAGAGAGAGAGAGAGAGAAGCTGAGTAATGGTAGTAGACGCACAGATGTCCAGAGTGGGACAAACGCAGCAGAGCAACCATGAAATGGCTTGAGGGAATCAGAGAAAAAGTTTCCAACTCATCACTCACATCACCTCCGCCAAGGCCAAACCGGTTGTTTTTGGATGAAGGCACCACTAGCTCAAGAGTCAGGTATTTTTGAGCTGCTCCCTGTTTCGAGTTTTTTTTTCTTTTTTTGGTAGTATCCTTAGAGACAGACTAAATGGGTGCTCATATGATGGGGCTGCTGTTGGCCAAGGGTTTAGGGTTTAAAGTTTTACAATTGAGATCTGCATGATCTTTGGGGGGGCAAAAGCATCACTTGCCCATGTTGTGATTTTTTTACCACTTCAATTGGAAGGAGTGGCTCTAACAAGAAATTGCACGTTTTGGGTTGTCAGAGAGAAGAATGAGTCTGAGCAGGACTTCAAGAGGGCATGGGATGATTTTTGAGCTGCAAATTCTGACAAGGTGAGGTTTTGTTTCCGGTGATGAATTGAGGTTCCACCACTTGACGCATTGTGAAAGTATTTAAATAACACCAATACCCTAAACCCCACTTTGTGACGGACTTGAGACAGAAGACATCTGAAGGAGAAAAAAACCATAGACCGCCATAAAAAGAAACAAGAAATGGAGACAAATCCAAGAAGCTTACAATCTAACCCTTAAACCTTACCCTCTTGGTTTTTTCATAATGGGCATTCTCGTTTATTTAAAAACAAAAGTCTAGGAGTTGGGCCCCCCCGCAAACAAACTTGGGGTTCTTCCCTTCCTCCTGTTGGTCCATTGGCTTCCAATGCTCAAGCACCTCAATGTTTCATACACAAAATCTAGCTCCAAATGCATTTGGTCTAAAAATATGGTCAAGCCAACATTAATTAAAGTGTCCGTCTAAAAAGGCTTCACAATCTATTTGGTAGATGGTAGTGATAACATCCGGGGAAAAAAAGAAAAACGCTAATGGATTAAGGCCAATGAGTGCCATTTATTTTGAAAATGGCTATTTTCAACAATTTTTATTAGCCCGTAACCCATGTAATTGAAATCTTTTGAAATTAAAATTCCTTACTCTGACTTTTGAAATCCAAATAGGGTACTTCCTCACTTTTCGTTGGTTAGTAGGCCTTATGGTTGCTAGAAAAATTTGGTGCATATTATTTGTGTCCCGAAATTTCTTTAATTTTCCCAAAATTATACTAGTTTTAAAAAATTTAGTTTATTTTAGGTTAATTTAACTACATTTAAATTAACTTAATTGGGTTGAATTAAATTAGGCAAGTTTAAGTTAATTTAATTTAGTTAAAATAAAATGAATTAAACCAACCCTAAAAAAAATCAACCCCCTCCCCCTTCCATCCCCCTTCCCTAGCCATTCAATAATGAAAAAAAAATTTTACGAAAAAAACTAACCCCCGTCCCCCTCCTCCTCCCTCCAACCCCCCCACTTTCATAATGAATTTGTAAAAAAAAATCAACCCCCTCCCCCGCCCATCCCCCTTCAACATATATATTAAAAAAAAACCTTGACATCCCCCTCCCTAGTCACTCAACAATGAAAAAAAAGTTTTGAAAAAAACTAACCTGCTTCCCCTCCTTCCACATGTCAAATGAAGGAGGAAAAAAAACATCAACTTGTACCCCCCCCCTCCCCCTCAAGAGTAAAAAAATTTAAAAAAATAAAAAATCAAGGCACACCTCTTCCCCTTTTAACAATGAATAAATATAATAAAATAATTTCCCTGGCTCTTCTCAACAATAAAAAATAATTTATGAAAGTTACAAGCAATAAAAAAAAGTAACAAAAAATAACAAACAATGAACCTTGAACAGTAAAAAAATAATTTACAAAAGTTACAAGTAATAAAAAGAGTAACAAAAAATAACAAAAAATGAAAAGAAATCAACAAAAAGAGCCCCCCACTACGATAAAACAGCCCCCCACTACGCTGGATTTTTGGCGGTCAAACAGCCCCAGCCCCTGTCCCTACGAGTGTAGTGGGGAAATCATATGTATAGGCATAATTCTATAACTAATCTCAAATTTTGATACCAGCCAAAACATCATCTTTCAAAAATACTCATATAAAAATAGACCTATTACCTAAGGGCCAAAATCCCTTAAGCTACTATACTCTATGATGAATCTAAACACGGAATCCTTGCCTTGGTAGGCAAGGCCCATACAGTGCCACTACTAGACCAATACCTTGACACTAGGTGAGACTACAAGTACAAGAACTTGCACATTATAGTCTCATCACCCAAAACCTCATGGCACCACAGAGGTGGGATAAACGCCAAAAGTGAAGAGGCCACAACTAAGAATTGCTGCCTAATTGATGCCTACACACACCCACAAGCTTTTACAACACCAGATGCCTCACGGTTCCCAGTAAAGAAAGCTACACGGAA
>Ga0209611_10009412_pt1 | contig 14808 bp, 16 predicted proteins | sample S1TSphgellanicum_3_FD_187693 | JGI IMG/M metagenome (GOLD analysis project Ga0209611, IMG submission 187693) | Host-associated microbial communities from peat moss isolated from Minnesota, USA - S1T2_Fc - Sphagnum magellanicum MG (SPAdes) (version 2) | ecosystem: Host-associated > Plants > Peat... | reverse complement strand
GTAGTTGTGATGGGGTTGTTTCCTTTTCCAAACACATGGATAAGCATGGATATTTTGTTTCTTCTCCAAATGTGAAACAATGAATGCTTTTCCCACTCCTCTCCATGGTCTCCTCCATTGGTTTTTAATTTTATTTTTTTTGAAGATTTTTTTGCCTCCTGCATCCCTTACCTTTTACCTCCATTAATGTCAAGCCTCCTTTGGCATGAACTTTGTTGAAAGAGGTGTTGATACATAAACTTGTTACCATGCTTGTTGTTTTTTCTTCTTGTAGAACTCTTGCGGACCTTACTAAAAGAATACACATAGGGTTGTTGTGCAAGCAAGTTTTCATGTAATGCAAAATTCGAGATATTGGATGAATTTACTTTGACCATGGGTTGAGGAGCAAAATCCAATTTGATCATGTGTTATTTTCCTTTAATGTGATTTCGTCTTACCTTTTCTATTACGTTGTTAGTTTCAAGCAAACCCAAGGTTCTCATCATGCATTTTCATTATTTTACAAATAACTCTATCGTGTTGCCACTTTAGTTTGATTTCCATAGAAACAAAAAGAATAATCTTATTACTTGTGTAACTTGTGGAGACCTCAAGGTAAGGTAATAATTTATTGGAAATGAGAATGACAATTAATTAGAGTTCCAATTGTTGACATTAGAGAATTTTTGGTTTAATGAAATTACATGAAATTACAATATAAAAGTGAAAACATATATAGGATTTAAAATTGACAATAATTTAAATGTTAGGGGTTTAGGCTTTATGTATATATTATTTTTCCCAATTTGTGAAAATCCGGATTCAAATGGAATTTGTGTTGAATTTTTATTATGCTTAAAATCATCAAGGTTCCAAATTCCAACCATTTTGGATTTGTAATGTTGAAATTCATTAATATTTCTGCATTCACAATCTTTTTTCTTTTTAAATGATCTATTGACTCAATAGGATTTTGGGGAAAATTTGGTGTGTGGGACATGGGTAACAAGAGGCAACCTGGAATGCATGAAATTTTGTTAGAGGTTTTGGAAGGGAGAAAGAAGCTTCACCTTGCCTTGCTCCTTGGGCATCCTTATCATTTTAAAGTTTTGGGTTGTTGGGTAAATATTATAATTAAATTAAAATTTGATAAGATTAAATTTATTTTCAGATTTTAAATATAATTAATATAAAAATACATAATGTACTAGATATTTTTAGATAAAATTTTAAAATAAATATATGCACAAGAAGTTTTAAGTATCAAATGTTACTAGGTTTAATTAGTAGATTAACAAGTGAGTCATATTATTAATAACATTTGGGGAACATTGGAAAGATGAAAGGGGTGTATTTATATTGAAGGTTTTGAATAGAAGAAATAACATCAATGAGGTGGCATTTATTTGGTTAGGAAAGGAATTGATGAAGGTTTGGATGTAGCAACTTGATGGTTCATTAACTTGGGTTACAATGTTCATCTTGTTCACTTTGATTTTGGAACTCAAAAGTTTTTTTCTTATTGAAACAAACTACGTGCTCATATTTTATGATGATTTTGTGAGTGTTAAACATGGTCTTTATCATCTTAAATGCAATTGAATATTGAAACATTTGTTGATTTTTTAAAACATTAAAATTGAGCATTTCATGCATGATGTTTTTTAGTCACACACAATCACATTCTTTTCTTCATCATTCCTTGTGCCTTCAACTAAAACATATATATATAGTGCTAAAATTCAATGCAAATAGAAAAATTAGATTAAATTTAAAATGATTTAAATATGTGAATATTACAAATTTAGATAACAATAAGATGGGAAAATTTTAAGCTCCCTCACATCATAATAGACCTAAGACAATATCCTTTTCAACAAACATAATATTCCCCCTGCACCAAGTCCACATGCTCCACTTTTAAAAACTTCACAAATGTGTATACAAAAATAGGCCACTTGGCATCATGATTAGTATAACATAAAGCAAACAAGTGCAAAATATATTAGGGCATCATGTCAAGTGTAACATTTTGAAAAAATAAGTTCAAAGCTCAATGTTAAGGTTATACATGACTATTTGCTTAATATGAATATACAAGTTTTATATTTGAAGATGTTTTGGCATAATGGGTGAGGACTCTTATGTTCATGAGTTCTATGTACCCCAAAACATTAAGCCTTGAAATTGTTGCTAAAGTAGGTTTTATCCTCTGTTTTTTTAATTGCTAGGTTCACTTGCCACTAGCAAATTGTGGTGGCAAGAGAATATCCATAAAAACAAAAGAAAATTTGTTATAATCTTGCTATATTTAATTTCAATGTAGTTCACAAACATTTGGCAATGAGCACCTCGTATTGTGCTCTTCTTATCATTGGAAAGCCCTTTATAAGTAGGGTGCATCAAAGTGGTTTTGTAATGTTTAAACTTATGGTGCAAGAGTTATCAAATATTGAATAATTTTGTCATTGAAAGTAAGGATATTAGGGAAAATTGTTTGTGCCCTTTAGGTATTGTTGGAAGTTCATCAATGCATAGGATCTGTGAAAGTGATTTTGTAATTTTTAGACCCAAGGTGTATGAGATATTGAATTAAAATTTTTTTGTTATTAAAAATTCAATAATTTTTTTTTTCAAAATTTAAAGAAAATTGCAATTCAGACCATTTCCCCTTTCAAAATTGATTCAATTTTTCCAACAACATAGTCCACCTTAGTCTACATTAAAAAATGGATGTCAATTGACAATCAAAAGATTTTAAGGTTCACAATTTTTTTCAAACCAAAAATTTGATGAACATAATTTAAAAAAAGTAAATATTGGTACCCAATCAAACACAATATCTTGGAACCATGAGTTTTAATTTACCCTCTCAATAATTTTTCTTGAAGTCTTAAATTTTACATTAAATAAATTTGTAAAATAGATATAAAATCAATTTTCATCTTAAATCTTAAAAGGGTGAGAAACCCTTTCTTTTGTGCATGAGTTCTTAGAACTTACCTGTAATTTCAACTTAGAAAGTTTCTTACCCCATAGTTTAATTTGGGCATCAAGGATATTAACTAGAAATGCAATATTTTAAAACTAGGCAAACAACTTATCAAACTTCAGATGTTTTTTCCTATTATTTCTCTACCTTCATGACCTTTTGATTGTGTCGTAATGTCTTTTTTTCATGAAATTTTGGATTAATTAGTATATACCTATTTGGACCCATTTTTGGCAAGTGGATGAAATACGACCATGACAAATCATAACCTTCTAATGAAGCTTTAAAGAACAATAAAATTAGTATAGTCACAACATGAATAATATAAGGTTATGATTGCAATCGTATAAGCCACCCTCACTATCCAAACAAACTCACTCCTTAACTTGCTAATGAGAGTCATGCCACTTGATGAAAATGGAAAAGATGGACCCTTAGTTAAATACATGACAAAGATGGTTGAATGGTTTATTGTAAATATTTATCATGTTTTAAAAAAAACTAGGGTTGTAATGACTAAGGGGAGGCTCATGGATGAGTGACCAAACCTAAGAGATGAATGGCAAGATAAGAGAGTTCATAAATGTGAAGCCATGGAGATCTTTAAGGTTAGTAGAAGTGATGCAAAGAGGTTTTTATTTCTAGTTGTTGCCGAGTAGTTGGTCCTTTTTCTTTGATTGCATTCATTTTTGTCATCTTGTTAGTCATGGTTTTGTTGGGAATTTGACAAATTGACACAAAGGTTACCCTTCAAACATTATGCTGAAAAGTGTCATTAATTGTTTGTACATATGTTTGCAAATATTGTAGTAGCTCATCCAGTGTGGCACTTAAGTGTGCCGAATAATTATTTTCTTTTTGAAAATCAAGTTTGTCAATAAAAATAAAAATTTATAAAAAAAAATTTGGTCTGATATTATTTCAAAATAAAAAATATTCGACAATGATGAATAATCATTGCATGTAATAAAAAGAGAAGTACTATGCGATTTCCTTTCTTTGTCACAATTTTTGTATTTCATGCAACACAAATTCCACGCAAAGTGTTGTTCACTTTATCCAACAACTCAAATGAGTCATACTAGACATTGGAGTTGTTGTTAAACATGGGTAGGTAAGAGATCGGTAAATCATTTAGCTATTAAATATCGAGTGGTAGAAGGAAATTTAAAAAAAAAAATTAGCTCAAAACACAAAAGTCTCCAAGTTCTCAAAATTTTGGCATTGATGTGTAAGTAATTTTGATTGTTGAGCAATCATTAGAAATAGGAACAGACCCTTAACAATTATCAGGATAATTCTTCAGATTTGTAGCTACGATTTTTACAAAAAAAATCAAAGACCCAATTTTGGTATATAAGTACAGCTCTCAAATTTTTGAAAATTGCAAATAATCGGCCATAAAATCACTCGTTCTTTCATGAAAACTGAATTAAAATTTTTTTTTTGTGAAATAATTGGATCTAACAATTCTTTGATTCTGATTTTTTGTCAAAGAACCAGAATCAATGGTTTTCTGAAAATTCAAATAACTGCACAACATTGGTAATTTCATTAACTTTCAACATTATATATATATATATATATATTGCTGAACCTGAAAAGGTCGGGCAATAGGAAGATTTTATATTTGTCTCAAACTTTGTTGTCATAGTTTTGTGCTTGTCACTCCAAACTAGGCTTTGCACTTTGATTGTCTATTACCCTAGTACCTTGGCCATTTTTCAACACATGCCCGTGGAATAATTAATTAATTTTGAAATTTTCATTTCGACAAATGGAACATTCTTAAATATTCACTATTATTCTTCACAATATTTTTTGATTTGGAAGAAATAATTTTTGAAAATTTCAACATTTCTAAAAATAATATAATTAGTGTCGAATTGGCCAAGGAACAAGGGTAGTTCCCAAATGAGGACACCTTTAATTGAATGAAATCCCGGAAAGCAAAGGGCTGAAATGAAATACCAGGGGGTAGTCTTGAAGGGGAGAGTTGAATGAGATACCATAAAAGCACATGGAAAATAAAATCTAGTATATTTGGAAGGCACCTATATTTGTGATTTTTCCTCTTACAAAAGATGAAGGATCTTGGACCTACGATTTAGGAACCGATCTTACACCTATACAAGGGAGCTTACACATGTGTATTAGGCATAAGATCCCTCTTTTTCCTAGATAGTAGACATTTAAGATCCCTCCCACTCCTACCTCTTTGTGACCTATGTATGAAAGAAGACGTCCGAAATAGGGGTGGGTACTTAACAAGATATCAGTTGGGATCCCTAACATAACGTCTTGACAAGGTACAGGTGAGAACCCTAAACCCTAAATCCCTGGAGACCTAATGTATAAACCCCTAACCCTAAACTGTCCACATACAAGTATTATAATAAGTCCTTCACTTGCAAAAACTATGTGTGAAGAAATTATAATGCATCATAACCAGCGGGATCTTCTGCGGTGGAAGGTACCAGCCAGTTGTACTGTGATCTTCTGACAAGCGGAAGGTACCAGCCAACCTGTCACTATTTCTAAAAATTGAAAAAATCCCAGCTCTGCTTTACGTAGGAAAAGGACCTGAGTACAAGCCCTTCTCCTACACCTAACCATGCCCAGTAACGGGCAAGAGACTGGCAGCCTCTCGCCCGTTACCTCGGAGGTAGATGGCAGGCAGGCAAGCTTCCATCACTCCCACCTCTCTCTATGCGTATGTGAGGAACAACAGGTATGTTTCTACAGGGAATGTGAGGTGATTGGAGAGTGGAAATCACAGGGCTTGGAAAGAGACCCACCATCCCGGCAATGCAAGATATCCTGGAACTTTTGCCTGTCATGGAAGCAAGCTTCCAGTTGTACTGGTATGTTTGCAGGTGGTGCTCGCCTCTGGCATGTCCTTGGTCACTGTGGAATCCTCTCCAAGAAGAAAGGGGATCTCTATGTCTTCTTTGATGTGTAGACTTTGTGAGACACAACTCTGCAACATTCCTGGTGTCCAGCATCTAGCAGCTACATCTTCACCAAATTCCTCAGCAATGTCTGCACTCATTCATGCACTTACAAGATCAATATACAATCTGAAACTAGCTCTTCCTTCAGATAACATACCACCCCCTTGCCTTGTCCATAGGAGCAGGAAATGAAAATCAGGACATTACCCAAATGTGCTATGTTACAAACAACAGTAATGGAGCTCAGGAATTTAAGGTCACAAACCTAGATTACTTGTTGAATTGTTTGCAGTCCTTGTCGAAAAAAAGTCTCAAGACCATCTGTTTGCAACAATGGTGCACCCAAAAGAAATCCAGTGCACACATCACAATCAATCTCTGTTACCAAACCACAGATGCAAAACAATATCAATCACTCCCAAGAATCTTATATCTGCAATTGCAGAGAAAAAATCCACAATATCTCTTGGAAGATCACCATTGCATCAGGTTCAGCATCAAAATGAATATAACAACAATGAGTGCAAAGCCATAATAACCACTTCATAAGCTTTACATATGGTGACAATATCGACATCAGTTTTACTTTGCTGTGTCAAGTCGCTTTGTCCATTTTCAAATTGAATTGACAGACCTTCACTGCAGGATTCTCACAAGAAACATCCCTGCAAAGTTGTTGCAATGTAATGTGACAATGCAACTTTGAATCTGCAGACACTGTGGAACTACACATAACTTGGAATCAGACAACAAGATGAAGGAGGGAAGCATGTTGCTATAGTAGGCACAAAATCGCCATTCCCATGATTCTTAACAAAGTTCGATAGACTGGGACATGAGAAGACATGTCCATAAATTATGAACAAAACTAAAAGCCATCTGAACCAATGTGCAGACAACTCAGCCAAAAATGCCTCCCACATCCCACAGAAATGGTTAGGGTGCCAATCACAAGACAAAAAGGTTTGCAGCATGAATACCTCTCCATCTTGGTTGTGCCAGTGGTTAACAAGTAAAGAATAGCTTGGGGAGTCTCCTGAAATGTGACCACCTTCCTGCAGCAATCTGCAGAATGGTTACAAAATGTTTGCACCCATTCTTGACTGCAATCTTCTCAGTCCAAGCAACCCAAACTGCAAAAAAAATTAAAGAAATTTTGAGGTGGATTCTTGTAAACAACAATATGCAAATTCAGTCCATAGCACAGTTGGAAATCCCAGGAACTGGATCTGTGTAAGATAGAACAAAATGGGTTTTGAGGATTTTTGAGGACGCTGAAAGGAATGTGAATTAAGAGGGAGTTCATGTGGCAAGATGTTTGAGATCTGTGTCTCTCCAGATTGCTCTATATCAAGAATTCGTGCAGTCGTTTCCTAATTCGCAGCTGCTACTCCAATGTGATGGGGATTCTTGCACTTTGGTCTTCCAATTCATCCGAGTTGCACCGTTCTTGTGGTTAGAGATTCTCGCAGTTGCACACCATTACTGTGACGGATTCTTGCCGTTGTGTGGCGAAGTCGCAGTTGCACCAGTGTCAAGGATTCTTGCATGTGTGCTGTGTTTGCTGCGAATTCATTCGCAGTAGTAGCACCATTGCGAAAGCTTCCTGCAGGTGCACAGCATTATTGTGACGGATTCTTGCCGTTGTTGTGAATTCATTCGGAGAAGGGCTTTGCACTAGTATTTTTGTGAAGGTTGTCGTTGCATCTTTCAATCTGTGCATGCAAACTGAAAGCTAATTCTTCTTCTTATACTCTTCTTCTTGAACTCTTGTAGAGGATTGTAGGGCGATCTCTACTTTTGTTTGGATTGATGTGTGCAGACACGAAATGGGTTTCTTCAAGGGCGATGTGATGATGATGATGATGATGGGTTTGTGGGTGGTGGTGGTAGCTGTTGCAACAATGAGCTCTGTGGTGATAACAGCAGAAGCTCATCATCACACTCACCACCACCATCACCATCATCACCATGAGTGGAAGGCTCCTCCTCCTCCTTGTCCTCCTCCAGCAGAAGAGAGCAAGTGTTTTGAGAAGGTGAAGTTCACAGTCTGGGACAAAGAACTCATTCAGGTGGCTCTGAATTTGGAGTACTTGGAGGCAGAATTCTTCCTGTGGTCAAGTGTTGGCAAAGGCTTGGACACATTTGCTCCTTACCTGACAAAGCGAGGACCACCCCCAATTGGTGTACAGAAGGCGAATCTTCCCCCTCTTCTTGCTGATACTTTCTTCCAATTTGGTCTGCAGGAAATTGGCCATCTGAGGTGGGTTTTCTCATCACCTTTTCCCTCTGTAGCAATCTGCTGCTGCTTGTTAGTTGATATTTTTTTTCCTGATCTGCATTGAATGCATGCATTTCCACACTGTCCAGAATCTGGATTCTGGACCACTTCAATCCAATTTTATTTTTGTTCCCAGTATGTTTTGTGTGTAGCAAGTTTCTCCTTTCTTGCATTATTCTGTTGCAACTAATCTTCCAGCAATCTTGTATGAGTATGACAACCACATGGATCATCTTTCTGCCCTTCTGAGCTCTTGATCACTTTCTATTGCCTTTTTTTTTGTTTTGACTATTGTTTTCTTTGAAGTTTCTAAGTAGAATCCTTAATGCATTTCTCTGCTCCAACTCATCTTCCAGCTGCATTGTTTGAGTATTGACAACCTCTTGGATAAACATTTTTTCCTGAGGTCTCAATCAATTTCTGTTGCATTTTGGTGATGATTTTTGGGTATCATCACACTCCAGAAAAAGGATGTGATTATTTTTGTGGGTTTTTTGTTCTTGAATGGGTTGTATACATTCCTCAGCAGGCTGCTGATTTTTCAGGATCTCTGTTGGTGCTCTCGCTCCCAGTTTTGAATTGATTCTGCAGAAGATGATCAATTACACAGTTCCTCCTTCATCAGGCTGCTAATCACCTGGTTTTGAATTTGATTGGCAGGGCAATTCACAAGGGTTTAAAGGAGTTTGCATTCCCAAGGCCACTGCTGGATGTGAGCAACAAGACATGGGCCAAGTTTTTTGACAAGGCACTAGGGAAGGAGCTCAAACCTCCATTTGATCCATATTGCAACAGTCTCAACTATGTATTATCAGCCTACATGATTCCATATGTGGGTCTGACTGGTTATGTGGGTGCAAGTCCCCTTCTCTTTGGCAAGGAAGCTAAGAAGGTACCAAAATGCACAATCAACCTTAACATCCTCTTATATCTCTATCAATCTGCCACTTCAAAAGTTTGCAATACCACCAGTTCTAGGTTTGGTTTCCAATTCATGAAAGTCGGTAATGTGCAAATGGTAAATGGATAGTATTGCACAAAATGATCAGCTATAGGTTTCGTCATGTCATGTGTGCCATCTCTAGTTTATTGGTGCAATTGGTCAAGGCATTGGTAGGAGCTGCTATATCATCATCCCCTTCTTCAATTCAGATGATTTTCAACTGAGGCCTGTGATTTTAACTTTGTGAACAGCTCATGGCAGGACTTCTGGCAGTTGAATCAGGGCAAGATGCAATAATCCGCAGCTTTCTTTACCAGAACAGGCACAAAGAGGTGAAGCCGTATGGGATTTCTGTTGCTGAGTTTACTGACAAGATCTCTTGTTTGAGGAATGAACTCAGCCATGGCATGGTGGATGAAGGGTTGGTGGTGCCAAGAGCACTCAGATCCGAGGAGTTGGCCAAGGGTAATCTTTTGTCAGCTGATAAGGACTCTTTAGCTTATGGCCGCACACCTGAGCAAGTCTTTGCAACAGTTTATGGCAATGGCAATGCTTCTAAACCAGGAGGCTTTTATCCAAAAGGTGCCCACGGAAAGATAGCTTGGAAGTACTTGCATGGTTCTGGGAAAAAAAAGAAACATATGAAGGAGGAGGATGAGGAGAAGTACAAGGAGGAGAAGACAAACAAGGAGTTGGACTATGAGCAACATGAGAAGAATCACAAGAGAAAGGAGGAAATTGAGCATGAGAAGAAGGGGATTGGTAAAACAGAGGAATACAGGAAGGCCTACAAGAAGAAGAATTGATTGACCAGGAGTGTGAGAGGAAGAATCCTGCATCCATCCTTCATCTTCTAAGATCTCTGAATCCCCTATGTCCTACTAATGATCAGACTGACATGAACAGATTTAGAGGGCAAAGATGTGCAATCCTTGCAACTTTTTTCCATTTGGCTTGGGTATTTCATGCGTAATTTTGTTAACAGCCAGGTACCATTCATGCAGCTTCATTACTCGTTGCTTTTTCAGGGTCCTTCTTTTGCACTCTTTCACCCAAGCCAACTTTCCTTCAAGGGGATCCTGATTTTTCACTAGATTGCGTTGGAATAAAAAGGTTCACATTCAAACAGAAAGGAGATAGATGTGGGGATCAGTATATGCTGTCGAAATCATTGGTTGTATTACGCTAATCGGGTAGAGAGTGTCCCTCTTGATTTCAGGCTAGAAAAAAATGTTGGCCTTTTCTTGAAGAGTTAAATCCAATATAGTAGAGCTTAAAATTTGTCTCCTTGATTGCAAGGGGAATGTGTTGATGATTTCTTTTGCTTCCTGGAAGCTGTGGCAACTAAGTTGCTTTTGAAACCCGTACAAACATTTAACAATTGTTAAGGAGTTGTTCACTTCTAGCATTTCTTCTGTTTGGTTGTTGGCTGGTTGCAGATACAAAAGTGCAGCCATCTTAGTTATGATAATGGTGTCTTCAATGTGTTAAGCATTGCTTTGTCCTACCCTGAAAGAAGCAGCCAAGTTGAAATCCCAACATCAATTCTCATGCATCAAAAATGTCGCTACCAGAAATTGCAAATCATTTCTCTTGTAACCGAAAACACTGCTACCAGAACTTCATTTCTCATGGGACCAACAGACTGTTCCCAGAAATGCATCATTTCTTATGTAACAAAAAAACTGCAACCAGAATTGCACATATTTCTCATGTAAACAAAAGAAACTGTAACCAGAACTGCATGTTCCAAATATCAACCACCTTGAGTACAAACCTTATTACACAAAAGTATATTGAGCAAAAAAGAATTTTGGAAACAGCCAGCCACCTGCGGATTAGCTCTACTGTGGCAGCGAAGAATTTTTGGGGGACCAATAACAACAGAAACCGCATTGCACTACTATACAAGCTACAATTATGGGTGCGATTTTTTTTATAAACTAACTACCCAATTCATGCCACACTGCCTTAACTGTATTCGCAAATATCACATCATGTTGTTCTATCAAACATTGCACCGCCTCCACTACTGCAAAGTTCACCGACACCGGCTCATCATCTAGTGGAATTTGTGCTGACATATCTGTACTCTTTTCATCTTCTGTATCCCCATTCAATAGCATGTCTCCTGATAGTTTCCCCGAACACAAAAACGCTGGCTTTTGTTAATCAATCTTTTCAAGAAATCCTCCTTGAAATAGTCAAAAGCAGGACTCCCCAACTGACACATTTAAGGTTTGCATCTTATATGTTTTTTGTGTAATTTTTGAGTTAGTTTATTATACTGCCTTCAAACAGATTACTAAACCCTAGATTGTTGACATTTTAACATGAAGGTACTACAAACAGCTCGACATGTTTTACATCTGCATCTGTCAAACTCATGTACTGAAACCAGTCGAGAGATAAAGGTGTGCCAGTACATCCTCCAAAGCACATTCCTTGAAATTGAACAGTAGTCCAACACAATGTACATATACCTTCTTGAATGAACCAGATATATGTTAAAAGAATACATGTTTTTGGGTTTAGGAAATAGCATAGAAAACTCAAAAGAGAAGCAGAAAAATCACCTTGCAAACCCCGCCAATTGTCATCAGTGTCATCCCCTGGGACAGTCACTTGTACTGAAATCTTTGATTGTTCCAGTGGGGGTGATTCCTTTTCTTGCATAACATCCTTGGCTCCATGGGACTTTGTACCGGAGAATCGCCGTAATGACATTGCAGGCACAGTTTGCTTGGGCTCAGACTCTTTTTTAGGTGATTCTAGTGGGCTCACTTTGCTTTTCCGCCATAGCAGAGCTGGTGAGAGCTCAATTGCTAGGCTGTGGGCATCCATCTGCCGAAACCGAGGGACACAACTGTCAGATGATAAGCAGACAACATTTTCAACTAAACACTTCAACAGACCAGTGCTAAAAGGTTTTTATTGTGTCCTCATTCAGCAGACCCAAGTCATTTATTAATTGAAGTAAATAAGAGTTGTGCTTTGAGCACTAAGAAAACCCACAATCAATATCCCCAAGTGCAAGACAAGATTGCAGAGGACATCAGGGTTGAGACTAAATTTTATACAGAAAGGGTGCAACCTTGTTCAAAGCTGATTTTTGGCTAATGCGGAGAAGCAGAGCAGAGAGGCATTCAATAGTGTAGTAATTGGCAGCAGGTAGGTTGGCAAGACATTGACGAAGAAGACTGTCGCTCCCCCGGGCATCAATGATGTCATCATAAAGCTCAAATGTCAAGAGTGGTGCAGGAAGCATGCACAGGTACAGCTTCAGCAAAGCTGCTACATCAATTGGGCTTACTCCATCCGGCAATGTTGCATTCCAGTCTGTTCATGGCACAGGATTATGTGTCATTTCCCCAACTCTAGACATCAGTATCAGAAGCCATAACTCATAACCTGAATGATCACTGAGCTAGTTCATCATCCAAATCCTGTGTGCTACAATGGTAGTCTCAATTGGGACTATTACTGCAAGTAAATAGGTGAGTGCAGCAGAGAACATCATCAACCAATACTCTGATATCAACATCTGTATCATTGAAGATATCTTTTGACTCACCACTTTTATAGAAGAGTCAGTTGTACAATTCATTTTCATCTTTTTGAAGCTAGAGCCATGAGAAAAAGAAGGCACCGATTGCTTTGAAGAAATTGCCATCTCAGCAAGATACTGAATACTGACCTTCATGGTAGAGACTAACAAGGCGATGAATCACTAGTGGATCTCCTTCTTGCTTAAATAAGTACTCTGCATGCAAACCTGCAAAATTTCATGTAAGAACTCAATTAAGTGAAGCTCTTTGCGTTATATCTTCCCATGCTGAACTAATAAATGTTATTGAACTATTTTACACCAGGAGCTCTGCTAAGCACCCTTCTACTTCTCTACCAAAGGCCCATCAATCATAAGGCCAAGAGGAGCCAATTCACAAAGGGAGATGGACAAACAAAAGCTACCTGATTTGACAAGGTAATCAACACATCTGATCACAATAAGTGGAATTGGCCTTGTGCTATTTTGTTTCTCCACAAGAACCTCCAGTGGCACCCCAAATACTGAACAAAACAAAAAGAGCAACAAACAACATTTACCCTTCCTCATCCAAACCCAAGTACAAAAATGCTACCAATTCTAGGAAAGTGAGTACCCAGGAAATGTGCTCCATGGACCCTGCATTGGTGTTCTAGAGTCAACAGTGCAGATACTAGGGTTTCAAGAAGGGGATTTCAAGGGCCTAGAACTTGAGTTCAGGCTTCCAGATCAAGGGGGAAGACAATTTGGATCTAGCATCTAATGTGGATATTGAAGACCTGAGATTGACACTATTCTGCTCCAAAGAATGAACCTCAGGATTCATTTGCAAATAAACCCCAATCAGTCAGCTTCAAGAAGAAAATTCCTCTCCTATCTTGAAAACTTTCTTCAAAATGTCTCATCAAGGAAGACCCACTAGAAGAAATTACAGAAATGAAGTTCCTTGTTGGTGCTCACCAGCCTCCTCATGTGTACCCTGCAGAAAGAAAATGCAAATCCAAAACATCAGTCTCCCCACACAGCTCACAAGCATACAAGATCAGAGAGACCAAGTTTGTGTTACCTATTGACTTTGAATTCTTAAGTTCTGAAAACTGGAGTTCTTCTTAAACTCCACCCTGTTTAGCACCAGGAAAGGTATACTGCAATATGGCTATAGCTTCTGGCTGCACCAATTTATCCCTTACATTTCAAACAAACTCCAGCTTCTATAACAATTCCTCCAAACCAAAAATAATAATCAGTGAACTCAGCTCTAATCAACCATATCAAGTTTGGATGACAGATTTAAGGACTAAAATATACTACCTGACCCTGAACCTCCAAAACCTCAATTTCACAGATTCATTGAGCGACAAGATCTTCAACTGAAAGGAAAGGGTGCAAATAACCTTGCAATTAAGTTGCCAAAAATAAACAAAAAAATTAAATTGGATTACCTTTTGCCACCAATCCATTTTAGCAATCAGGACCCTGCTTCGTACTGTCGCCTTCTTTGCTATCTGAATATCAAGTAACATAAATTCCAGAGTCCATCAAGTCTTGCTCAACAAAGTGCATACCAAAATCTCTCCCTGTTGGTTGGGGCATATGAACAAGCTACTATGCCAGAAAGTTTGGAGCTGATTGACTGTTCATGGTTGAGATATATTCACACTTTCAGGCATGAAATCCCGGGCTGACGTTATGATGGGTTGGTTTCAGAAAACATTTCAAACCTACATAAGCATTCTCAGAGAAGGTTGCTACAGACCAGTTTTCCCCAACATCTTGTGAAAATTTGGATTTCCAGCTAGGTTTATCATGTTCTCTTTGGGGATTTCTTCATGAATATGGATACAAGGTCAGCAATTCTTCAGCAACAAAAATATATTTTCCAGACTAGCTTGCTAGGTGAGAGAACTTCAACTCATCACATAATTGTGTAAGTAAGCAAGTTAGTAACTGTATGATGGTGAGGCATTGGTGTACCAAGTAGCTATCATTTACAGTGAAATTTTTCTCTTCCAACCCGGGTGATGAACCGGGTGACTACCTTGAGTTTGAACGTAGTGTGTACCTCTACAGCTTTTACTGTGCCAATGGCAACTTTCTCCTTGGTGTCAG
>Ga0209611_10009410_pt1 | contig 14809 bp, 10 predicted proteins | sample S1TSphgellanicum_3_FD_187693 | JGI IMG/M metagenome (GOLD analysis project Ga0209611, IMG submission 187693) | Host-associated microbial communities from peat moss isolated from Minnesota, USA - S1T2_Fc - Sphagnum magellanicum MG (SPAdes) (version 2) | ecosystem: Host-associated > Plants > Peat... | reverse complement strand
CCAATCTAGCAAGACACTGAACACCCTCTTTGAATTTCACAGGGGTCAAAGCAGATCCCTGCGCACATGGCCAAATGTCAGTGGAGCTTTTTGCTAAAGAAAGAACAAGAAGCTGGTGCAGTATGGTGCTTGGAAGTAGGCTATTGGTAAATAGTCATTATTGCAGGAATTCTGCTCTTTGCAGCAGAACATGAACAGGTGTTCCTCTTTGCAGAACAATTGTGTAGAACTGTGCACAATGTTGCTCGACACCTGTGAAGTTTGAAGGGGTGGGGAGGAGTATAATGTCATGCCTCAATCTAGTCTCCTAATCATGCTTATCACAATTGGATGAGACAAATAAAATGGTGGGAGAGTGTTTCCATTTCAATTGATCATGAGTTGACAATCAAGAACACAATTGAAAGCCGAATACACTCCAGAATAGGCCTTGGAAGGGCTTGTTATTACCTAACAGAATGATGGCTTGGCTTTGTTTGCCAGGCTCAATGCATTATTGCGTGGAACAGGCCCTACCAGGCTCATTCCTTAGTACATGAAGTGTTAATGTTTATATAGATTTTTGGGAAAAAAGTTGGAAACACATGGAAACACTCTCTCACCATTTGGCCAGTAAGGTAGTGACCCAAGAATAATTTGAACAAATTGTTCATAGGTGTTTATTAGTTTTTGTGTATCTAAAGAAGATACTAATTCCTTGGCAGCTGCCATCCGTTGGTTAAAAGATGTTTTTCAGACCTTGGATTCCAGTGGTTTTTCAACACGTAAAATATCAATTCAATGATAAGAATTGATGATCAATAGGATCTTTGAACTGGGTATGTCAACACATGGGTAAAATTTCTTAATGAAGATGGCAGCTTAAGCAGCAAAAGTAGGTCTGGCAAGCATGACACCTTTTGCCATCTGTTTCATGTCTGTGCGGACCTCACAGTTTCTAATGTGCATCAACTTATTCCTCATCTTCTTTTGTTTCAGAAATTTTATCAAGTCTTTTATGTTGTAGAAGATGTTCCTTGCGAGTGCCTTCTCCTGAGGAAGGGGCACCCGAGGTCGTGAGCCCAAGGGTGTTCCCAAACCTGAGGAGAATGCACTAGTACTGGAACCTCTCTCCCTTCATAAACAACTCTCTTTTTATTTCCTAGCTTTTTTACCTGTTTCATAAAAAAGACATATTTCCATGGGAATGTGGGAACATATAAAATTGGGGGAGCTGCCCCAGCATAACACCCTAGGGTTCTTCTGCTGGGGGAGATCCTTCAAAATACACATAGAAATCAAAAGGGAGTTGTTTGCTTGTAAGGCAACACCCCAGGGTTGCAGCATCCCTGAAACAAAAGGGGATTAAGAGAGGTGTGTTCAAACCGAGCTCCAAGTTTTAGGAATGCTCTTAACCATAGGTGCTCCCTTGGCACAAAGCAGCAGGCAAATCATGAATTTCATTTGTAGATTGCCCCAGTTTTTATAAATTCCCTCACTCATGGGCGTTAACTGGATGTGAATCATGAATCAAACATTTGTAAACCATTAAAGAAACAAGGGGCACAAGTAAGAAGCTTGTCTCTTAATATCATGAAAACCCTAAGTAGAATCTCCAAGTAAAAGCAAAGCAAAGAATGATGTGTTAAAACTCCAACTTCTTGTTAAAAGTTGCTTGCAATTTGCATGTCATACTAAGGCCCAATTTAGATGAGGTTGAGGGTTCAAATTTGTAAGAACCAATTTTGACTCATTTGAAGCAAATAGAATCCTTGAGTTGAACCTTACCTTAGTTTGCATCTTGGTTCACCAAATCATGAGCTCTCCTTTGAGGTCTTTTGTTTTGGGTTTGAACCAGTGTTGGGGGGATATCATTTTAAAAAATATTTGTTAAATAAGGATATCTGGTCAAAGTTATTTATCCGAACCATATATTACCAAAAAAAATTTTAATTGGGTTGAATATCATATTTATTTTTTAATATTCAATTAGGATATTGATTTATTGGATATTTGTTGTTATTTATCAGTTGAATATTGTTCTGAATATCAACAATTTGAATTTCACATATTTTGTAAGAAAAATATTATTAAGACTAGAAAAACTAAAAGAAAAGTAAATATCAAAATGAAAAATATAAATAAAAACAATAACATAAAAAATTTGTTCACATGTTCACAATTTCATGTCCATCAAAAGATCCCTTAAACTCTTCAATTCCTCCTTTAAATTTACATTAGCCTCTACAAACTTGACCAAATTGGTGGGAAAGGAACTTATCCTAAAGTTGTTTTGTCAATTTTTGCTCACAAAGATGAGTCTTTCTAAGTTATCTGTATGCAAATGACATCTCCAAAAGTTTGTATGCATACCAACCAAAGAAAATATCCTTTCTATTTTTATTTGAGATCTAACTATGCCCAAGATTTTTTTTATTTATTAAGTTTGTTTCAATTTATATTTCATTTATGACTATTTCACATGGTACATTTTCCATTCCACTCTTTTTTTTAACAATGTTCTACAAAGAAAAAAAACCTAAGCAAAAGTAAAGTTACAAAAGGTTTGAAAGAAAACTTTAAAATTTAAAATGTGTGCAAGCAAACATTTACAAAACATGAGCACTCACTTTTCACTCCTTTCATATCAAAAAATGACTATGATAAATCAAAAATATAAAATATAAATGATCCTTTACAATGTGAAGAGTAAAAAAATAGAATTAAAAATGAAAATTAATAAAACTAAAATTAAAATTAAAAAACATGAAACAAACATTTTAAAAAGGTAAAAACAAAAATTTTACAAAAAAGGAATGAAAACAAATGAAACAAACAAAGAAAAATACAGTAAAACACTTTTTTAAAAAAAACAGATTTAAAAAAGAACAAAAAAAATAGAAAAAAATCATAATAATAAAAAAACATATCTCAAAAAGAATATGGTTTGTTTTCATTTTTCGAACTTCAACCTTACATCCAAACAAACAAAAATACAAAAATAAACAAAAATAAACATTTTATTTTTAAAATATAAAAAGAAAAAAGAAACTTATTTCAAATGCTGTAACAACTTGCAGGAGGGCATGGAAGAGGCAAGTAGAGTGTGAAAGTAGAGCAAGGAAAAGAGAAAGAAAGAAGAAAATAAAAGAGAAAAAAAAGGCAAAAAAGGAAAAAGAGTGAAAAAGGATTAGAATGGTCAATTGCGACTTTTTATCTTCTCCCAACAAAAATATTAGATTGTGACGACTACAAACTACAACCTTTTTTTTTCCTTTAAATAATCATTTACTAACCTAACAATTTAATCTAATTACTAAGTTAACTTAGTTACTAACTTGATATTTTAATCTAAGCTTGAATTTGATATTCAATCCGAACATCAAGATCCTTATATTTAACATAATCTTCAAATATCAAAAAACAAAATATCACATAAGCAATATTTAGCAAGTCAAATATCAACTCAAATATCACTCAAAATGATATTCATTAAATATCATGAGTGACATCAGCTGATATCTAGGGTGGATATGCAAATATTTTGAATATCTGCCCAACATTGGTTTGAACCAATTGATTTTCCCTCCAAAATGGTGCCATGTAGGTTTAGCCTCAATTTGCCACATTTTGGTCTTGGACCCTCGTCTAAAGGCCAGGGTTCCTATTTATGGCTCTCCACCAATATGCTTGCTCTATTTCATTGGACCCTAGACCGTAGACCCTCATCTAAAGTGGCCTTTATCATACTTATTACCATCCAAACAGTAGGTAGTTAAATATACACCCCTCTGGGTAGGTTATAAACCCTTATACTTCTGGAAAAACATTCTAACTAAAGGTTTTGAGTAGGTTACTAACATATTTTCAGGGAAATAGATGAATAAATTAGAGGAGACCCGCTTAAGAGTATCTCTTGTGTTGCTGGGTATGTGACCCTGCATAATTTTTCACATCCAAAGTTTAGTTGTTTACATTTTTGCAACCCCACTCATAAAACTGTAACTGGGAGAGCAAATAGGTGTGGGACTACTACTGAAATAACAAACCACTTGGACCAATCATTATGATGCGCCAATCAGAGACACTGAGCAGCACTCAGATCGTATTTATTACACTCTTTTCTGCAGGTGCACAACGTTGCTGCGCCTTTTATCAGCCACCGAAAACTGTGCAATTATACTGAGCCAAAACGATTTTCCTGAGCCAAACGGGCATATGTTGACCTTGTTTTCATCCAATTGTACCGTGCAGGATCACATACTGAGCACCGCTGGAGATGTTCTTAGCACGGTTATGTAACCCCCTATTAACCTCCGGGTTTTTCAATCCCTGCATTCAGGTGTATGTCAAATTAGGGTTTGATGAGGTCGTCGTCTTCCAACTTGTTAAGCTTCTGTTGAGAAGAGCTTTTGTTGCAGCAGGGTTTTTCAATGGTTTTGCACATGCGCAATTTTTGTTGCTGTGTTCTTTCTTGCCGTGTATGGATGCGGAGAGGATGAGCAGGTGTGGTAATATCTTGTCGTGTAAGTGAAGGGAAACAGAGGGGGAGAGAGAGCAGGTGAGTACGCAAGAGGGAAGAGGAGATGAGTATTGTGCCGAAGGATACGATCCATGTCATCGCTCAGAGCATCGGCATCTCCAATTTGCAGGACGATGTGGCGGCGGCGCTCGCACCAGATGTGGAGTACCGTATGCGTGAAATCATGCAGGTAGGGTGTGCGTTTCATGTTTTCTCACAATTTTCTACTCCCCTATGCCAAGTATGCAGCCAATGTCCAACTCTTCCAAATTTTGTACAGGCTGACAAAAATTGTGACTTAGATTTGTTCCTCCTGTTGAACGCCCGTACAAATTTCTGCTCCAAAAAGCTTCGTTTATCCTCGGATCAAGACTGTATTTGAAACACTAAATCAACATATTACAACTGTGTACTTGAAACCCTAACCTTAACTTGGAGGAAAAATAATGGGCGATGCCATATCTTTTTGGTCATCATACGGAGGTTTCTCTAACCTTCTGCAATAAATCTGCCAATGATAACTTGTTATGTGAAGAGTGATTAGGGGAGCCCTGACAATCAGCTCATATCAGATGAGGCAAATTTTCTCTGGAAACTAGCAAGTGGGAGGGCCTGAGAATAAGTTCAGATCAGATAATGCAATTTGCAAATGACTCTATGGTTGCAAAAATTCTTCATGTTTTGGGGTATGGTGGAACAGGAGGCAATTAAATGCATGCGACATTCAAAGAGGTCCATACTAACTACTGATGATGTTGATTCTGCCCTGCGACTTCGCAATGTGGAGGTAGTCAAGTACTTTCCCTTTTTAGACTTAGTCATGAATTTCAGTAGAAGGAGATCATCCCTTCTGAGCCATGTTAAAAACGGGCTTGACAGTTTGCTTTGGAAATTGGATTCAGTTTTCTTTTGTGTTCTGTGATGGTGCAGCCACTTTATGGATTTGCTTCTGGAGACCCCTTGCGGTTTCGGAGGCCAGTGGGCCATTCAGACTTGTTCTATGTTGAGGACCGTGATCTTGAGTTCAAAGAGGTAATTGAAAAGGGAGATGATCTTCCTTATGCCTCTAGATGCCCTTTTTCAATACAATTTTTGTTTTTACACACTTATGCCTCTCTCTCTCTCTCTCTCTCCCTTTGATTCTAAGGCTTCTTTTGATTATATAACGTGCCCAGTCCCCATGGCATAAGGACAGGCAAGGAACTACACTCAATCTGTGTCAGTGTTAGTGTGATGATATTTCACCCTTTCTGATTCACTAACTTGACCTTGATGTTTTCCTTTACTGCAGATAATTGATGCACCATTGCCAAGGGCTCCACTGGACACATCTGTTGTGGCACACTGGCTGGCAGTAGAGGGTGTGCAGCCTGCTATTCCTGAGAATGCTCCTATTGAAAGTAAGTCTATGATTTCTATTCGATTTCTATTTATTGACTCTGATTGTAGCAAGATCATATGTCCTCTGCTATGTGTTGTTTTTAAAGAGGTGGATGCTTATTCTGTTTGCTTACTGGTGTTCATCTCTTCTGTGGTGTGGTGTGCCAGATTTGGCAGTGCCACCAGAGACAAAGAGGGGGGATGCTCATGGGGGTGGTCCTCGGAAAGAGGATGATGGGGCCATTGAGGTCAAAATACCAGTCAAACATGTTCTCTCAAGAGAACTACAGGTGCATACTGGTGACATACATGCAGAATTGTTTTCAGTATTGATGAAGTCAGACTTGAGACGTAGTCATATGTTGAATATTTCTTCTTTTAGGAGAGCTTCAGGTATGTGGGGGCAAGTGCAGTTACAAATATTCACCTTTCTACAGAATGTGCATTCATTGATAGTTTGGGTTGCAGCTTTACTTTGAAAAGATAACAGAACTCATCGTAGCAGGGAGTGATACCTTGCTGTTGCGTGATGCATTCCTAAGTGTGGCCACTGACTCAGGCCTGCACCCCCTTGTACCCTATTTCACTCAATTTGTAGCTGATGAGGTATGTATCTGCCTCTTCTATAGCCTTTTTTGTGCTTGAGTAGCTTGTAGCATTTTGGATGGCATGTGCCTCTTTTCTGTATGAAAGAACAACCATATAGCCAGTGGTTCAGTGTGATGAGGTGTCCTGGGGCTGAAAGTGTCAGTTTGGCAGGTCACTCGTGGGCTTGAGGACTTCCCGCTACTCTTTTCTTTGATGCGACTTGTGCAAAGCCTTTTGCTAAATCCGCATATTCATATTGAGCCTTATGTAAGCCTTCTGGAGTTGCTCTTTTTTGCAGACATTTATATGTTTTGGAGGGCATTTCTGGTGTTGGATGTTGTGCCCCTGGTGCTTCACTTCCAGAATTGATACAATAGTTTTTTGAAATGTATACTTCTCTATTGACTGCTGGCATTCATGTGGAGAAGCTTAGAAGGTCATGGTTTTGATTGCCTGTGCCTGTGTTGTAGTTGCACCAGCTGATGCCATCAGTAATAACTTGCCTGGTGGCCAAGCGCTTGGGTGGTAGAGCTGTGGAGAATCATTGGGAGCTTCGTGATTTCACAGCAAGCCTTGTTGCTTTTATTTGCAAACGGTTTGTCTCTTCACTCCTTGTCCAATCTGCTGCTCTCTTAGTCTACCATTGATAGGCTATTGTTTCCCTCTTGCATGCTGGCAACATCATGACTGAGTCTTTCCATTGCTTCTGGAAATGCAACAGAAACTCTGGATTGCAGATGTTTGTATAGTTTTTGCCTGAAGTTTTGGGTGGATCATTATAATTTTTACACCTAATGTCAACAGCTGATGTAGTCAGTGGGGAGTCATGGCAGCTACTCACTGCTATTCATTATGAAGGTGATGGTTTGTTACTTTGTGACTGACCCTCATAAGGGTATGACGGGATTCACTCTCGTTGTGTTATTTTTTGTTTTGTTGGAACTGACAAGATGTTTACCTTTACAGTGGTGTTGTGAAGTTTCATCTGCAACTTCATAGCTATGTTTGTTTTTCTTGCTTCCTTTCTGTAGGTTGTGGATTTATTGACACTGAGTGCCAAATCTACCCAGGTTTCTACTTGATCTACTGAAAAGCCATAAGTTTAGTAATGTGGGTGAATCAATCACAGGTTTGGTCATACATATCAGAACCTACAACCACGGGTTACTCGCACACTTTTGCATGCATTTTTAGACCCAAAGCGAGCTTTGACTCAGCATTATGGTGCAATTCGTGGCCTGTCTGCTCTTGGCTCCCGTGTGGTATGTAGCCACTCCCTTGCAAGCATAATATAAATGAAACTGCTGTCATTATGTTATGCCAAGAATGGTGACAATGATATCTCAAAGCTTCCATGTAAGTATGCAATAAGTGCCCATGGGCATCAGTGGCATGATCCTTGAAGCAGGTCTGGTGTTGTTGGCTTTGGTTCTAGCTGCAATGGGCTGGGGTACTCTCTGACATGAAGAAGAATGCATGAATTGCAGGTGCGCTTGTTAGTGCTGCCAAATCTTGAGTTGTACCTCCATCTTTTAGCCCCTGAGCTTAGCCCTGAGACTCAACAGAATGAGATGAAGCGATATGAGGCCTGGCGAGTGTATGGTGCCCTACTGGTTGGCCCCTTATTTGCACTCCCTCCCATTTTCCAAGAGAAAGTGTTGTTGTCAGTGCAACAGAATACTGTGATGTAGATTGAATTATTACGGTGTTCTGAAGTAGGTTGCTAGTTTCCATGCTACAGCTATTCAGACCTTTCATGATTAGCATTTTGTTCAACTGAAAAGAAGATACGAAAAGAGGCAGTCTTTGATACAGGAGGGTTAAGCATTGGAAAGCAGAGTACATCCCTCTGACTTATGAGGCCTGCAGAGATTCATCTCCATGGGTTTCAGGATTGAATTTGTGGAACTTCATCTGTTCAGCACCCAAAATCTCTACATTGTTTCTAATTCTCTGCATAGTCTGCCTATTACAGAATGCTTCAGGAGCTTGTGTGTATGAGAAGGTGAAGGCCCATCCTTATTCTTTGCCAACGGTGTCAACCTCAACACTTCCAAAGATTGTGGCAGACACTGGTGAGTGTTGCACTGATATACATGTCTGTGCAGAGTTGTCTGAGCCCAATATTTGAACTTCTCTTCATCATGTAATGCATTCATGTCAAACTGGAGTACTGTGTTGTTCCTGGATTTAAGGCATTTGTGTAATGATCCTTGATGTTCTATGCTTCTCACAAAAAAAAATCCCTGTAGCCAAAGCTTGCATTCTGCTACCCACAGGAAGCTTGCAAGAGCCTTAAAGAACTCTCTCCTAACTCCTGCCACATTGCAAGAATGAACTAATATCAGCTATTTTTTCATGTAGGCCTACCATCAAAACAGCTTGAATCACCAATGCAGATCTCACCATCAAGAAAGAGATCAGCAGGTACAGACTTGGGGCAACCCTCCCAAAAGAAGTTACATGTGGAGAGTGGCCTGCTTGCCGGTGATGCAACAGGGTCAGTTACAGAGGGAAGAAATTTTGATGGTGGGGAGGGTAGCAGTCAAGCAGAAGATGTTGATGGAGGTAAATCAAGGGGTGTAGAGTCAGGATCAATGGATGATGGTGGCAGAAGGTTGGGTGTTGAGGCCAACAGGTCAAATGAAAGAAAATCATTTTCGTTGGCAGAAGCATGGAAGGAGGATGTAGATTTTGGGTCATTGTTATTGTCACTGGTTGATTTGTTTGGGGACAGCATGCTTCCCTTCATACCCACAGAGGAAATGTCTCTATTTCTATAACATTTTTTCTGCTTTGGAAGTGAATCCCCAAGCTGTAGTGGAGTGGAGTGTCAAAATCTACAGTGATTGGATTGTATTCCAAGGTTCTGTTGTACAAAATCAAAAGTGCTACTTCTCAGGACCTTGATGCTGGCATCTGCTCAGCGATGGATTTGCAGTGTGTCATTTTTAAAGTCCACTCCTAGGAAGCTCTGATGTCTCCAAATCTGTGAAATGGAATCCATGAGATTCTCTCTTTGGAAAGCAAGCGATGGGAGAGAAGGTGCAGATGCAGCTTGCATCATGGACATTGGAAGCATCAAACAAAACCTTTGATTTTTCTACCATAGAGTGCAGCCAGGTTTGCATCTTTGGAAGCTGCAGCCCACACCAAAAGAGATAGTGGTGGAGCACAAGATGGATGTATTGGACTTGGCTGCATTGGAAGAGTCCATTGATATCAATACTCCCTTGCAGTGGAACATTTACTGTAAGTCTGGTGATTTTTTAGGGAAGAGTACATTCCTGATTGATTTTCTATTGTGAAGGTCATGTTTGCTACATGATGCCATTTTTGGTGTACATTTTTGTGAAAGGTTTGGAACTCAAATCAACTAATTGAAGTGAACACTTCATCATCTTTATTACTTGAAGTCAACAATATAGAAATGAACTCTCATAGTTTGTTTTGTTTTGTCACTTGGAGGTCTCCCAAACACAGGGCCCCTGGCTGTGTTCTTGATACCATTGGAAAGCCCTTTGATGAGTAGGGGTGTGCAAAGGTGATTTCAGAATGATAAGAGTTGAGACCTGCAATGCAAAGGAGCTATTGAATGTTGACTATTTTCATCCCTGAAATTTCGATAAAAGATTCTGGGGAGATTGTGGCTAATATAATTTGACTTTTCTGTTAGTGTTTTTGCTGGCTATAGTGAAACAAGGACTAGCATGGCAATGGTGTAATGGTAATTGGTGAAATATATAATTTAATTGTGATTATTACTGTAACTAGACTCATCTTAGGAGTTTGATCCTACATGGGAGGAAAGCATCAGGATCCATAAGACAAATTCTCACTTTTTGCTCAGATGTGGGTGTTAAACTTGATCTCTATTTGAGAATCTTCAACCAAACCATGGCCATGAGTGTGCAGAAGATGAAGTTCCTAAATCCACTCAAAAGATGGGTGTAATCTGGAGCTCTACTGAAGCAACAAACAATGTGTGAACCAAAAGCATTTTGTGCTGGCCCTCTCTACCAAGGTCTTAATCTATGTCCACAGAACAGAGGCATTATTTGATCATATCAATCCTGAGACATTTTGTGGGGCATTGCAAATGAGTTTTACTTTTTCAGAATTTGAATTGATATTTGACAAGTTTTTTGTTTAGGGATGGCTTCTTTTTGGGACTAAAAAGGAAGAGTCCAACTTAAGGTACGACTTGATTGAAATTTTTGAAGTTGTCTTGAGTCACTGCTTCATGGTCAACCTTGGATTTTTAACATTGTTAATAAGCTTTCAGATTTTGTTTCAAGCCCACAAAAACGTCATCAAAATCATGCACAACTTTGGAAACTTTGGGCTTATCAGATTAGCTTGGATGGGAATTGCTATCACATTGGAATTTGGTATAGGAGTTTGTATAATACACTTCAATAAAATAATTATGCATGATAAAGTCTTTACCATAGCAATAAACTAGTGACAAAAATACACCAACTACAGATCATGGAATTGTATGAAATATGAAAATGTATTATGCGCAACCAAAACCAGAATTGAAGAGAAAAGTCATTGTAATCTGTGACCAAAAAACATATTAAATGTGCTATTGAAATTAGACATTAGAATGCATTTTCAGTCGCACATTGAAAGATATTTTTAACCATTTCAAGTTTTTAGTCACATCTGTAATATTTTAAATTGCACATTAAAATTCATTTTAAATTCTTCTTAGTTTCTTCAATTTCCTATAGATTTTGAATTTTAGGAACTTGCACAACATTTTCAGTCACATATTCAAATTGATTTTTATGTTTTGAAATGAAAGGGTAAGAGACGAGGAGGCAATGATGTTTAAGTATAGGAGAGAAGGGTCTGAAAATAGACCTTTCCGGATTTGAGATCTCGGCCCAAGACTGGTAGGCTGAGGGAACTGGTCAAAAATCAGGAAAGGTCTGGTTGTGCATCATCACCATGGGCTCACTCTTGAATCATGCTGCATATCAAGACACTTGTGGTGACAAACTGTTCACCTCAATGCCATAATTTCTCTCTTGCTTCCTCAAATTCAACACTATTTTTGTCTTTTGTGTTGAATTGTGTGTTGATTTGGGTGTTGGGTTGTTGTTTATGTCAGCCAGCTATCTATTAATTGAATCATCAAATTTTTAACATAAATGACCCTTCCTGACCAATCCTTATACTCCTCCAAATGAATCCCCAACACACACACACACACACACAATGCAATTGTCAATACCACATTGCCAACACAAAAAACTTATACTCAATGAGCCATTGTGGCCATCTACAATCTTTGGATGTTGCCACCACTAAATTTTAGAAGAGTTTCAAGTTGACAAGACTAAAAAACTTGAAATGTCTTGCTCTTGCACAACAAAGATTTTTTCAAATAATTTGTGTCAAATTTTAAAGAGATGCCCCTAGGTCTTAGGAGTTCCTCACAATCTCTTGCAAATGGGGGACTTTATTTTCAACAACTCAATGCACCTAGATGTAACTAGATGCATAAGGATTGGATATTATGAACAAAGGTTATTACGGGTTCAAGTAGGGAGACACAATCTTAATTAAGATTGTCACGGGTTTCCTTTTTGTAGGGGGGTCCTTGGAATATTGTCCTAGCTACTTCCTAGGATGGGTTTCTAATAGCAACAACCGTGTATAAAAAAGATACATGTGTGGATACATGTGTGGATGAAGTTTAAGTTCTCAATACAGGGAAAGAGAGCACACTATGCTCTCTAATCCCAATTTTATTCACTCCATACTTATTTTGAAAACTTGTTAGAGGTTTTGAAAAACACATGATTAATGTGTTTTTAAACCAATTGTGCAAGACTTAAAATTGACATTTTGGAAAGGTTTGAACTAATGTTGGGCAGGTATCATAATTTTATGATACTCGTTGAGTTTGATTTTCACAAAGTAATTTACAAATGGGTCCAGTTCTCCCCCCAAAAAAATTCTAAAATTTCTATGCCAAGCAAGGGTATCAACATACTTATAAAAAAACCAAATTGGTTCTCACAATGCTGGTTCTCAAAATTTTGAAAAACAGCTGGTTATCTTTTGCTGGTTTTCACAAACCATATATCATTTCTTTTTTAATTAATTTTTTAATTAATTAAAATTAAGATTAAATAATTATTGATTTGTTTTCTTTTTTTAACGATAATTCTGATTTTTTGAAAAAAATCAAAATCAAAGGACCTCTAGTTTAAAGTTTTTGAAAGATTTCTAAAATAAACCATCATTTAAAATAAACTCTCCAAACATCATTACCATCTAACTTGGCCTACCATTAATAAGTACCTACCACCAAATATTAGCCCTCCCTTGGATCTTCCATCTCCCAAGGCAAAATTAAACTTGATAAACAAATTTTGATGTGTGTCTAGTGATAAAAGTGTCCTTTCTTGAACCTTAATTAAATTAGGTTAACTTAACACCATGCCTCCAAAGTTCAAACTCATGGTCCATGAATGATCAACAAGATCCAGGAAATAAAACATTCATCCATTTTGTATAGAAACATAATTAAATTTGATGCTCATAACTTCTTTCTCATTGCTTGCTCGTACTATTTTTTTATGGCAGTTAAACCTTAAGACCTTGACCCAGGTAAGGAGTTAAACCTTACCCAATTCTCAGAACTTTTTTGTTTTTTTTAAAAATCGGTTTTCACATCTGGTTCTCACACAAGTGAGAACTAGTAATTGGATTTTCAATCAGGGTATCATTTATGGTAATGCCCTAAGGGGATCAAACTGGGATACTTGAATGATATCTGGGTGCTGTTTGGAAGTATTTGTGATACCCACCCAACATTGGTTTGAACCTTGAAGTGATCTACCCTTACCTTTCACATTTGATTTCTTCATTTTTGTCTCCAATTGCCATTGCACAACCTTTGAAATTGTAAACAATGTTGCTATTTTGGATAAGAGATCACTCAACCCAATGTTCAATTGACAATTTCAAAACAATGAATTATAATGCATGCTGATGTGACCACATGGAAGAATGGGTCTATCACCACAAGGTGATATATCCTAACACCATATATCAAACTAAACATCTAATGTCACTTTGGAGCATTTCAAGTATTTTCCAAGAATTACAAATATGCATGTGATCATGGTTCAAAATAGGTGCATCACTACATTTTCCAAATTGTGGAGGCTTATACTTTGTACAGATTCAATTTGTCATTGGACTTGGTTAATGATTTCATACATATCTTGTCAATATGTCTTTTCAAAAAGTTTGTCACAACAAAGTTTTCAAAAAGCTATTGTGGTTGATAATCAAAATTGAAAACTGCTTTGTTAGTCATTAGGAAAAGGGCATGAGACTTAGGTGTTTGATGGCCTTCTCGCATCATTGATATGCCTGGATATTGGAAAGTAAAAAAATTATAATTTTTTTTTTCATTTACATCCTAGATTAAATGGGGTTTAGTGAAATGACCCCATTTGCATAATAGGAATCATCTTGATAGATTGCTATATAATTCTATCACAATTGCACTTATGGGTGGACTAAAATGTCTATATGTAAAGGATTCATTAAAAGGATTTGTTAGGGTCTAATTTTTCACCCTTGAAACTTGTCTTAAGCCAATACAATTTTCATAAATGATATTTGCTGATATCAAAAAACATGGGTCATATGACATTTATTGTTGTTACAATATTAAATGAAAAATATTAAATTATGTGAACATCAAAACCAACGAAAGGGATAATGAAATCACATATTCCACATATCATGTGCAAGATTGGTTTTCACAACTTTACATATATATCAATGTCATCTCAAGGCATGTCAATATTTCAATGTCATATTAACATTGTATCTATTATCAACACTAAATGTGGAAAATATTGTTAAATTGTTGTAAAAACACCAATCCATACATAGAAGGGCAAGTTTGTGATGAGTAGTAGATAGGTGAGGATTTAAGTTAAAAGAATTTGGACATCAAGCAATTTAAATCAATTTTTTTGAAAACTTAAATGATTTGGTTTTCATTTTCTCATCTTGATATTCCATGTTTCAAAAAGGCAACAACTTGAAATCTTACCGTTATAAACACGAAACAAAACTCAAAATTGTTGTGATGGTAGGATTGAAGATCTATACATTTTCAATAATGGTTGTTACCATCAATTGTGTTGAACCATAGGAGTCATGTTAGTTTTGACGTGAACACAAATTGGCATCGTGTCGGTTTAGGCCTAGGTCAAAATAGTGACTTTTTTGTAAATGTAAATTAGTTACCCCAATGATGACCAAAAATCCAATCACCACAATTTTTTGGGGGATTGT
>Ga0209611_10009408_pt1 | contig 14812 bp, 16 predicted proteins | sample S1TSphgellanicum_3_FD_187693 | JGI IMG/M metagenome (GOLD analysis project Ga0209611, IMG submission 187693) | Host-associated microbial communities from peat moss isolated from Minnesota, USA - S1T2_Fc - Sphagnum magellanicum MG (SPAdes) (version 2) | ecosystem: Host-associated > Plants > Peat... | reverse complement strand
AAAAAACAAAATGACCAAAAAAAAAAAAAAAAAAAAAGACTGTGAGGGGTGGACTAGGAGATGGGGAATATTCCTTGGTACTGATGATGCAGGAAGCAGGAATGAATGGTATATATGTATGTATGTATGTATATATGTATGTGTATGTACGTAAGTATGTAGTGTAGTGTATGTATGTATGTGATGGGCGAGCCAGCCGGAAGGGAAGGGAAGAGGAGGACGGGCGGGCGGGCGAGCGAGCGAGTTTTGCGGCACTTCAAAGGAGAGATGACCCCGTGGCCCCCGCGGACGCCCCCCTCCGCGTCCGGGCCTCCCAGGTTCCCAGGGAGGCAGGGACGGAGGGGACGAGGGAGTGAGCGTTCCTGATTTTTTGTAAGAAGAAGAAGAAGAAGAAGAAGAAGAAGGGGGATCTCGTCCCGTCCCACCCGCGGGTAGTGCGTCAAGTGCGGCCTGATCTGTGCTCCTTTTTTCTTCAATGCTAGACGCGCCGGTACATGCGCCCAGCAGCGGTCCCTTATAAATCCTCGTCGCTGCCGAGCGTCACTGATTGCGGAGGAGGAGGAGGAGGAGGAGGAGCCAACAAGCCCAGTAGTAGTACTGCTACTGCTGCTGTTGCTGTTGCTGCTGTTAGTTGTATATACACCTCGTCGTTGTTGTTGTTGCTGCGACTCGGTTACAAAATGCTAATGTTGTTGCGCAAACGGAATTTGAATACGCGCTGCTTATACAGTTACAACAGTTGTCGTCTTCGTTGTTGTTGTTGCTGGATTGCTGCTGCTGGTCATTGCTGCACTTGTTGTGGTGGACTTTGCATCAGGGGTTGTGGATGAAGAAGAACATGAGGGAAGAAGTTTGTTGCAGCCCTGTCGTCGAGTGCAGCAGCACCAGGACTTGGTGCAGGTGTCGTAGTAGGATCACGAGTAGTCGTCGTAGTAGCAGTAGCAGTAGCAATAGCAGTACTAGTACTAGTACTAGTAGTCATCGTAGTAAGCTGCTAGCCGGAGGAAGAGAGATCATCAGCAGGAGGATTGAAGCTTTAGAAGTCAAGCTGCTGCTGCTGCAGGTGATGATGATACGCGGCGTTTTGGCTGCCTCCAGCTAGCTAGCTCCCTTTGTTGAAAATCAGCAAGTCGAATGCCTGCTGAAAGAAGAAGAAGAAGATCAAGAATGTTTCCAAGAAGGGGATGAAGAAGCGGAGAACTGCAGGTGCGTGGCAGAGATTTGGGGAGACTACTAGAGTAGACTAGAGTAGAATACACCAGAGCTGCTGCTGCTGCTGCTGCTGGCTTTGCCAGGGTACAGGAAAAGGGTCATCAGGTCATCACGCGGCGACAGCAGCAGCAGTCGATGGTAATTGGGAAGAAAGGCGGAACTTGAGAGATCACTCGCTTGGGGAAGGAGGAGGAGGAGAAGAAGAAGAAGAAGAAACAGGAGTTTACAGATTGCCTTTTTTTGCTTTTGTGGGTCGTAGTGGCTATCAAGCTAGTACTACTACAACAACAACGAGGAGCCAGCCTGGGCTGCAGCAGCAGCAGCTGCTGCTGGTGGGGGGAGAAAGAGAGAATAGAGACGAGGACGAGCTGGAGGAAGAAAGAAAGGAGGTGGAGGTTATGGGTCGCGGCAAAATAGAGATAAAGAAGATTGAGAATCCAACCAGCAGGCAAGTGACATTCTCCAAGAGGCGCGGCGGTTTGTTGAAGAAAGCGCACGAGCTGGCGGTTCTGTGTGATGCAGAGGTGGCTCTCATTGTGTTCTCCAGCACAAGCTGTTTGAATTCGCCAGCCCAGGCAGGTAGGAGCTTCTGCAAGCAGGAGAGCAGCCACCAACACCACAAACACACAGACACACACAGAGACAGAGAGTCACACACACACACACACACACACACAGAGGCTCTTCCCAACAAGAGATTGGCTTGTTGATCGTTCCCTGCTGCTGAAGTCCTGATGATTGTGTTTGGTGAATTTTCCTGAATTGCAAACAAAAGGATTTGGTATAATCTATCCTTGCAAAAAGGGATTGGTACCACATCCTGTTGTTTACAAAAAAAAGAGAAAGATTGTACCAAATCCAAGTTTTTTGTTTGCAAACAAAAAAGAAGGATTATACCAAAGCAAATCCTTTTTTTGCTTGCAAACAAAGAGAAAGACTGTACTAAATCCTTTGCAAAAACATGGTATTACTAAAATCCTTGTGAAGATTTGTACCAAAATTCTTGCTCAGATTGTCTCAAGTTTGAGGAAATTTTACATATGGGAAAATTCCATTGATCAGAATGGGGGTCCAGACTTCACAGAGTTGTGATTTGAGTATCATCTTGTTGGTGATGCAAAAACCCACAGCAACTTTTCTTCTTTTTTTTTCCTACTGGAAAAATTCTTGCAAGAAGAAGTTGGGCATCAATTTCTTACAAAAATTCATTTCTAAGATTTAGCTGGCTGCAAGGGAGGAAGAATTGTACAAATTACAGTGTTTCTGTTTTTTTTCTCCCGTTTTTTCGGTGGTTCATTTTGAGTATTGGATGCTTACCATTTGGACCTTGTCCTTTTTGTCCTCATGTGCTAAATCCTAATTCTGAATTACAGTGTTTCTGTTTTTTTTCTCCCGTTTTTTTGGTGGTTCATTTTGAGTATTGGATGCTTACCATTTGGACCTTGTCCTTTTTGTCCTCATGTGCTAAATCCTAATTCTGAATTTTCTTTTTCTCCCTTACAAATTTTTCTCACCTACATTGTTCTTCACATCCCAGTCAGTTTGGTAGAAATGCTGAAGCTCCCAATCAGTCACTAGAATGCTCAAGCTTCAATCAGCATCAGGAGCAGTTGCTGCTGATTGTGAGAAGCTAGCTGACAACAAATTTGTAAAATGGTTCAAAAAATGGTTCAGAAATGTGCCCGGGCTTTGATTTTTTGAAATTTTTGAATCTGTAGTTTGATTATGAAGTTTTCCAGATGAGAGAGTCTTCTTTACTAATTCATTCCTTGGGTGGTGTTTTTTCTTTTCTTTTCTTTTTTTGCTCCTTGGCATTGTCTGATTATCAAATCATCAAGCAGTATGCGAGATATTCTTGACAGATACAACAAGTGTCCTGATGGAATGCAAACAGGCGGCAGCAACAGTGATGTAAGAGTTTTGGGTCCTTCAGCAGCATTCAATTTTTCCTTGCAATTGATACATTGTTGTTGGTAGGCTTTTTTTCTTTTTTCTTTTCTTTGTAGGGCTTGTTTCCACACTCTCTCTCTCTCTCTCTCTCTCTCTCTCTCTCTCTCTCTCTCACACACACACACACACACACACAATTTCCATACTACTTGCATACTCAAATTTGGAATTTGAGGAAGAATTTCAAGTGCTGCTTGTTTTTGTGTGCTTGTGTCTTTTTTTTCTCATTTTTTTTTTCACCCATTGCCATGCTTCTTCCTTTGCAGTTCTTGGGACGTGAAGTTGTTAAATTGAGGCAACAAGTGGAAAGGCTGCAAAGCACACAGAGGTGCTGCTCTGTCTCATTCTCTCAATGTATTTTGCATTGTCTGAATAATGATCAATTTTCAAGGGAAAAAAACCACTGGAAAACAACTGAACCAAATATTATTATTATTTCTGCATTGCAGGCATATGCTTGGAGAGGATCTTTCAGTATTAACTGTACCTGACTTGCTGCAACTGGAACAGCAGCTTGACATAGGATCTTCTCGTGTTCAAGCACGGAAGGTAAATGTATGAGGATGCCAGCATTACAAGTGGGGGCAAGGAGTTCCTCTTGGATCCACATTCTGAAACTCCTTCCCTCCCCCAAGTGCAAAGCAATCCCTAGACTTTCCATTTGTGTTGTTGTCCCCCATAAAACTCTCTTGCTCATTCTGATGCCCACATTTTGTAGTGGAATTTGACCTTTGGTTGGTACCTCGGCACTGCAATTGCATCATCCCCAGTGTACAAGGTAGTTCAATGGACCCATTTTCCTCCACTTGGAAAAAGGCAGCTCATTTATTAATAATGTGGGCTGTTTTTTTTCTTTTGGTGTGTGATTTTTGCCAATTTACAGAATCAACTCTTACTTGAAGAAATTGAGGATCTTCAGAGAAAGGTAACATTTGATATTTTTCCTTAATCCTGTGTAGAATGAATGTGTGCAAAATGGGTTTTTTTTTTTTTTTTTGTCGCTAGTACAGAAAAACAAAGAAAATTTAATTTAATTAAAAATTTTACTTTTGAAAAAAATCTAATTAACTGGCTCAAGCAACTTTTTGGCTGTCTGAAGCTGCTCCATTTTCTTGGTCTGATGAAAGTGGCGGTGCTGGATCAATGGATCTTCATGTTGCAGGAGCATGAATTGCAGCAGGCAAATGCTGAACTGCTCCAGAAAGTAAAAATATCATATCTGCTGCCACAACCCACTGTCCAATTTCAATTGTTGCTTTCTTTGTTTGGTGGACTTTGGACTGCAAGTCTTTTGAAGATCAAAGTTGCTGTAAGCTTTTTTTCAAAATACATGTTTCTCAACTGAAATATGCAAAACCCATTTTGAACTTATTCTTACATAAAAAAATTCTTGGATGGTTTTTTTTTGTTAGCTTGCCGATGCCAAAGGGATAGCAGAAGCCATTGCCAGAGCTGGACCTTCAGTGAGTCAAGCCCAGCCAAACATTCTAGCTCGAGACCCTGGAGGAAGCTCCCTGACTGCACCGACAGTGTACCCATCTCACCCAAATATCTTAGAGATCCACAGACATCACAAACCTCTTTACATCTAGGGTAAGATTCTGGAACCCAACATCTCTCTCTCTCTCTCTCTCTCTCTCTCAAGTCTTGTAATTTACTATGATTTTGTGTGGCATTTTTCTGTTGTTGCTTGTGGCCAAATTTTTTTTTAAGGTTGTGGATGTTTGTTTTGGGCACTTGCAAAAGCTGAACTTTGACAAAATTGGGTCACATTTTGTGTTGTTGTTGATGGTGCTAAGGCTGTTTTCTGAGTCATTCCCTCCAAGCTCAAGCAGAAGGCAGTTGCAAGAAAGTCCAGTTGAGCACGAAGGTAACAACACTGGTGCAACACTTGAAAACCTCTCTCATTGGATGGTAAAAAAACACAAAAATTGTCCGCCATCTCCTGGTAACATACTTTTCTTATTTTTTGCATCTCTAGCATCACGAATGTGTTTTGGGAGTATCGTATCTACCCAAAGTAAAAATAACCAAAATCAACTATCTCAGGAAATAGCACTAGTATTAGTAGTAGCAGCAATGGCGGCGGTGGCAGCAGCAGTATTATTGTGTTGACCAGAAGCTATTTGTCTTCATATCTGCAGGTGAAACATCTTTGAGATGGGATCATCCGCAATACCGAAGTCAGAAATAGACTCCATGCATTTTCCTTCCTCCATGTATCTGCGGTGGATTGGATTCAGAAACTGAAACCAGATATCTCAGATATCTCAGAGTTTTTCATCATTTTTAACTAACTGTTAGGAGACTATTTCTGAGAGAAAGCCAATTTTTAACAAAATTTCCCCACCCCCTTCCTTCCCTCTCCCCCACACAGAGCAATCCATCATGCAATTATTATTTGCTTTGTGTGTGTCCCACTCTGATAGCCTCCTCCTCCTCCCATGGACATTCTTACACATACCTATGCCTGATTTTTTGGCTTCATTTTTGGAAGTCGTTTGTGGAGTCTCTCTCAGGATGTCATGCCTCCACTTTCAAGCAAGCTGCCAGCCAGAGGTTCTTCTGCTGGTAAAAACTTCCAAATTTTTGAGGTGGCCACAGAAAATGCAATAAAACTTTTTATGTCTTTTGAGATTAAGATTCTTAACACAGATGAGTTTGGTGATGCTCTTCTGTTGTTGTAATTGTGTCTGTGCAGTCAGGTGTGGCAGCATTGTCATTGCTGGCCACACTTTCTCTGAGCCAGAATTGAATTCTTCTACTAAATTTCATACATGTCTTCACAAGCTCGAGACAAATCTCCAGCAGCAGCAGTAGACAGGGGACTTACACATAGATCAGACAAAGTTGTTAAGTCCTTATTGTGGAGGTCAATGACTACTCAAGCTTGGCAAATGTACAACTTTTCTCCAATAAATGGTTTGCAGATCACTGAGCGACTGACTGAGTATACATGCACATGAGAAGTTTTGAGCTGTATAAAAGAAAATTTTGAGAAACCCATTTCAACAGAAACAGTGATCAGATGCAATGCCACCCAGGATCTTCTACAATCTGAAGAAGTTTCACATATTCAGGATCTTTCTGATTCCAGTACTGAAGGATAATGTTTTGCATCAGAGCCTATTGCACTCATCAATAAGGATTGACACTCATTCATTTGCTGCATCATTGGACTCGGCAACAATCCTGGAATTGGAATCCTTTCTGATCACAATCATTTCAGTGTGGAGTACTGAATTTGAAAGGAGTTCACATTTGTAAATTGAATTCCAATTCAATTTATAAACAATTGGATTAAGATTCAAGTGAATTGAATTCAAATTCAACCGAAAAGGAATGGGATGCAAATTAGTGGAAAAGATAATAGAAATCTATTCATATGAATATGGTGCTGGAAAGAAAAATAAAATTGAAGGACAAGAGGTAATCCAAAAAGACTTCTTTCTTTCCATGCCTCTTTACTTGGGAATGGGTTGAACTAAATTCTAATTTGAAATTGTCTAAGTGACAACTTATGACTTACAACTTTATGAAATCTAAGGTTGTCCTATCTAAACCAACTCTGATGAATCATCTATCTATGAAGGAAGGTAGTTTGTTTTGTTTTGTTTTGTAGTTATGAGATCCACTGAACCGGAATGCTTCAGATCGTGTTCTTGGTGTCTTTGGAAAACTCTCCACGAGGACGGGTGCACGGGCTTTGGTTCCACGACCTTTGGACTTGCGGTGCAAAAGTTCTTGAATATTGAATGATTTCTTCACTGAAAATTGAATTAAAATCGTAGCTGAAAATTTCGGATTTCGGAGGAATTAGAATGCGCCTTTGGCGTTGTTGGAAAGATCTTGATGAGCAGGATTTAATGGAATTTATTTGGTAAAATGATAAATTTATAAAATAAGTTTATTTGTTTTGAAGCTACCAAGATGGTGGTTGGAACAAGTTCACATGTCATTCTATTTTAATTTTCACCATTTTATAGCCATTTACCCTTTGATTTTTAAACATTTTTTGAACATTTGGCAATGTAAGAACAAACCCCTTCATTTAACTATCGCATGTCAATTAAAAAATAAAATAATTTGGGGTTATAAAAGTGTGGTGGGTCATTGCGAATAGTTGGTTGAATGCCAAGGAACATCCAGAAGAAAATATTAGTTCAACAAGTGACATTACTCTACTTTCTTGTCAAATTTAGTGAAAGTAATTTTTAATCAAATTCTCAAAACTTCCATATAGATGAATATTTTAAAAGTTTCAAATTGGAGTAATGAAAATGTGAAAATTGGTCAATATTGCACAATTACATTTTTACAAAAATAATTTAAATTGTTTAACAAATTCCCCATACATTTTGTCTCATCTCCTACAACATGCACATGCATTACACATGCATAGAACATTACTATTCAGCTATGGTCCACATATCATATGAGGAAAATGGAGTCTTTATATAACAAAAAAAACCATGGAAACATAATTAAATGTTGTCCAAATTTACAGTTATAGCTCCACTATTGAATAATCTCAAGATATTTTATGGAACAAGTATAATGATGGAAATGGAAGGGATAAGAACATATTAAAAACTATAGTTGAAATATTTGAAAACCCCATCTGCCAAACCTTAAAATTTTGAACTTCAAGTATTAAATGATTTTGTAGCCTAAAATGAATTTCTTTTGGCATTTGCCCATTGAAATTGATCATCCCATATGATACTTACATAGAAACACTACTCAATCAGTATTTACCAAATATTAATTTGTGGGTGAGAAATTGACCTTTAATGCATCAAAAGTAGCCATAGAGTGAACGAAATTGGGTATTATTTAATGAAATTGGGTATTAGTTCACAAGATTTTTAAGATTTTATTTTGATGAGACTTGATTTAATGAAAAATATGAACAAAAATGAAAGGCATAGATAAGGCAAATCCAAAATTGGGGGTGAGACTCCTTTAAAGACCAGTTGAGGTGAGAAAACTAGTTTGGTCCTCCTTTTTCCATGTGTATTATTTTAATCATGACTTTTGATTTCATTCTCAATTTTAGAAATTTTCCAATTCCTTTTGTTTCGATACTTTACTAATAATTCTATTAAGTATTAGTGTAGCATGTGTATTGGCTAAAGCATGAACTAATTACCAAACTAATTTTTCTTTCCAATTTTTATGTTCAAATTCAATATTTCTCACACCTTAAATCAAAAAAATCAAATCAAATTACCTTAATTAAATCATGTTCATTGAAGGATTTTCAACAATATAAAAAATGAACCCAAATTCCCCTATTATTTTTAGTTTCAATTCAAATGATTTTTTCAATGAAAAATTTGTTCAATTTTCAATAACTTCTCCTCCCTAGGTTTAAACATTATGAAACCAACTCGGTGCACCCTTACTCATTGAAGGTTTTCCAAGGGTACTAAAAGCATGGCAAGAGGCACCATGGTTTTGGAAATCTCAATGTCACAAACAAACAACCTTCCTTCATAAATAAATGTGACTTAGGTGTTGTGTTGATAGGAGGTGTGATGGAAGGTCTAAAATGACAACAAAGTAAGGACACAAGGGAAAAAAAAACAAAGTTCGATTAATTGGATCTTGCCAAAGTGTACAATTAAATCAACTTTTTTGGTCTTCAAGATACTAGGTTATCGACAATTAAAGCAGCATATACAAGTCCAATGAAGTTTTTGCTTGCCAAGAAGTATGGTGCTTTGAAAAGCCAATTGCAAGTTAAAGAATATGAAGAAAATCATCCTTTTAACTTTTGTTTTTCATTCATGTTCATGTTCTTGAAATTTAAAAAATGTTCTAGCTATAATAACTTGATTTTTAAAGTGCAGAAAGGTTCATTGAATATTAATATAGCCTCAAATTAAAAGCATGCATGTTTGTTTTATCACAACAAAATTGAATGAATCAATCAATTAAAAATTGAATTTATTCATTTTCATAACATTGTCATATACTAAGGCTACAATTGATGTTTGATATTAAATAAATCTCAAGTTTGCAACTGGGGGAAAAAAAAATTATGATGTCATGTAACAAGTCAAAATTTTCAAAATTGAATCCTCCATCTTTGGTGATCATCTTGAACAATCTTGTCCATTGGGTTACCACAATATATTCAAAATATAAAAAATACATTTTATATTTGTTCCTCATTACCAAAATTTTAAATATTTAAATTGAAGTTTTTGGACCCATTTGTTGAAAAACAATTCAACAAAATCTTTTAATCATCAGTTGCAGGTATTATATCAAAACAAATGGTCATATCTAACAAATGTTTGTGTACATGATTATTTTTGTAAAAATATATTCCAATGCATACTTCTTTTTTAACTCAATATTTTTAAGTCAAATTCTAGGTAAAGAATTTGGTAATATTTGGTAGACATTTTGGCAAGCATTTCAAATAATCATTTCCAATAAATTATGACTACTTTTGGTAGGCATTTTCAATTTTCCTATAAATAATTTTTATTAATTATTTTTCTAGCTACTCTAAAATATTATTCAAATTTGTCCTTTAAATAGTTACATAATTAAATAGTTACATACATGGGCTAGGTAGGTTATGTAAGTTATATAGGTAATTAAATTAAGTTAGGCTAAGAAAGGTATTTTAAGCTAGGTAATTGTTGGGCACTAATTAACCTAACCCAATTTTGGTTAAACCTAAATAAGCAAACCAATCATTACAAAAAATTTGCAAATATATGATTAGATTTATGATTCATTTTTAGTTGTGATAACCAAATGAGATTTGTTACAATGCCTAGTCATTTTGGACAAGTTGCATAAAATTCTAGTCGTAAAAAACAATATGTGGCACCCAATTGTAATGGCAATGGCATAAAGATATGATTTACATAAACTTTTCATCCATCCAAATCAACTTATGTGGCATCATCATTTTGCAATTGATTTTATGACTCAAAAAAAGTAATCACATTATTTATATATTTTTAAATATTTATCATATATATATAATTTTTAATTTCATTAAATTCAACTTATATCATGTTGACCTGTGTCATTACATAGGCTAAGTTTAAAAAGGAAGGCCACCTATTGTGCCTATTTAAGGTCACATAATAGGCAACCTAACCTATTTTAGCTAAGTAGGTAAGGAATATTTGGTCAACATTCTAACATTGGTCACAACCCATGTCATTTGTGGGAATTGACTTTTGAACCCCAAAAATAGATATCAACTCCCTTACCACTAAGCCACCCAACTTGTTGTGGCAAAGAAATAATGTGCATTATATTTAACCTATTTCACTTAAAACATTACACAAAACATCATTTTTGATATTTTATTATGATTTTGTCCAAATGACATTAAAGTTTAAACTTAAATTTTTTTTCCAATAATGTACACAAACAGTTTTTGTTTCAAAAATATAAATTGATTTGAAAGAAAAACATTTGAATTTCATTATTCCATACAATTTCAATGACCATTCAATGAAAAAAATAAGTTCAATCACATGATATACAAATGGATAATATAATATAAATACATAAATAAATTTCATGTCTTAAACCTTCATTTGATTCTTCAAATCATATTATACAATTTTTTTTGATATATCATAATTTCACCAAGAGAATTTAATTAAAATGTATGATATATAATTTATGCACATATAGTATTTATAAATGAATCATAAATAAATTTTAATAGAAATCAAATAAAAGTTTTTTTCTTATCAACTATATTATTTCCGATATAAAAAATAATCCAAATAATCAATTTTAATTTCTAAATATTAGTTAATGCCATATAATTAATTGATTTTATGGAACTATAAATTATATTATGTTTACACATATAATATCTTAATTTTTACTTACAATTATGATTTTAAAAATTATATATAAAAAAAATGTTTTTTCACATGTCAAACATCTATTTGATGTAAGAAATTATATTATACAATTTTGCTTATAATAGATCATAATTGTATCAACAAAATATAATTTAAATGTATGATATTAAATGGGTCATAAATTACTCCTACTACCTAGCATAGTCAATAAATAAATTATATTACCTACCTAATATATTAATTAATTCAAAAAATCACATATATAAACATGATAAAGTACTTATTATTTAACCCACATACATGTGACCTACTTGCTACTTACTACCTACTACATATCCTACTTATTGCCTATTTAATTAATTAATTACACTTACTACCTAGTCCCTATCCTATTTAATGGATAAATTACATAGGCTAATTAATTAAATAATTAAAAAAACATTATCACATATCAACATGATAAAATACTTACTACTTAGCCCACATACATATTGCTTACTATTTATTACATTACAATCCACAACTCAATAATTGATTAAATGTGGTCCATGACATGGATCAAAGAGAGCTCAATAAGTATTTTGCACTTATGTAGAAGTACATCAACTTTAAATTACCTAACCTACCTAATTAACTAACTAATTAAAAAACATTATGACATATCAACATGATAAAATACCTAGACTATTTAGCCACATACATATTACCTTTTATTTAACCCATTAATTGCCATGGGTCCATTGAAATTCTCATAAACCCACCAAACCCTACTACACATTTAATGGTTAGTTCATTGAAGAAAGTTAAGGGAAAACAATTAAACCATTGAATCTAACAATTTCATTGGCCAATTCATTTTTTTCACATTTGATTACATCTGCATTTGTGACTAGGATTTATAGTCACAAATCAAGTTGAAAAGATGCCATGTGGTGTCTAATGGCCTTAAGCTTTAAACCACTTTCTAAGTCACAAAAAAAACAATTTTTTTAGCTATTTTGGGATGCCATTAAAAATGGATGACATAAGTGTATTTTTCATTTTCATTCAAATCGACATTAGTCACAAGTATAAGTTGCATATGCAATTGTAAACCATTATGTAGTTGTTTATGTGACCACCAATCATTTTTATTAAATGCCACAAAGGACAATGATATCTAAAGCAAGCCTCATAAAATTTGGCATTCTATTTTTAGATGCCAAATTTGCCAAAAATAAAAACTCAAAGTTGCCAAAATTACGTGGTTGTCTTTATGTCTGAGTTTATGACTTAGCGACTAGCGGCTATTCAATAGCCGCTAGCATTGCAGATCCTAGTGCACACAACTCTAGTAGCTCTTAATAGTTTCTCAACTACATGAGCAACTTGTGGAAATATTATCTATATGATCAGCAGCTCGAGATCCAGAGATATATACAAAGCAATACTGAATGTGCATGATCAGCAGGCCGGCAGAAGATAACAAATCATATGAGTGAAGAATTATGTGTCAAGGGGCCGATCCGAAGAAGAGATTTTTTTTATTACAAAGTAGCTTCGGGACCACCTTACCTGTAGTAGCGAGAGGACGTTGAAGAATAGGAACTCCTGTTAGAAGCTGATGATGCGCATGCTGCAACAGTAGCAACATTAGTGCAGCTTGCATCGTTCATACAGGATTTCGCAGGATCATGATCAACCTCTTCGAGTACTTGCAGCTGGACATATCCGGCATTGTGAATTACAGCAGCTACGTCATGAGTCACCATACCCCCTTTCAGGAGAAGCATAAAATCGAATTCGGCCTCGCTCCCATTCAACGTGCGCCAGATGGAACCATTATGACAGTCCAATGCATGTTCTGCGTGCACATTGGACGTGAGAAGCGCGATGGCCCAGCCGTTAAGAGGCAACGCACGAAGAATGTGCAATTGTTCCAATTTCCATTTCGCCCTGAATGTTACAAAAGCCATATGCAATCGTAACACACTGATGAATGGGCGAAATACCAGACTCTTTTTCCTGCAGACAAACTAGCGTATTTCAACAAGAAGGAGGCGACGGGGATCAACGCGTTTTTCGACAAGGACCGTGACAGCCTGACGTTTGCTATATCGCAGCTAGCTATTGTCGATGATATTGTCGGGAATCTGTTTTTCAATCCCAAGGAAGACGAGGAAGACGACGATTCGGAACCGATCACCAAAGCGAACGCCATGAAATTGTTCAAGTTGCAGGAAGACGGATCGTACCTAGTCATCATCAAGAACTCATTGCGTTTCAATCTCATAATTGAACACGGGTCTGTTGGATTGTCGTTTCGCCAAACTGTAGCTGTCATCATCCAACATCGAAACCTGTGCAAGAACTCAAAGCTTGCGGGCCTCAACAATCACATGGTGGGACAGTTTGTTCGAGTGCTCCTCGCTGTCGCCCTGCAGTCGATGTCCACCATTATGAATCAAAAACATGTATGGGCGTTTTCACTGGCTACTGACGCCAGCTCGCATATGGGAGTCTCTTTACTCGATCAGCGTATTCGAATCTACGTTGAAGGGGTGCTCTACAACCTCCATATGGTCTTGGTTCCATTCTTTGAACGACATCTGGCCGTCAACTACGTGAAACTCATCAAAACCATGCTCGATATTCTCTGCCCAGATTGGCACTCCAAATTGATTTCGATAAGCTCTGACGGGGAGAACACGATGACCGGTCCACACGGAGGAGTTGTCACCCTTCTCGAGAAGGAGTGCAACAACCATGTGCTCCGGATTTGGTGCGTCCCACATCAATTGGACATTGTCGTCAAGAACGCCATGCAAGATGTTTTGGATCAGGCGTTCTACAAAGTAGCCCATGCCTATTCTGTTCATCTTTGAGTGCAGCAATATCTGATCACGGACATGGGATCCAAATGCCCAAAAGACACGACACGTTGGGTTGCATTTGGTAGCATTCTACACTGGCTTCTTCAGAATTATCGCCGATTGATGATCCACAACGCCGCGAAACGCCTCGTTCAGGCGTCGTTGGAAATGTGGTGGGTTATTGCGGCTGCTATCTCACCATTGTTTGACAGGATTGCAATCACGTTCACCAAGATCCAGGCCCGTAACATCGTGATCTCGCAGCAGCGACAAGAAATGTCGAAATTGGTCGTTGATATTGTTGCAGGTCTCGACATCCGCCCCGCCACCGATGAGGCGTTGGAAGGGGTTGATCCGCTGACCATCATCACGCAAAGTGATTGGTTCATTCTAAAAGATTCTATTGTCATGCACATTCAAAATCAGGGATCTTGGGTTCGTGACTTGTACAATGCTCTCTCTGACACTAACAAACAGACAACTTTGAAAGAAATCACTATCTTTGGGATTTCTATTGTTGCAAATGTATCGCAAGTATAAGCCGAGCATGATTCGAACAACAACGCCCAGGAGTTGGAAGCACCCCCTGTTATGCCCGCAGATCTCAATAAGATCCGCCCTACTGCATTCATCCAATACGTGTTGGATCCATATCGCGCTCATCTCTCGAAACATTGGTTTCAACAACAGATCAATGACATGGAGAAAGAACATCGATAGTTGTGTGCGGTATACGATAATGAGCCGCATGTCGCGAAGGCATTCGATCAGCATGACGAAAACACATTTTTTAACGATGCGTGGGACGTTGTCAAGGGGTGATTCAATGGTCTACGCGAGTTTTGTGGTGGATTGGCGACAGCATTTCCCAATATGGCGGTTGTTGAAAGCGATTTTTCGATGGTCAAGTGGGAAAAGAACGACACTCGCACAAGCCTGACC
>Ga0209611_10009406_pt1 | contig 14813 bp, 14 predicted proteins | sample S1TSphgellanicum_3_FD_187693 | JGI IMG/M metagenome (GOLD analysis project Ga0209611, IMG submission 187693) | Host-associated microbial communities from peat moss isolated from Minnesota, USA - S1T2_Fc - Sphagnum magellanicum MG (SPAdes) (version 2) | ecosystem: Host-associated > Plants > Peat... | reverse complement strand
ATTCAAAAAACAACTTTGCACAAGCCCTAACATTCAAGGTTTTTGAATTTGGAAGGTGAGCTTGACGACAATCAACAAGACCATTATGTGAGAAGTGAGTTTGGTAATAATTGTTAAACCTAGACTAGAGGGGAAAATATAAATTACTTTTTTTTCAGAACCATATTTGAAAGATCAATAGAAGATTTGGTTCATCTTGCTCATAATCACAACAATCAACATCACAAGCCATAAAACATAATACTGTATAAATTATTAATTTACCTTACACCACAAAAACATACAATTGTAGAAGGTCCACGATGTAGAGTTTAATAAGCATGAGGTGAGGAACCAAATGATTGTGCAACAACAAATTCTTCATGAAAACAAAAGCACGTAACTACAAATCAAAGAAGATATAAACATAACAACTTATCTTTTTCAAGTTGCCTTTTGTAACACAAACACTTGCAAGCCATTTGCTTCAACTTTTATGTGTTAAATTTATGTGGAACATCACAACAACACATCTCCTTGCTAGTTCCAACGTCGCAATCAAGTCTCCTTTCCATTGTTGATCCGCCTAAAAAAGATAGTGAACTTCATCATAAACACACCTTTTGCAACCCTTTCTATCACCTCCAACAAACAAAACAAGCGGCTTTTAGAGCTCTCGAGAGTGGCTACTGGCTATTTCTCCTTCATAAAACTAATCCCCAAATCCTAATGACCATATCAGCAGGTATAATGAAGGGAATGAAATTGAGGTTTTGGATCATAGCCATGATGTTTTTTCAAGCTGGGTTGGGTTCAGTTATGGAATTACAATTTTTGAAAACACAGGCATGGGTGTGGGGGCAGTTACCAAACGTTTTGTATTGCCCTGGTACCAACCAACCTGGGGTGGGTCTTTCAAAATATGACTCCCCTCTATTATGAACCTATGTACCCAGTCAAAGACCCTGCGGGGGTTTGGTTTGGAAATATATATACCCACCCAACACTGGTGTGAACTGGACGTATGTGCAGTTAACACAAGGCATCAAAAACACGCTGGCCCTGCCAATAGATAAGATGTTGTACATCTACGTACTGTGTCCACACTCTGAACACCAAAAAAATACGTTCCAATCTAAACAGTCTAAACACTTTCACCAGAGAAACCAGTGCACCCAATGTGAAACTGGTTCTAATAAGGTAAAACTTCCCAAAGTTGGATCCAATGCGATAGTCCGGACAGGGCCCAATAACCCACAATGGGATCCAAACTGGTCAAGGAAGGCAGCCAAGCGGGATGATTCTGCTGACAAGAGCTTTGTAGGGGGGGCAACTGATTCACTGATTACATAGTTTCCACCTGCTTCAGACTGGTCAAATATTTTGGACGGTCAATCAAAACATGAATAATCTATGAACAGCCAACCAACCAAGGTACTAAAACACATGCGCAAGGACAACTCAGAAAGCAAATCCTTACCCTAAAAGAGGAAGCAATGACAATTATACATTCTTCTCACTGCTGTATGCAATGGTCTTTTGCAGTGTCTCTTTTTCTTTTGCTCTGCCCAGAGTCGAAGGCACTTCAGGTAAAATTTTGAGTTTGAACTTGGGAACCAATGTGTGGATGACGGCTGGGAAATGTAGCAGTAATCTGTAGACCCGGTTCCATCATTTGTCGTTGCTTTTATTTGAACTTTCTGTACAGGGCCGAGCCTTTCCACAATGAGCTTCTTGTTACTTTCTGCAGCACTGCATGGTAGGTAATATGTTCTTATTACTGGACGCTGAGGTGGGTGTAAGGTCACTCACAAAAAGATCCTAAGCCCCCAGTCCAAGCTCAAATCTTTTGACTGTCCCATAGAATCCAATGCAGGACTCTTCCTTAACACAACCCAGTGCGTTCTCCGACAAGTCTACACGCAGTACTTTTGGAAAATACACAATAATAATGACATTCATCGATGCTGTATGATGACCTGGGGTGCTTTGCATAAAGTGCCATAAACCCTTTGTTCTTGCTGAATATTGCTGTAACGTAGACGGCTCCGATGCAAGGTCCAAATCTTGGAGAAAATATAGTTTCACTATCTGCCCTTGCAGAACTTTCTGGGATAGATAAAGTGCTGCTCTGGAGTTTTGTGCCATAACCCAGCAATCAAAAAATTGTTTGAACAATCTGCCCAGATTTATGGCTGCCGCTCCCCTGTGGTATGTACTGTGTGTGTCCATGGTACGTGTTCCCTTCTCCAACGAGGATTTGTCTCTGACGCTGCAAACTTACGTCTTTACAGCACAATTCTGACTCATAATTCATGCAGAAACGTGGTTGCGAAGTTAAATGAGAACTGTTAAACGACACCCATAATCAAAACAAACAGCACATGTAATGTGCCATATTCCTCTCTCTTAATAAGCCCCTCAAATGGGAAGATGTTAAACACCCTCTTAAACAAGCTCTGTCTGGCCCACTTTTTGGCCGTTAATGCTTAGCCATGGGTAGAGTCATGTGGTTTTGTTGCATGGTTTGACTAGTTTGGGCCTACTCTTAGGTTAAATAAGAAATAACATTACAGGTGTTCCAAGCAATGAACTACCTTATTAGTAGGAATCTCTTTATCTCTTGAAAGGTCATGGGTTCAAAGTAAGTCTGCAATAGCAAGATATGGAAAAAAAAAAGAAAAAGTAGAATTGTGTTGGATGGTTCTATGCAAAATCATGCATGGTGGAAAAAAACAAGTTTGAAAATGTGTTCAAAAGAGCTCATTGGGAGTATTTTAAGAAGACATTAAACACCCCCAATGAGCTCTATTCAACACATTTGGTGGTCAACAAAGTTCAACCTTGTGCAAAGCCACATGGTTTTGTCACATGGTTTGATTTTTCTTTTAGGTTATATATATATAGTTATTCTACATCAAAAATTATGTTGATGATTGATATTCTCATTCTTTCTTGAGAGGTGCTAGGTTCAAAATTAGTGTGGGATAACATGCAAAAAAAAAAGAAAAGTAGAAGTCACTTTGCAAAACATGAAAAACAAAAAGATTTGCACAAAAAAGGTGCAACCAAACAAGCTTGAAAATGTGTTGAATAGAGCTTGTTGGGAATTATTTTGAAACAAATTGGCTCATGGAACAATTTTCTTAAATGTTATTCATTCTTTGTTGCATCATGTAGCACGTGTAGAAACTACAAATATGCATGTGACAATCTTTGTGCAACATTTAAAAGAAGACATATTAGCAATAGATTGCAACTACATTAAGAATTCTATAATCTTAAGATGGAGGGAAGGCAACTTAATGCAAGCTCATATTGACAAAGCTTCGGATGATTGTAGAAAAATTAACAAACATTGATCATCAAGTTTTTACGATGATTTGGCATTCACACTTTTAAGGAGTTTGCCAACATCATTCCATACCCTTGTGGCTTCACTTAATACTTGCACAAATCAGTTATCTATGGAGTTAGTATGTGGAAATTTATTGTAAAAAGAATTGCAATGTAAACGAGAAGAACAATTGAACCATGGTATAAGACATGATTCACTAATTGTTAAGGGTATTTTTGGGAAGTTTAAAAAGGTTGTAGATTAGAAGAAGTTCAAGAATGAAAAGCAAAAGAAGAAAGGAACTTGCTACAATTGTGGCACCAAAGGCCATTTTTCAAAAAAAATGTCATAAGAAGAAATAAGATTGGAAGAACAAATTCAAAAGTTCTTCACAGATATCTACAACAAGCAAAACTAAACTTCTTATGACTATTTTATCTAATTTTACAATTTGTAGGGATACATGGTTTGATGATTTTAGAGCTTTACAACATCTAGCCTTTCAAAAGGAAGTATTTTCAACCTTTGAAAACTTTCCTTTGAATCACAAAATGTATCTTGGAGATTATAATACACTTGATGTATGTGGGAAATGCATTATTGTCTTCAACTTGCCAAAGATATTTTTGAAGGCTATAAGATATTACCCTCACATGTTCCAAACATGCTTAATTTGAAAAAGATATGAGCGTTCAAAGTTATGAGACAACAAGAGTCCCAATTTTAGGACTCCCATTTGGGAATCCTGGGACAAAGTGCCATTTGGATGTAGCCCCCGCAAAGAGTCAAAAAAATATTATTAGGAGGGGAGTGGTGCCTCCTTCCAAAGGTTATGAACCATGTCAAGCTTATGTTTGAATTTGTCCCTACTAGGTCCACCACACCGCTTATGTTCAACTTGCATTAATCACCCTCTTTCCTTGGTTGTGCATGTTGATTTTATCTTGAACTTTTGCTTGTGAATTCCCTCAAGTCCCATCCTAAAGTTCCAACACACCCTCTTACCCTAGAAATGTTGCGAGCTAAGAGGCATGCCTTGATTTATTTATTTTTTTTTGTGATTTCATTTTGGGACCCATTTTTGGATAGCTTAAAAAGTTTGGGGGTGTGTCAACCATCATATCCCATTTCCTTTGAATGGGGTTTTCATGCGAAAGAAATTATTGGGCTTATGCACATAGACTTATGTAGTCCCATGGCAACGACATTTCATGGAAGGGCAAAGTATTTTTTAACCTTCATTGATGATTTCTCTAGGAAGACATTTTTTCATACCATGAAGACTAAATTTAGTGTGTTTGATAAGCTTAAGGTTTTCAAATCTTTGGTAGAAAATCAAACTAGAATTAATATTAAGGCAATTAAATGTGATGGAAATGGGGAATATAACTCTAAAAATTTTAATGCATTTTGCAAAGAGAATGGCATTGTGAAGTAGATAACCACTCCATACACACAAGAACAAAATGGTGTAACTAAAAGGAAGAGTCGAACATTTGTTGAAAGTGTGTGATGTATGTTGCAACATTTGAAGTTAAATCATAGATATTGGGAAGAAGCAATGGCAATTACTGCACATCCAAAATTGAATCCCTATTAAGGCAATTCCAACATGACATCAAAAGAGGTTTGGCGTGGATATAAACCTTCCATAAGTCATTGCATGTTTTTGGTTATGTTGCATTTGCTCATGTGCCAAAATAAACAATATGTAAATATATCTAGTTATAAAAAGTTTGAACTTTATTTGTGAAGAAATAAGGTTATTAAGATCCATATATAATGTATGTGCATATTGCATTGAACAAAAAATTAATTAGATGTATTGTTAGTAATGAAGGTATTGCAATTGTGGTCCAAACATTTGTGGAAGTTCCATTAAAGCCTAAAGGTATGATTTTGTGCAATAACCTCATCGACAAAACAATCCCTTATTTCATACTTAGAGCTTTGAGATAATTTATATATGCATGAAAAGGTATTACGTTTACATTTTTTGCTATTCAATACCTTTGGGAAAAGACAAAACATATTACACCAACCCTATCTTTAAATTTAATACAACCATAATGGTATTGCAAGACTTTGATCATTTTTTGGTCCATGTAATACCCTAACCCCTAAACTTAACTTTAATACACCCATGACGGCACTACATAACCCCAATAGTATTCAGGTAAATCAAATAAGGGTATGGCAATTGAACTATATTTCTTTACTTTAGTATTATGTGAGGCCGCAATTAGATATTGGTTAACACCCATATTAAGGTATTGCATATAAAATCAACATAAGTTACTTCCAATATGTTTTTAAGGTATTGCATTATTAAAATAAATAAAATGAAATAATTTCAATTGGCCTAAGGGTATTGAAAAACACCAAAATGATTCAAAGAATATGCATTACCCTAATGAGGGTAATCTATATGTGAATATGGTTGGATATGATATTTGTATTTTGTCTTTGGGGTATTGCATCACTTCGATGAAGGTAATGCACGTGTGAATTGGGTTGGATATGATATGGTCAATGTGTCCACAGGGTATTGGATTATTCAATTAGATGATATGAAATATAACCTAAGCATGAGGGTATTGCATTTTTGAATCAAATGAGGTGAAATATATTATCTTGGGCATGAATATTGCATAACAACAAAATAATCTGGTGCATTTGCATTATTTTGATGAGGGTAATGCATGTGTGAATTGCATTCAATATTATACTGTCAATGTGTCCACAGGGTATTGCAGGGATGAAATAAATGGAATAAAATAATTACAACTAGGCCTACTTAGGTATTGCAAAATAATAAAATGATCTAGTGCATTTGCATTACTTTGATGAGGGTAATGCATATGGGCATTAGGTTGGATATGTTATTTCCAATGTGTCTTTGGGGTATTGCATTATTGAATTAAATGAGATGAAAATAGTTTAATAAGATTAAAGGTATTGCATGACAATAATTTTTTTGTGTTCATGCATTACTTTGATGAGGGTATTGAAGAAAAAAAAAAGGTGCAATATGATAGTTTTCCTTTGCCCTATTAGTATTGCATTTCAATAAAATCATCCGGGGTGAAAGCATGGTAAAATATTTTTTAAAATAATTATCTCTAAGGCAATCAAAGAATGGTTCAATTTTTGAAACAAGTAGTAGAAAATAGATTTAAAATAATTGAAAATAACATAATAAAAGCATGGTGCTTTTCTTTGAGTTTATTATGGGGTGATTAGAAATTTTGAGAAACTTTGGCAAAAGAAAAGTAAATAACAAGTATATTTGAAATTGATTAGTCAAATTGAATTTAAAACTAAATTAGAAGTTTGATGTATTATATTTTACCATAATATTTAAACATTGATAACTTACAAGTACATTTTAAAGCTACATCATGTTGAAAATGGAGAATATTCTATAATTCATTTACTTTCACCTATTTAATTGTTGAGGTTTATAGGGCTACAAAAAATAAGTCTAATTTAATTGCAATACCATTAGTTGGGTCATGGCAATGTTGTTTTCGACAATCATTAAGTTACAAGGTTTAATAGGGAAATAGGTCGAAAGGAGAATGAAGCAACCTACCTAATATATCGCAATACCTTCATTGACCTACATCATCATTACCTTGGTGGAAATTTAATGCATAGGTACATAGGTAAGTAGGTTGATGGGAAGGTAGGTAGATGGGTGAGTAGGTAAATAAATGGATCGATAGGTGGGCAAGCAGGTACGCAGATGGGGGAGGGAGGAGGCAAGAGTGCATAGGCAAGAATTTAAATGTAGGTAGGTAGGTGAAACTTGGGCATACATGGGGGTTGAGGGAAAAAAATTCCCCAAAAAAAACCAACCTAGGTTGAGGAAAGGAAAAAAAAAGTCAACTTGAGTTCACCACCTTGGTTAATCTAAGGACATGGAGGGACGAAAAAGGTGCATCCATCAGTGCACCATCCATCCACATTGGTGAATTGGTGGGTGTTAGTTCACTATAACCTTAAGTTACTATTCCTAGCCATAATGAACTAGCACCCATTAGCGCACCATCCACTAGATACCTATTATGATTCAATTGTGGATGAATTTCAATTGAGTTAATATTTGGTTTCACCTTGGTAACCAATTTTGTAGGAAATAGGTCTCATATATAGGTAGGAAAATAGGTAAATACTAGGTAAAGACTAGGTAATTAAATGGTTTATACATAAGGAAGGCTAGTTTTACTATTTACCTACTAACAACCTCCTTGTGGGTTGTTAGTAGGTAAGTAGAAAGAAAAGCAATTAAGCTAACCATCATGGTTAACTAAAGAAATGGAACCCAACAAAAAATTATTTTTTAACCACTTATCATTCATCCTTCATGGTGCATTGATGGGTGTTAATTAATTGTGGCCACTATTCCCTTGTCTAAATTGACAACACATTGCAACATAACATGTTTATTGTCCATTAGCATGGGTACAAAATTAACCTTGGGTGAATGAGCACCCACGATAGTACCATGGTCAAAATCCCAAAATCCATTAAAATAATTTAAAATTTGTACAAATAATCCATGCTTGGATTAAATTAGGGTCTGTGAGTTCAAATCTAACATTTTTTGAACTTAACATGTCCATTAAGAGGCCACATTCAAAAAGATGAAGGAATACATATGGGTGTTGGTTCACTATGGCTAGGGAAACAACCCCTCATGTAAAGTGGCTTTGTACATGAATATCTTTAAATTTACCACTAAGTTTTGAGGTGAAGCCATGTTGCTAACTCAGTTTCTATACAAACAAAGGTTGTAAGATTAGTGTTTAAAATATACACAAATCCTATTGCCTATGGTACAATAGGCTTGTGCCTAGATATTTAAAAAAAGCCCTTGCAATCAATTAGATTGTTATAATGGGAGCCTTGAATTCATTTGAGGAGAATTTGACACACAAATGTTGTAAAAACATCATAGGCTTATCCCTAGGTGCAAAGAAAGAATTTGTGGGCAAAAAGATTGTTCAAGTATTTTCAATTGGTTTTTAAAAATTTCCTTCATGAATTTGTACTTATTTGCTGCATGCAACCAATAGGCAAATTACAAGGAGTTGTTAACAAGATTTTGAAGTTTTATCATATCATTTTGAAATTATTCAGATATATTATTCCCCATATTACTTTCTTGGGGTACCTATGCATCTTTGAATTAATTAGATGGGGGTGCCTTATGTTGAAAATTGAAGTGGATCAATGAAAAAATAAAAATGATGAAGATACTAATTTTACCACGAGCTCCCCATGCAACCTTGGATAACACAAGTGTTGTTATAAACCTATAATGTACCCTTGAATTCTAACCTAATCTAAATAAGAAGTGAACACTCCCATGGAAATGTTACATACCTTAGTAGTGCATGCACAAGGCCATCATCTCATGCATTGAAATATTTCACACTAAACTTAACAAAAAAATCTAAATAAACTTACTTAACATGCCTCATAGTCCCAAAACTATGTGCATGTACCACATATATTTTAAATAACTATAATTTGATAAAAATAATTTAAATAACTTGGTAGGAAGTTGATATCCAACACCCCCATTATTCAACAAATTATAAAGTTACACACATAATCACACCCATTAAATGTTTAAAATATTCATGCTTATTAGTAGAAAGTCCCTTGGTCAAAATATTTACAACCATATTCTATACATTGTAATACACCAACTTAACAATGTTGTTTCATTCTTTTCTTGCACCAAATGATGATGAATCTCACTGCGTTTTGTGCAAACATGAAAGATTGGGTTTTTTGATAAAAATATATAACTTTGATTGTCATTGTATATGACAATGGGTTTCATGTATGGAACATTAATGCTCCCAAAAAGTGATAAAAGCCATATTGCTTGCCTTGTTGCTTGTGAAGCTACTATATATTTAGCTTTTGTGATATCTATAAAAAAACGATAGAGGTTGTTTTTGTTATTCCAACACAACAACACATTATGGGTTTTTTTTTGGTCAAAGAAATGACTACGGTCCTTTTTTATTACAAGTATAACTACTTAGTCACAAAAATTACTATGTAATTGCAAAGGACATTGAAATGTCATGTGATGTCATGGTTTTGTGACTATAACTAATATGACGATTAGTGAGTTTTTTTGGATAGATATATTATTATTCTAAAAATTATAATAACATGTTTTAAATAAATTAAAATTAGTTAATTAAAAATACCCTGATTTTTGCAATTAAAATAATGACTTTTAGTTTCACAACATGATGACATGGCATTCCACATGCAATGTGGTAATAAAATACTTGATTATTAATCAATATGATGATTCATACATTACTTTGGATAAAATGAGGCATTTATCGATGGGTCATTATGTTAGAGATGATGTCTAATCCCTCAATGTAACTTTTTGCATCAAAATGCAAGTCCAAAAACTTTACCCTCACTATAACAAATCTTGTCGTTTGAACCAAACATTAAAATGACTATTTTTTTTCAATTACAATTATAAATATTTAGTAATTATAATAATTAAGTAAATGGCAAAAAAGATCAACATGCCATGGCATCATGGTTTTGCAATTGTAATCAATACGACAACTTGTTGGTTTTTTGGGTAAATTATCATATTATTTTTAAATTTTTGTTCATTAGTTAGTTGTAAGAACCATCTACCATTGCAACTAACAATAATTCAATTTCCCATGATGATGACATGGCTTGCTATATGCCAATAAGATGATGTGGTCCTATTTGTCAACATCACAATTCATGTCATTGATTTGATGAATTAATCTCATTTATTAGCTAGTTGAAAATATTATTGTCCTTTATGATTAATAATGATTTAATTTTCCATGTGATGATGACATGGCAATGCCATTTGGCAGTAAGGTGTCACAAATTTTCATAGCAATCCATGATTTTTTGTGACACCATAAGTTTTTGTGTGATTTGAATTTATGGCACCAATATTTGTCATGGCATGCCATAATGTTTTATGTGCCATGAAGTTTTTGAAATTATGAATTCACATGCATGTGTATGTGTACTAAACGAAATATCGTTAATTTGTAATTATGATTACAATATTAATAATTATTTTGAAAAAAATGACACATAATTCCTTGATTTTTGAATTACTTGACATGCTAGCTTAGGTTAACATACCTATTAAATTAACCTATGTATGTAGGCTACTTAATAAAAATTGACTTTGTAATATAAGATATCTTGTAAATTACTTAACTAGACATAAGAATTTTATTACATCTAGTATGTTTAATATACCTAGAATAGGTTACCCTACGAATAAGTTAACCTAGGTAGGCTTTCTTAAGTTATTAACTTTAGGTTTTTTGCCAAGTTAGCCTAGATAGCTTCATTACAAGATATTTGATCAAGTTTATAATCACTTCAAGTTTGTGTGACTAAATGCAACATAATATTACAGGTTAATTTTTTAAAACTTAAAAATGCCTAGAGTTAACCTAGACTAGGTCAGTAAGTAATATAGGTTGACAAATTAGTTCATTTTAAGTCAACCTAGGGAGGTCTAGATATAAATTAGGTTCGTAGGTAGTAAGTAGGTTGACCTAGGTCAACCTAGGGTGGCAAAGGTTAATTAAAGGTTAAAAATTTTGAGTTTTATAACTTTGTGTTAAATATAATTAATTAAAAAAATGTGGTAGTGCAATGGATGAAAACTTGAACCCCAAAATGAAGGTGAAGGGTTCAAGTCTTCACTTTTGCAACCTATGATACCTAGGCCACTTGGCTTAGGTTAGGTAGCCTAATTTAGGCTTATTAGGCTAAAAGTCCGATGTTTGTTTTTAATCTATGTCACCTAGCCTAGGTTGCCTAACATAGGTAACTAGCCTAATTAAATTAAATTATCTTGACTTTTGGCTAAATGAGCTAGGTTAGGTTGCATAGCCTAACTAGGTTAGGCTAGGTTGATTTTTGGTTACGTAAGCTACATGTGGGCTAAACTAAGTTGACTTTTGGTCATGTGCATGTTTATAGATTTTTGACACATGTCATCATCCATTTGTAACATTTAGTTGAATAAAACAACTAAGTTGAGATGGCATGCACTTTACATGTCATACCAAGGTTAATGATGATATGGAATTTCATTATTATAAGAAAATTATAAAATATTAGTTGTTAAAATGATTGGGCTTTGCAATTGAACATCCCTTGTGATTAAACGGGTGAAACAACACGAGTTTAACAACTCACTAGTCACTACTCACATATGTCCTTCCTAACTAGTATGTAAAACACAAAATGTGTTATTGTGTAACTGATAACACCATTTCCCAATAACATAATATAATTTGATGTGGATTTACGGTCATCCCTATTGCTAGCCCAATTTGCATCATAATAAACACACATTTGTGTGCTTTCATAAATAGTATCATAATTCCCAATATTGGGTCATTAGCTTTGGTAAACATTCCTTTTGAAATGCACTTAGTCCATATTGTTTTTGTCAATTCTTTCACTATGATAAATGTCCTTTTTGGAACACATTGGCCCATCATGTTCTTATTGGAGCTTTGGCTATGGCTTATGTTTATTTTAAAAACATGTTTGGCCTTGGCTATGGCTTACATTCTTGTTAAAATGGGCCTAGCCTTTCATGTTCCTTTTGGAACCTTAGCTATGGCTTACATTCTCATTAAAATGCACTTGGCCCCAACTATGGTTTACATTCTCATTAGAATGCGCTTGGCCTTTCATGTTCTTTTCAAAACTTAGATTAAAGCTTACATTCCTGTCAAAACGTGCCCAACCTTTCATGTTCATTTCATAACCCTAACTATGGTTTACATTTTCATCCAAATGCACTTGGCCCTTCATGTTCCTTTTAAAACCATGGCTATGGTTTATGTTTTCATCAAAACATGTTTGGTCTTAGTTATGGTTTACATTTTTGTCAAAACATGCTTAGCCCTAGCCATGGCTTATGTTCCTTTCAAATTGTGCTTGGCCCCAACTATAGTTAACATCCTTGTCAAAATGCACCTTGCTTATAATAACATCTTCGATGGTTCTTATGAAACGTAGTCCAAAATCCATTATTTTTCACAAATAATGAAAAATTTGTTTCATTGCAATTTGATGCGATTAGCTAAGATTAACCATAAACTAATTCACAACCCCCACTACTTGCGTAATATCAAGCCTTTTACATACCATTGCATACATGAGACTTAAAGTAACATTTTGAAATGGGATAGCTTGCATTGTTTCCAAGTCTACATCATTTTGAAGACACATATCTTTCAAAAACATGCAATTGGTCATAAGGGGAGTTCATATTGACTTACTTTTAGCCATTCCAAATTGTTCCAATATATTTCAAGTGTACTTGCTTTGGTTCAAATAAATTATTCAGTCTTATTGAACAATTTATTTGTATCCCCAAACAATACTAAATATCACTTAGATCCACCATTTCAAGTTTCTTTGAAAGATTATCCTTTGTTTTTTTCAACAAAGTCAAACCATTAAAAGCCAAAATCAAATCATCAACATACAAAGTTATGATTCAATAATTTTATTTTATTTTTCAAAAAATAAACATTGTGGTCAACATAGCTCCTTCCAAACTTTTGATGTAAAAAATGTGTTTTAATCTTGTGGTTCCATTTACAAGGAGGTTGTTTCAAACCATACAAGGATCTTTTGAACTTACCATATTCTCCTTACCTTGACCACAAAGCCTTATGGTTGTTGCATATACATATTTGAACTAAAAGATCTCCATTTATAAAGGCAATTTTAACATCCATTTGATGCAGTTCAAGATTTTCAATGGCTACAATTACAAGCATAACTATTCATGCAAAAAGGGAAAAGGTTTCATGGAAATCAATACCTTCAACTTGAATAAATCCCTTGGCCACCAAACGAGCTTTGTGCCTTGCCATAAAGCCATTGGCATTATATTTGATCTTGATAATCCATTTGCATCTCACTAATTTGTGATCAAATGGAAGAGGAATAATTATCCAATTATTATTATTTTGTAGAGATTGAAAATTAGAATCCATGGCCTTTTTCCAATGTTCTGAATCTTCACCGTTCAAAGCTTCCACAAAAAAATAGGGCTCATCAACATCAATAGAAAAAACATATGAAGGATTCACATTTGTTGGATTTTCTTGCATTTGTTGAAGAATTTTTTCATCCTCCATCTTTAATTTTTATTTCGAAACATCTATTCTAATCCAAAATTTAACCTTGAAACCATCGTTTCCCCATTAAAGTTTTTGGATCATCAAATATAACATCATGATTAATGATAACATATTGGTTTATAATGGGCTATATCCATGGAGGCTAAATTAGTTTACAAAAATGTGGCATAAAAAATTCATGGATGCCATGCGCGTGGTACAAAATGTGTATTAGTCAGAAAATGGAGTGTGAACCTAATTCCTCTCACCTTCATTCTCACTAAAACTCTCATTAACAAATTTCAATGATAATCCGTTTGCACTCTGATAATGTGCCATTGCATTTTGTGCAAATTGAACATATTGTCAAGTGTATAAATTGCTAGTTTGCCAAAATTAACTTCATTGAATCAACTATGCAGGCCTCCTTGGTGTACCTCGAATCCTAAAACGGACATACACACAAACCATTGAATATAGTTTAGAAAACACATGTTTGAAGCACAATGCAAATTTGAAATGAAATTTGAATATGATGGAACTTACCAGCCATGAATCATTTCTAATTCATGATAATTCACAAGTCAAATGACCTCCTTTTCACACTCCTTTTTGGATGAAGATCTTGTCCAAATTTGGCTATCAAAACATCTCCAAGGCCCATTGCATAAGAGACCTTACTAGGTCAAATTAAACTGACAAAATTTTCATCACTTTTTAATTTGATCATTACATGGGGGAGGATAGACCCCACACCCCATGTTAGAATATTTAATAAAGTGAACAACTTGGAAGAAGTGACTCTTACGAATGTGGGCATCAATGTCGGTTTTATTTGGAGTCCATCATTTCACGAGTAATCCCAATCACATGTGGCATGGGTATTTGTTCGAGCAATTGTCCAACACACAAAGGATGGGTTTACCTTTTCCCGCGCACACTCACACACAAAACATAAACAAAAAGAACAATTAAGAAGATTACAAACCCCTCAAATAGTATTGAGAAAACCAAAAGGGAAAAAAGAAAACCAACGAGAAAAAATTAAGATAAATTTTTTTTGAAAAAATACATAAATAAATAAATAAATAAAACAAAAACATCAAAAACAAGAGAAACAACAAAAAATAAAAGAAAGAAACTAGATACACATAAATTTTTATACCCCCAAAAACCCATTTAGAATATCAAGAAAAAAGAAAGAAGAGAGAAATATTTTTTTAAAATGAAAAAGAAAACCATAAATAAAACAAGAAATATAAAACCAAAATTTTCAAGAAGGACAA
>Ga0209611_10009405_pt1 | contig 14814 bp, 10 predicted proteins | sample S1TSphgellanicum_3_FD_187693 | JGI IMG/M metagenome (GOLD analysis project Ga0209611, IMG submission 187693) | Host-associated microbial communities from peat moss isolated from Minnesota, USA - S1T2_Fc - Sphagnum magellanicum MG (SPAdes) (version 2) | ecosystem: Host-associated > Plants > Peat... | reverse complement strand
GACGCGGATTTCGTCGGCTTTTGCCCGTTCCACGGCGACTGTCTCGAGGGGCTGGCGAGCGGCGCGGCCGTCGTCGCGCGAACCGGGCGGAGCTTCCAAGAGGCGCCGCACACGGACCTGATATGGAGCCTCGAAGCGGATTACCTTGGGCAGCTGTGTGCGACTTTGGTGCTCAGCCACTCGCCGCAGCGCATTCTGATGGGCGGCGGCGTCATGCAGCCGAAGTTGTACGGCGCCGTTCAGGACCGCATGCGGCACTGGCTGGGCGATTACATCGAGGCCGAGGAATTACAGAGCGCCCTGTACATCTGCCCGCCCGGCCTGGGCGCCGCTGCCGGCATCAAGGGCGCACTGTCGCTGGCCATCGCCGGCAGCACGGGACAGGGGTCCACACCGCGCAATCCCGGCGGCGTACCCTCGATTGCGACCAGCGTTTCCTCGATTCCACCAACGAGCCTGTCTGACTGATGGGCGCCGTCATCAGGGCAACCAAACACTGGCAGTATGGCCACTTAGGCGCATCATGAGTGCCCACCGTCGACAATCCGAGCTGCCGGCCGATCACAATCCGACTGCCAGCCGAATCCGATCCGAAGGGCTGACCGAATCCAATCCGACGTGCAAGACCGGCGCGCGTCACACTCAAGCTGCAACCCAGCCAACTTTTGCATACTATGGGGGTGTTGCTCCTGTCAGTGCCGACTGTCGCATGCTCTGGACACCTCGGGACACGGTCTGCCACGGGAGTCTTATGCCGCAAAGAAATCATCAGGGGTCTGACGGCGAGCGGCGCGGGTATTCGGTGCGTCATTGATGCGCACACAGAGGTAGTAAGGATGACCAATTCGATTCCATTTGGCGCCCGCTCGACGGCGGACAACGTGCTCGCCGGCGTCGCTCTATACGGCAAGCACTTCCTGGTGACGGGCTGCAGCTCCGGGATCGGACGCGAGACGCTGCAAGCGCTCGCCGCCAACGGCGCCCATGTGATCGGTCTCGCTCGCTCGCTCGCCGCCGCCGAATCCGCCTGCCGCGAGGCAGGCCCGTCCTCGACTCCGCTCGCGTGCGATCTGTCCGATTTCAGTTCGGTCGCGGAGGCCGGTGCGGCCATCCGCAGCCTCAATGTGCCCCTGGATGCGGTGGTGGCCAACGCCGGGATCGCCCATTTGCCGTCCTTGCGCACCCGCTACGGCGTTGAAATGCAGTTCCTGGTCAATCACCTCGGCCACTTTGCCTTGCTGAACGAGATCGCGGCCGCGATCCGCGACGCGACCGGGCGCATCGTGATCGTGAGCAGCAGCGCCAGCATCAAGCATGCCCCGCCCGAAGGCATCATGTTCGATAACCTCGATGGCCGCCGGTTCTACAAGCCGTCGCTGTTTTACGGTCAGTCCAAATTGGCGAACGCATTGTTCGCCAAGGAGCTGTCGCGCCGCATGGCCGGGCGCGGCATTGCCGTCAATTCGGCGCATCCCGGTGCCGCCCGGGGCACCGGCCTCCACCAAGCGGCGCATTGGACGCTGCGCGCTGCCGCGACCGCGGCGCGCTGGTTCATGAAAACCGCAGCCCGCGCTGCGGCCACCCCGGCGCTGCTCGCGGCGAGTCCGCGCGTAGCCGGTATCAGCGGCGAGTACTGGGCCGATTGTCAGGTCGCCGAGGGCAATCCGTTGTTGAACGACACCACACTCGCCCGGCGTCTGTGGGACGTGTCGAGCGACATCGTGGCGCGCCACTCGCCGGCGCGCACGCGCTCGTCGGCACAGCTACCTTCGTCGGCGCAACAACCCCCGTCGGCACAGCTACCTTCGTCGGCGCAACAACCCTCGTCGGCGCAACAACCCTCGTCGGCGCAAACACCCGGAGTCGCGCCCGCACCGGTTGTCCTGGAAGCGTCGGAGTTACTCGAGGTGCGTGCGGCGATCGCGCCACGGACCAACCTGGAAGCGGCCTGACGCATCTGACCGGCCCGACACAAACGAAGCGGCCTGACGCATCTGACCGGCCTGACACAAACGAAGCGGCCTGACGCAAACTGTACGGCGCGGCCGATGCGCGGCGAAGTGACCGGGTCGCCGGCCGGCCGCGATCCTTCCGGAGCGGACCATGTGGATCGTTAGAGTAGCGCTGCACCGGCCCTACACCTTCATCATGCTGGCGGTGCTGATCGTGCTGATGGGCGCCTATGCCATCGTCAACACGGCGACCGACATCTTCCCGAACATCAAGATTCCGATCGCCGCGGTCATTTGGCGCTACAACGGCATTCTCCCCGAGGAGATCGCCAACCGCATCGTGCTGTTCTCCGAACGCGTCGCGCAAACCACGGTCAACGACGTCGAACACACCGAGTCGCAATCGGTGAACGGCACGGCCGTGGTCAAGTACTTTTTCCAGCCGGACGCCGACAACGACCTGTCCATGTCGCAGATCACGGCCGTGTCGCAGGTTCAGCTCGCCTACTCGCCTCCCGGCACCACACCGCCGTTCGTCCTGAACTACAGCGCGTCGAGCGTGCCGATCCTGCAGCTCGCCCTGTCGAGCGAGACGCTGCCGGAATCCCAGATCTACGACCTCAGCAATACGGTGTTGCGCACGCAGCTCGCCACCGTGCCGGGCGCCTCCATTCCCTACCCGTTCGGCGGCAAGCAGCGCCAAGTGCAGGTCGATCTCGAGCCGCAGGCGCTGCGCGCCCGCGGCCTGTCGGGCGACGATGTGGTCGCGGCCATCGCCGCGCAAAATCTGATTCTGCCGGCCGGCACGCAGAAGATCGGGCCGCTCGAGTACTTCATCAGACTCAATGCCAGCCCGACGCAAATCGACGACCTCAACAATATTCCGATCCGGGCGCACGACGGCAACGTCACCTACGTGCGCGACGTCGCGCACGTGCGCGACGGCTACTCGCCGCAGACCAGCATGGTGCGATTGGAGGGCCACCGCGCCGTGCTGATGAGCGTGCTCAAGACGGGCAAGGCGTCCACCATCGACATCATCAACAGCATCAACCAGAAACTGCCGCAGATCCGCGCCTCGCTGCCGCCGGAACTGAAGATCGAGCCGCTCAGCGATCAGTCGGTGTTCGTGCGGGCGGCCATCTCAGGGGTGATCCGCGAGGCCTTGATCGCCGGCGCACTCACGGGCCTGCTGATCCTGCTGTTCCTCGGCAGCTGGCGCAGCACGCTCATCATCACGATATCCATCCCGCTGTCGATCCTGGCGTCGATTTGCTGCCTGTCGGCGCTCGGCGAGACCATCAACATCATGACGCTGGGTGGGCTCGCGCTCGCGGTCGGTATTCTGGTCGACGACGCCACGGTCACCATCGAGAACATCAATTACCATCTGGAACACGGCAAGGAGGTGGAACCGGCCATCCTCGACGGCGCACAACAGATCGCACTGCCGGCGCTGGTGTCGACGCTGTCGATCTGCATCGTGTTCGTTCCCATGTTCCTGCTCGCGGGCATCGCGAAATTCCTGTTCATCCCGCTGGCCGAAGCCGTGGTGTTCGCCATGCTGGCCTCGTATCTGCTGTCGCGCACCCTGGTACCGACCCTGGCGCGCTTCTGGCTGAAGAAACATGACCCCGCCGCGAAGCAGAAAACACGCAATTTCCTGGCCCGCTTCCAGGAACGCTTCGAGCACGGCTTCGAGCGGCTGCGCGACCGGTATCACGAGATTCTGAAGCTCGCGGTGGGCAGCGGCCTGCGTTTTGCGGCTCTGTTCTTAGGGGTCATGGCCGCGACCGCGCTGCTGGCCTTCCCGGTGGGACCGCTGCCCGGGCTCGGGCAGGATTTCTTCCCGTCCGTGGATGGCGGTCAGATCAAACTGCACGTGCGCGCCCGCACCGGCACGCGCATCGAGGAGACCGCCGCGCTCTGCGATTCGATCGAAGCGACGATCCACGAAGTGATCCCCAAGGAGCAGCTCGGCACCATCGTCGACAATCTGGGGTTGCCGTACAGCGGCATCAATCTGGCCTACAGCACGTCCGCCCCGGTCGGACCCGGCGATGCGGACATTTTCGTCAATCTCAACCCGGGCCACCAGCCGACAGCCGATTTCGTGCGCGTGCTTCGCCCCAAGCTCATTGCCGGATTCCCGTCCACGACGTTCAGTTTCCTGCCCGCGGACATGATCAGTCAGATATTGAATTTCGGCCTGCCATCGCCGCTCGACGTGCAGATCGTCGGGTTCAACGTGCAGGCCAACCGCGTGTTTGCCAACGACCTGTTGCAAAAACTGCGCGGTGTGGCCGGTGCGGTCGATCTGCACATCCACCAGTCCGGCGACTATCCGCAATTCAACGTCGACGTCGACCGCACCAAGGCGCAGCTCCTCGGCCTGACCGAACAGGCGGTGGCAACCAACCTGCTGGTGTCCCTGTCCGGCAGCTTCCAGACGACGCCCTCGTTCTGGGTCGACCCCAAGAACGGCACCCAATACCAGGTCGCCACTCAAACCCCGCAATTCCGTCTGCAGAATCTCAACGATCTCGGCAATACGCCGCTCAGCGGGGGCGTCGACAACGCCGGACAGATCCTGTCGAGCGTCGCCGACATCCACCGCAGCGTGGCGCCCGCGGTGGTGAGTCATTACAACGCGACGCCCGCGCTCGACATCTACGGCGCCGTGCAAGGCATGGATCTCGGATACGTCTCGGCACAGATCAACCGGATCATCGACGACTCGAAGCATGATCTGCCGCGGGGCTCGAGTGTCGTGCTGCGCGGTCAGACACAGACCATGAAGGCGTCCTTCAACGGCCTGCTGATCGGCTTGCTCGGCGCCATCGTGCTGGTGTACATGCTCCTGGTGGTGAATTTCCAGTCGTTGCTCGACCCGTTCATCATCATCACCGCGCTGCCGGCGGCACTCGCGGGCATCGTCTGGATGCTGTTTCTGACGCACACCACGGTCAGCGTTCCCGCCCTGACCGGGGCCATCATGTGCATGGGCGTGGCCACCGCGAACAGCGTGCTGGTGGTGAGTTTCGCGCGCGAACGGATGAACGCCGGCGATAACGCCTTCGAAGCCGCGCTGCAGGCGGGGTTCACGCGGCTGCGTCCGGTGCTCATGACCGCTCTCGCCATGATCATCGGCATGGTCCCGATGGCCTTGGGGCTGGGCGAAGGCGGAGAGCAGAATGCACCGCTCGGCCGGGCCGTGATCGGCGGCCTGGTCTTTGCAACGGTCGCCACCCTGTTCTTCGTCCCCACGGTGTTCTCGATCATTCACGGGCGCCCTGAGTCGCATCCGATCCATTCCCCGGAGATTGCCCATGTTTGAGCAGCAAACGGACTTGGAGCGGACGCTGCGCCGCGAGATCCGGCTCTTTTCCCGAGTGTGTGCCCATGGTTGAGCAGAGCACGGACGAGCGGAAGCTGCGCCGCAAGATCCGGCTCTCGGCGCTGGTATTGCTGGTGGTCGCCCTGGTTTTGGTGGTGTGGGGCGAGGTCAGCCGCGTGCTGGCACGCTCGGCGCTGCTCAAGGAGGCGGCGGACAGCGCGATCGCGACGGTGATCACGGTCACCCCCAGCCAGACCACGCGCGGCGAGGAGTTGGTGCTTCCCGGCACGGTGCAGGCCTACATCGAGGCGCCCATCTACGCGCGCACCAGCGGCTATCTGAAGGACTGGCTGACCGATATCGGAACCGATGTCGTGAAGGGACAGTTGCTGGGCGAGATCGAAACGCCCGAGGTCGACAAACAGTTGAGCCAGGCGCAGGCGGATCTTGCGACGGCCCGCGCCAACGAGGCGCTCGCCAACAGCACCAATGAACGATGGAAGGGATTGCTGGCCACCGAGTCGGTCTCGAAGCAGGATGCAGACGAAAAAGCCGGCGATGCGGCGGCCAAGAAGGCGACCGCCAGCTCGGCTGCGGCGAACGTCGCGCGGCTGCAGGAATTGGAGTCGTTCAAGCGGGTGGTCGCACCCTTCACCGGCGTGATCACTGCGCGCAATACCGATATCGGCGCGTTGATCAATGCCGGCCAGAGCCCCGGCACGGAATTGTTCCGCATCGCCGACACGCACAAGCTGCGCGTTTACGTGCAGGTTCCGGAAGCCTACGCATCCGCCACGCGTCCCGGACTCGAAGCGGAGCTGCACTTTACCGAACAACCGCAGCGGGTTTTCCGGGCCAAGACCGTGAGGACCGCGAATGCGCTCGATCCCACTCTTCGAACCTTGCAAGTCGAACTGGAATTGGACAACGAGAAGCGCGAGGTGTTTCCGGGCGCCTATGCCGACGTGCACTTCAGGCTACCGGCGAGCGCGCAGAGCTTGCGCCTGCCGGCCAACACGGTGCTGTTCAGGGCCGCCGGATTGCAGGTCGCAACGGTCGACGCGCAACAGCACGTCAAGCTCAAGAGCATCGTCGAGGGGCGCGACTTCGGCACCACCATCGAGGTGCTCTCGGGGCTCGAACCCCAAGACCAGGTGATCCTCAATCCGTCCGATTCGGTGACCGACGGCGTGCCGGTGCGGATCGCCAAACCGCCTGCCGCGCCGCCGGCGAGCAAGCCCACATGATGGGCGCCCATGCCGCCAGGGCTTCCCTGACCGCAGCGGTGATCACTTTCGCGCTGACGGCCTGCTCCTTCGCGCCGACTTATCGGACTCCGGACGGCGTGCAAGGCGCCGCACAGTACCAAGAGGCCGGCGACTGGCAGGCGGCGCAGCCGCAGGACGCCCACGACCGCGGCGAGTGGTGGACGGTGTTCGCCGATCCGCAGCTCGATGCATTGCAAGCCAAGGTTGCGGACGCCAACCAGGATCTAAAAGCCGCCTTTGCACGCCTGAACCAGGCGCGCGCGGCCACCCGCATTGAACGCGCCGCACTCTTTCCGACGTTGACCGCGTCCGCGGCCGCGACGCGGGAGCGTACCTCGGTGAATTCTCCGCGATTCCCGATCGGCACCGAGCCCACCCTCAACAACTTCGATCTAGAGGCGGACTTCTCCTATGAGCTCGACCTCTGGGGCCGAGTGCGCAACACCGTGAACTCCGCGAAGGCCAATCAACAGGCGAGCGCAGCGGACCTCGCGGCGCTCAATCTGTCGATCCGCGCGGAGTTGGCAACCGATTACTTCGAGCTGCGCGCCGCGGACGCGCAGCAGGCCCTTCTCGACCAAACCGTCGAAGACTATGCGCAGTCGCTCAAGCTGACGCAAAATCTCTATCGCGGCGGCGGCGCGGCGCTGGCCGATGTGGCGCAGGCCGAGGCGCAGCTCGAGACCGCGCGCACCCAAGCGTTGGATATCCGCCTGCAGCGAGCGCAGGATGAGCACGCCATCGCGGTACTGCTCGGAGAGAACGCGTCGACATTCCGGATGCCTCAGAACCCGCTGGCCGCCGAATGGGTGCCGCCGCCTGTCGATCCCGGGTTGCCCTCTACCCTGTTGCAGCGGCGTCCCGATGTGGCGGCCGCCGAACGCCGGGTGGCGGCGGCCAATGCGCAGATCGGTGTGGCGCGGGCCGCCTATTTTCCCGTGTTCAGTCTGTCCGCCGCCGCCGGCCTCGACAGCACGAAGGCATCCACGTGGCTGAATGCGCCGAGCCGAATGTGGTCGGTCGGCCCCTCCGGGCTGCTCACGGTTTTCGACGCAGGCCGTCACCGCGCGCAAACCGCGCAAGCCATGGCGGCCTACGACGAGCAGGTCGCGGACTATCGGGGCACCGTGCTCGAGGCCTATCGCGAAGTCGAGGACAATCTGGCGGCACTTCGCCAATTGCAGCAGGAAAGCACCAGCGAAGCGGCCGCCGTGCGGGCCACGGGAGAAGCGCTGCGACAGGCGCAGTATCGCTACAAGGCGGGAATCGTCACGTACCTGGAAGTGGCTGCGAGCGAGAGCACCGCTTTGCAAGCTCAGCTATCGAGGGTGAACATCCAACTGCGCCGCATCGAGGCGAGCGTGCTGCTGGTGAAAGCGCTCGGCGGCGGGTGGAGCGCCAATGACCTGCTGGCGCTTTACTAACTGAAGATCATGTACCGCAGGTAATTGTCCGCGCCCTTGCGAATCTTCTCGACCAGGGTCGTGCGCCGCAAGTGCAGCAAGCGCGCGGCCTCCGCGACCTTGCCATGCGATGCCTGCAAGGCCTGGCGTATGAAACACGCCTCGATACGCGCGAGATGGCTCTTCAAATCGAGGCCGGCGAACGGCAGATCGTCCACAATAAGATCCTCGGCCCCGCCGTCGTTTTGCAGCGCCTTGAATGTCGGCGCCTCGGCCACGCCAGCCTTTTGCGCCGGCTTGAATATAGGCGCCTCGGCCATGCCGTCGTTTTGCGGCGCCTTGAACGTAGGCGCCTCGGTCACCCCGTTCTGCGGCGCCCTCAACGTTGCCCGCTCGGCCACATTGCCGTGCGGCGCCCTCAAAGCCCGCTCGACCCCGCCGTCGTTTTGCGGCGCGTTTAGCGTAGGTACCGCGGCCAATCCGCCGTTCCGCGGCGCGGCGATCCGATAGGCGGCCGGAAGGTCCTCGGCCCGGACTATGTGCCGCGGGTGCAGGATCGAGAGCCTCTCGATCAGATTGGCCAGTTCTCGAACGTTGCCGACCCAGGGACAGCGAGCCAGGCTGTCGACGGCATCCGGGGCCAATCGCAGCCGCGAGCCGCCCGATTCAGCCTGGCGCGCGGCGAAATATTCGATGAGCATCGGCAGATCGGAAAGCCGCTCGCGCAGCGGGGCAACCTCCACCGGAAACACGTTGAGCCGGTAGTACAGATCCTCGCGGAAGCGGCCTTCTGTGATGGCCGCGTTCAAGGCACGGTGAGTTGCCGCGACGATCCGCACATTGCAGTGGATGGGTTGATTGCTGCCCACCCGTTCGTAACTGCGCTCTTCGAGCACACGCAGCAGCTTCACCTGCATTTGCAGCGGCATGTCCCCCACCTCATCCAGGAACAGAGTGCCGCCCTCCGCGTATTCGAATCGGCCACGGCGCCTGGTGAGAGCGCCGGTGAATGAACCTTTTTCGTGCCCGAACAATTCGCTTTCCAGAAGATCGCATGGAATGGCGCCGCAATTGACGGGAACGAACGGCTGTTTCGCACGCGGCGAATGGTCGTGGACGGATCGGGCGACCAGCTCCTTGCCGGTGCCGGACTCGCCGAGGATCAGCACGTTGCAATTGGTCGGGGCAACCTTACGGACGAGGTCGCGTAAGATACGCATGGCGGCTGAATTGCCGATCATGGCGGGGTGGGCGTCCGATGGACGCGGCAGTACAAACACTGCTGACATTAGACAAAACCTCCGTGCTAAATCCCGAGCAGCGAGTAGTTCGCCCGCATCGACTATAGTCAAACGTGCAAGCACGGAATGGGGCATAAATCACATTTATAGGCGCGGCGGTTATTCCTTCCCATGGTAGGAAACCCGACGCCATATCCAATGTGCGCCGACAATTCGACCCCAATCGGCGAGCGCCGGACGTGAGCGGACATTCCCTCCCATGGGGAAAACCTCGACGCGCGGCCAGCTTTGGATGCAAGCGAGCGTCCGATACGTGCATGCCGACCGTTGGTCGGAAAAACCGCATCACTTCCCATCTGCTAAACTGACTCGATGAAAATTTCCGACCCGGCCGCCTCGACCCGCGCAGCCATGGCCGGAGAATCCGGCAATGAGGCGGCCAGGGCGGTGGGTTTGCTGCGGCGAATCGTCGTCTGATGCGAGGCGCCTTTCGCTCGCTGGCAAACTACAACTATCGCGTCTGGGCGGCCGGCGCGCTGGTGTCCAACGTCGGCACCTGGATGCAGCGCACGGCGCAGGACTGGCTGGTGCTCGCCGAGCTCACCCACAAGAACGCGACGGCGCTCGGGATAGTGTTGGCGCTGCAGTTCGGGCCGGTGGCGCTGATGCTGCCGCTGTCCGGATACGCCGCCGACTACTTCGATCGCCGCAAACTCCTGATCGGGACGCAGGCCGCCTTGGGGCTGCTGGCGCTCGGACTCGGCATCCTCACCATCTCCGGGGTGGTGCGATTGTGGCACGTGTATCTGTTCGCTTTCCTGCAGGGATGCGTCAGCGCCTTCGATGCGACGGCACGCCAAACCTTCGTTGCGGAACTCGTCGGGGAAGCCGACCTCTCGAACGCGGTGGGCCTGAACTCCACCTCATTCAATGCGGCGCGGACGATCGGCCCCGCGGCGGCCGGTCTGCTGATCGCGGCCGTGGGCACGGGCTGGGTGTTCCTGATCAACTCGGCGTCGTTCCTCGCCGTGCTGTTGTCGCTCTACTGTCTGCGCGTCGACCGGCTGCATCGCAGCCCGAAGGCCGGGCGGTCCGCCGGCGGTCTGGTGGACGGGTTCCGCTATGTGTGGCGGCGGCCAGACATCAAGGCGATCTTGCTGATGTTGTTCCTGATAGGCACGTTCGGCATCAACTTTCCGATTTTTATCTCCACCATGGCGGTCGGCGTGTTCCACGCCGGCGCCGGGCAGTTCGGCTTATTGTCGTCGATGCTCGCGATCGGATCGGTGACCGGAGCCCTGCTGTCGGCGCGCCGCGAGAAACCCGGACTGTCGGTGATCATCGCCGCAGCCGCGGTCTTCGGATGCGGGTTCTGCATCGCCGCCGTCATGCCGAGCTACGGCCTGTTCGGGTGCGCGCTGGTCATCATCGGCGTATCGGCCCAGACATTCACCACGACGGTCAACAGTACGCTGCAGATTTCGACCGATCCTGAGATGCGGGGGCGGGTCATCGCGCTGTTCCTCGCCATCGCGGTGGGCACGACCCCCGTCGGTGCGCCGTTCGTCGGCTGGGTGGCGGACACCCTCGGCCCGCGCTGGGCACTCGGCGTCGGAGCGGCCTCGGGCTTCGGCGCGGTGATCGTCGCCGTTCATTACTTGGCGAAGCATCGGGGCCTGCGAATGGGAGGCGATGCGGTAAGGGTTCGACCGTGAGCGCCGGTCTTCGTATGAGGCCTCGCAAAGGGCGGACCCGCCGGGCGGGCGCGCCGATTGAAACCTGCGCCGCTGCGGACGTGCAGCGCGTGACGCGCCCGCCGAACGCGACTCCGTCCGGCAGGCTGCGATTGGTCAAACCTAGGTTGCGCCGAGGTTCTCGGTCGCAAACTCCCAGTTGGCGAGTTTGCCGAGCCACGCGTTCACATAGTCGACGCGGCGATTCTGGTAATCCAGGTAGTAGGCATGCTCCCACACATCGATCGTCAGCAGCGGCTTCGATCCTTGAGTGAGCGGCGTATCCGCATCGGCGGTTTTCACGATCTTGAGCTTGGCGTTGTCGAGCACCAGCCAGGCCCAGCCGCTGCCGAACTGGCTCACCGCCGCCTCGGATAATTGCTTCTTGCATGCGTCGACACTGCCGAACCCAGAATCCATCAGGCGCTTGAGCGTCGCCGGCGGTTCACCGCCGCCGCTCGGGGTCATGCTTTTCCAGTAGAAGGTGTGGTTCCACGCCTGCGCGGCATTGTGGTAGATCGCCGCATGCTCGGCCTGACCGGCGGTGGATTTGACGATTTTTTCGAGCGGCAGGTCCGCGAACGGCGTTCCGGCAATGAGCTTGTTCAGGGTATCGACGTAGGTTTTATGGTGCTTGCCGTAGTGAAACCCCAGCGTGTTCGCGGAAATGACCGGCTGCAGCGCGGTCTCTTTATAGGGCAACGCCGGCAGCGATATCGGCGGTGAGGAAACGGTCGCTGTTGCTGAATTCATCGCTGCGTTCATCGGGAAACTCCTTGGATGACTGATCAATGAGGATAGGGAGTGCGCGGCCGTCGCGCCATCGGTACGCAACCGCAGCGCTCGTAGGAGCACACCGACGATGCGAGTCGCCATGCGTGCGCGACTGCGCGGAACTGTCCACCGCGGTGTGATTTTCTTGAACTTGGCGCGGCCGTTTCTGCGTAGAATGGCCGGTGAATGTCATCGGTGATCGTCTGTCCGGCCTGTGATCTGGCGCATAGAGCCGCCCCCCGCGAACGCGGGCGAACCCAATGCGTGCGCTGTCATGCGCGGCTGCAGCGGCGCCACGATGCCAACATCGACACGGCCGTGGCATTGGCGGTCTGCGCCCTGGTTCTGCTGCTCTTGAGCAATGCCTACCCGCTGGTGACCATGCAAGTCAACGGCGCCTCGAGCGAGACGACGCTGATCGGCGCGGCCTTGGGGTTCTACGCCCAGGGTTACTGGTCGCTGGCCTTCCTGGTGCTGGCGACCACGGTCCTGGCCCCGCTGCTGCAGATACTGGCGCTGCTCTACGTGCTGGTGCCCTTGCGCGCCGGCCGCCGTGTCCGGCGATATCAGGATTTGCTGCGCATACTCACGCAAGTTCGGCCGTGGAGCTTCCTGGAAGTGTTCATGCTCGGGACCATCGTCGCGCTGGTGCGTCTCTCGGGTTACGCCCATCTTGCGCCGGGAGTGTCTCTCTGGGCGTGCGCGCTGCTGATGTTGTGTCTGTCCGGCTTGACCAGCATCACCTCGCCGGAGCAGTTGTGGTACTGGGTGGAGCGGAGCCGCGCGCGATGATGCAATACACCGGCCGAAGCCTCGGGCTGCTCGTGTGCGTGAGTTGCCGTGCGACCGTGCGCCGCTCGCCCGGGGCTCAGTTGCGCTGCCCCCGCTGCCGGGCGCGGCTGCACGAGCGCAAACCTTACAGTCTCATGTTGACCACTATTCTGGTCATTTGTGCCGCCCTGCTCTACGTGCCCGCGAACCTTCTGCCCGTGATGCACACGATTACGTTCTTGGACGATGAAAGCGACACCATCATGAGCGGTGTGCTGGTATTGCTGCAGTCCGGTTCGTGGCCGATTGCGGTGCTGGTATTCATCGCCAGCATCGTCGTTCCCCTGTTGAAGATTCTCGCCCTCGGCGTGTTGCTGTATTCCGGCTGGCGCCGCTCGCCGCATCACCGCCAGCAGCGCAGCGAGCTGTTCCGAATGGTGGAGTTCATCGGACGCTGGTCGATGCTCGATATTTATGCCATTTCGCTTCTCGCCACCTTGGTACAGATCCAGTCTCTCGCGTTCGTCATCGTCGGCTGGGGGGCCTGGTGTTTCGCCGCGGTGGTGATTCTGACCTTGATCGCGGCGCGCACCTTCGACGAGCGGCTGCTCTGGGATTCTTCAGTACATGAGCGATCCCGCATGGGCGGCTCCGCATGAGCGATTCGGCGTGAGCGATCCCACGACGCCGAATGTGGACGATCTGCCCGCGGCCGAGCCGGCGCGGTCGCGATGGTCGCGTCTGCAGCTCGTCTGGATCCTGCCGACGGTGGTGGTGCTGGCCGGGGCTTTCGTGGTCATCCACGAGAAGCTGTCGCAGGGAACCAGCATAGAGATTAGGTTCCACAATGCCGAGGACCTGGAGGCGAACAAGACGAAGATTCGCTACAAGGAGGTCGAGATCGGCGAGATAGGCGAAATTCATGTGTCGAAGGATCGCAAGGAGGTCATCGTCGGTGCTGTGATTCATCGCGATGCCAGCGAATACTTGGTGGACGATACCCGGTTCTGGGTCGTAAGGCCGCGTATTTCGGCCTCTGGAATCACCGGCTTGGGTACGCTCGTCACGGGGGCCTACATCAGCGTCGATGTCGGCCAGTCGTCGGTGCGCCGCAAGGAGTTCCTTGGCCTCGAAGTGCCGCCGATCGTGACCGCAGACCTGCCGGGGCGAGAGTTCGTGCTGCACGCGGACGATCTCGGTTCTTTGAGCATCGGTTCAGCGGTTTTCTATCGGCACATCAGCGCGGGCCAGGTGGTCGGCTACGATCTCGATCCCGGCGGCAGCGGCGTCACGATCAAGATCTTCATCAATGCTCCGTTCGACAGCTACGTGAATACCGCGACACGCTTCTGGCAGGCGAGCGGCATCGACATGTCGATCGGTTCGGACGGTGTGAAATTGCGCACCGAGTCGCTGACCGCCATCCTGCAAGGCGGAGTGGCGTTCCAATCGCTCCCGGGCAGCAACCGGGCGGCGGTGTCCGCTGACACGGGCTTCACGTTGTATGGCGATCAAGACCGGGCCATGCGCCCGCTCGAAACTGAAGTGCGCAGCTTCGTCATGTACTTCCGCGGCTCTTTACGCGGACTGTCGCCGGGCGCGGCCGTCGAACTGCAGGGGATCGAGGTGGGCGAAGTCAAAAGCGTCGACGTGGAATACGATCCGGAGGCCGGCGCACTCAGCTTCCCGGTTGGAGTCGATCTGTACCCGCAGCGCATTCGCGGCCGCCAGCCGAAGGGGCGTAAGTCGACCGCCACCAAGGGCGACCCCGAAACGGCCAGCCGCCGGCTGGTCGACAGTTTGGTCGCCCACGGCCTGCGGGCCGAGCTCAAGTCGGGCAACTTGCTCACCGGACAGAAGTACGTGGACTTGGACATGCACCCCGACGCCCCCCCGGAGAAGGTCTACTGGGATGAGCAGCCCTCGGTATTCCCGACCGCATCCAACGGGCTCGATGAAATTCAGGATTCAGTGGCGAGCATCGCCCGCAAGCTCGGCAAGGTTCCGTTCGATAAGATTTCGTATCGATTGCTGTCGGCGTTGACGACCCTCGATCAAACGCTGAAAAGCACGGATCAACTGATGCGGCATGTGGACGGCAGCATCGCACCGCAAGTGGAAGCCACGTTGAACGAAGCACAGGCAGCAATGAAGAACGCGAAGGAGCTGTTGGCCAAGGATGCACCGCTGCAAAGCGATCTGGGCGCGACGCTCGTGGAACTGTCCCGCGCCGCACGCTCGATCGCCGCGCTGGTCGACTACCTCGAGCGGCATCCCGAATCCCTGATCCGGGGCAAAGCGGGAGACTCACCGTGATTCGTGCGAGGGTGCCGGG
>Ga0209611_10009401_pt1 | contig 14817 bp, 15 predicted proteins | sample S1TSphgellanicum_3_FD_187693 | JGI IMG/M metagenome (GOLD analysis project Ga0209611, IMG submission 187693) | Host-associated microbial communities from peat moss isolated from Minnesota, USA - S1T2_Fc - Sphagnum magellanicum MG (SPAdes) (version 2) | ecosystem: Host-associated > Plants > Peat... | reverse complement strand
TCAGGGTTCTGATGCTGTGTTTTCCTACTTTACGGATGATACCTGTATTGTGTCACAATCTTTTTATTTGTATTCTCGTTTATAAAAGACTTAGTACTCCGTTGGGTGAGGGGTATTGAGCTCTTGGTGTTGAGTATTGAGCTGATATTGCTAGCAAATTTTGGAGCTAATACAATCTTGGAGCTAAAAAGATAGATGGCCTATCCTTCGAAACATGAGAACATTCGAATTGGGAAAGAAGGAGCAATACCCGGGTACACGGGTTATGTACCCGGAGTGAGAAGTCATGTGATTGGTCATAGCTTCGCAGATGCTTGTAAACGAGGACTTGCAATCACTGACTCACAACGTCACAACTCCTTTGAAAAAGCAGTCCATCTGGTTTGTACTGACCTTGCCGAAAAATAAAAACCCCATTTAAAAGATTATATTCAAAGATATTACAACCGTCTCAATTTTCTCATAAGTATTTGTTGCCAAAGTCATCAAATAGGTTTTTCTTTTTTTAAAAAAAATATAAAATTTTATAAATTTTAATTTATAACTTCGAAATTACGCAGTTCAAATCTGATAGTCGAAAACTTGCAGATTCTTAATTTTATAATAATTATAAGTTTTTTAGCGCAAGTAATAATATTTTTTCAAAAATTAGAAAAATTCAAAAAAATTAATAAAATTATATAATTTGTGCTGAAACCGTTCACGAATTATGATATATCCATTTTGTAAAATGCCATGCCTAGTCTTCTTGTTCATGTAAATTGCACATGAATTTTTTGAAAATGGTCGTCAAGTGCCGAAGAAGCCCAAGACACGGTCCATGGTCTCACTTCTGTATAACTTCCCAATAATTTATTTATTTATTTAATTTTTTCGATGGTAGAGTGCTGAAGTACGACCTGGTGGTGGAAGAGAATCGTATCATGCGCAATTGGCACATCCGGGGCTGCCATTGGAACCATCGGCAGTAAAATGGGTGGCGAGTAAAAAGGAAGCTCTGCCCGAGATGAGATTTGCTTCTGGAAAAATTGACATGCACAGCAGAAGGTCGGTCAGTCTCTCTATTTGCCAGCCATTCCCTAATTTTATTTTTTGTAAATTTCCCCAAAAGTCAGATGGAAATAAACAAAAATAAATAAAAATAAAAACTATTTGCATTCCTCTTGTGCAAACAATAAATTATGCAAGAAAAATTCCTCATTGTAAGAAAATGATTTTTTAAAAATAAATTAAAAAATAAATAAATATATGTGAGCTTAATTTTCGAACTCTACCGTTACATTTTCATTCCAATAATAGTAACAAATTTCAGTTTTTTCTTTGTTGACAAAAAAAAATTATCGTTCTTTCAATTAGAAAATTGGGAATTATTTTCTAGTTTAATAAAAAAAATTGACTAATTTTTTCTTTAATGTGGAAAATTCTCCATTTTTTTACAACACAATTTTTTTATTAAAAAAAACCTACTTACAATGATGAATTTCTTTTACTATAATGTTTATATATACATTTTCAGTTCCAAAAAGCTGACCCAAATCAAGCAAAACTAACCCATATTGATGAAAACAATTTTTAAAAATTTAAAATAAATAAATGAATAAATGAATAAATAAATAAATAAAAAAAAAAATATATATACCTCTCATTGGAGGCTTGATGTAGGCAGTGCATAGGTACAACTGAAGAGTATTGCAAACCCACGGTACCCGTAGCATCGGTGGGTGATTTGCCATACAAAGATGTGAAGCTTCGCTTGCGAAAAACTTATGACGAAACCGGTCCCGAATTCGACGAGGTTCAGCGAGGGAAACATAGAGTCAAAGGTTATACGGGCCACATTCACGGCCACCATGTAAATAATGATTTTACCGCACTCGGTGTTCACTCCATTTTCACTCGTTCTTTGAGTTCTTTGATGAATCCTATTGTCATTGTGCTTTTGAGGACATTATTTTGTTGTTATGGTCGTGTTGTGAAATCTAACTATTAATAAATAATAATAATAATAATAATAATAATAATAATAATAATTATTATTATTATTATTGTGCAAAAATGTTTACGTTTTTTTGTCATTTTGAAATACCCAAAATTCCCATTTAATACTATACTATATATGTTGCAACAATAGTGATTTGCAATAGTTGCTTTTGAAATAATATTTATGGATGCAATTTTTTTATTTATTGATTTTGTAAATTTTGTTACTAATTTTGTTACTAAATTTATATTTAGTAATGAATTTGTTTTTTGCAATATCTGGTAGTAGAGAAATCCGTAAAGTCACCCTGTCTTCACGCTATCTTTGGGCCTCTTTTCATCCCCTAACCCCTCTTTTAAGTGGTATCTGTAAACTCAGGGTAAAGTCACCCTGTCTTCACGCTATCTTTGGGCCTCTTTTCATCCCCTAACCCCCCTTTTAAGTGGTATCTGTAAACTCAGGGTAAAGTCACCCTGTCTTCACGCTATCTTTGGGCCTCTTTTCATCCCCTAAACCCTCTTTTAAGTGGTATCTGTAAACTCAGGGTACTGGTGTTGTCTTTTTCTGACTTTACTACGAATAACTCTAATTGTGCAATTTTTTTTGGCAATTTGGTCTGGGGTGTGAAGCTTGTCTTTGGAAAGTCGTATGGAAAGGCAACTCGTGATTTATCGGCACATCCGGCCGAACCCTCTACATCCAAGCACTATCTTGGCTATGCGGAGAATCGGCCGTTGATTGTGAACGAATTTGAATTGAAGCATCCATTGCAATATAATCACTTCAAGCTTACCGATCCCGGAGAAGGTAGTTTAGGTCCTTTACCTGAAGGTGCCCGACCTAGAAGCCCTTCTGAAGATATGTTCCCTTTAGCCCAAAATTAATAAGGATTGTTCTTGATGATTGATTATAAGGATAATTCCAACCACAAAAACTTGCAAAATATGTTCCAACTTTGCCATAAGGTTTTGTTGGGTGCTTACTACTTGATATTGTAACCATTTCTATAAAATTCCATTCCCTCAACCAACATGGAAATTATTGCCATCAAAACCTTCCTTTAAACCCACATTCTTCAATTGAGGCATCGCAAATGAAAGATGAATCGGTGTGATCAAAATACATTTGAACATCTATATTTTTTATCAATCCCACAAACCCATTCTAATGCCATGACTTGTGTTATAGGAAATAATCAAGTGCTTTACTATGTGACACCTTCTACTCAATAAACTCAAATTGTATATAATAGAGAAGATTTAATGTTGAATATCTCAATATTTTTGATTGGGACTAAAACAATACAAAGCCTTTTTAATCCACAATTTTCCCTTCACAAAAACTTCAAAAAATAACTTATATTGTTTGGCCTATCATGTAGCCCATTCTTTAAAGGTAAGCCTAACAATTGATTCACACATCCATGAAATTACACCTTATAAAATTTAGGGGACAACACATTATTATGGAAATGACAAAAATAAGAGCGGACCTTGTGAGATACATCAACACATTGTTTTGAATAAATATAGTTGACGGTCATGGAAAAAATTGTTGTTTTGGTTCAATGGCACCATTACATCAGTTGAACAAAATTCAAACTTGGTTTGGTAGCATATTACACAAGTGCCTTAATCATATTGCTCCAATGTCTTTTTTCTTTATCTCTTTTGGGTTCAACATTGTGTCTCTTTTTTAACACTAAAAACCTACATTTTCCCACTTTTTTTTCTTCACAATATAACAAAACTTGCCACAAAAAGTCACTGCATTACAAAGCAATGAATACACAACCTTTGCATAAAAGGGTACTTTTAATATGAGATAAATGTCTTTTGTGGTCATTTAAAATTTCCATCCAAACATAGGTAGGTATATGTTGTTTGCACCTTTGTACACACATGAGAAATTCTTGTTACCAACTTAATTCAGCATTGGCTACAAGACGATTCATAACAAGTGCTTTATTAAAACAACCTTGATTTTGAAGTGCAAAGTGCAAACCCATTTTGGATGACACATTCTTCTAGAACACAATTTAAGAATGGTTTCAAAATTATACCTATTGACACATTGTTACAAATGAGGTTATGCGATTACATAGTCAACATGATGGACGTTACATTTGAGCAAAGTCGTCCACAAGCATCATCAGAACAATGATTTGTGAATAGCAATGTGGATGAAGTTCAAGTCTTAAATAATGTTCATTGATATGCATCAAAAGTTTCTACCTTGGAGTCTAGTTGGAGTGGCCTAGGGATGATTTGTGAATAGTAATTTGGACGAAGTTCAAGTTTTAAATAACGTTCATTGATATGCGTTAAAAGTTTTTACCTTGGAGTCTAGTTGGAGTGGCCTAGCGATGATTTGTGAATAATAATTTGGATGAGATTCAAGTTTTAAATAAGGTTCATTGCGATGCAGTAAAAGTTTCTACCTTGGAGTCTAGTTGGAGTGACCGAGGGATGATTTGTGAATAGTAATTTGGATGAAGTTCAAGTTTTAAATAACATTCATTGATATGCATTAAAAGTTTCTCCCTTGGAGTTTTGTTGGGATGGCCCTCCCTAGGTCTCCGTTTATGGTGCATCCATACGTTTGGTTTGTGATGCTCCTACCTTACTCCCGATCAAGTTGGTAGTATATATAGTTTGGTCATTCCCATGCTCCTAACTTACACCCAAGCAAGTTCAATATCATATATATAGTTGTTCATTCCCATGACTACCTATCCTCCGTCTTTTATGGGCTATGGTTGTTTCATCTTTTGTTTGTATAGCTACTTACAAAGTCATTTGCTGGGCTTGTTGTTTTTAGTTGCTTTCTTAATGGCAAGTCTTGGACCATAGTGACTAGACACTTCTTCTTTTGTTCCCACCCCTTTCTTTGGGTGGGGTGGGTTGGGCTGGGTTAGGTTAGGTTGAGTAGGGGGTGGGTGGGTGTGTGTGTGTGTGTGTGTGTGTGTGTGTGTGTGGGGCTTTCTCTGCAATAGCTACCTTCCATTACAAAAGTCTGCTTGTTTTTAATGACACAATCTCCCAAGAGATTTGATTTGTCTCCTTCTAGACCCTCCTCCCTCTATTAAATATCCATTTCTTACATTTTCAATGGGAATGAGAGGTAATGTCCCCCTCCAAAACACCCAAATCTAACTTAACCCTAACCATCACCTTAGCCATAGACAAAAAAAAAACCTTTTCAGTAATGAGCACAACCCTAATCTCATCCAAACTATGCCATTGTCAACATTGCCTTAATACATCCAGCACTACTAGCTAATGCTGGATGCTATAGTTCCTCCCTTGTGGGGTTGAGGGCCCAAAAGGGGGGGGGGGGGGGAAGGGCAAGGGGGAAAGCCTAATAAGGTCCAACTGCACAAAAGAAATCAAGTAGGAAGTTTTAATAACCATCTCTAAAATACACCAAATTTAGTCAAGTAATAAATAGGAAAGTTGATTCGGTTTTATTATAACATTACTAGCATCAGTGATCATCATCGGGATGGATGATGAGATGGATGACGACGAATGATTGAATAGATGAATGCAGAGGACGACCATCCAAAGATATTATATAAATAGATTGGAGACACTTGGAATGGGTTTGATAGGAAAGCTAATATATTTCAACAAAATGTGTTTTTGTGATTTCATTGGATTTTGAGTGAATTCAGTCAATTTAATAAACATGTATCCTTTATTCATTATGTGATTTCATTGAATTTCAAGTGATGAATTTTAGTCAATTTAATAAAATGTATCCATTGTTCACTATGTGATTTCATTGGATTTTAAATGAATTCATTTAATATAACTAAATATATTTTTTTATCGATTATGTGATTTTAATGGATTTTGAGTGAATTCAATTAAATTAGCAAAATATATTTTGTGTTGTTCATTAAATTTTGAATGAATTCACTAGTTTAACCAAATGTATTTTCTTTTCATTATGGATTTGATTGGATTTTGGGTGAATTCATTCAATTTGATTGAAGAGGGACAAATGAATTCATAGAACTATGAGGACTATTGAACTACACCCACATTTTGTGATAATTATCGTAATACCGTGGCCATTTCAACACATGTCTATTGAATAATGAATTAATTAAAAGAAAATCAGTTCAACAAATGAAATATATATATATATATATATATTCACTATTATCATTCACAATATTTTTTGATTTAAATGAAATAATTTCTGAAAATTTCAACATTTCTAAAAATAATATAATTAGTGTTGAATTGGCCAAGATATTAGGGTATATAAGTTTGACACTTGAATTTTGATAACTATTTTAGTGAATAAAATTTTGATCATTTATTTTACTGAAGAAATCATAATAATACCATGTATATATATATAGATTGATATTTTGATGTGAATGAAAATATTATATTGGCATTGTAAAAGAGCATATTGGTATTCCCATTTGTGAATGGTATGAAAATTTTGGTACCAAATTTTCCATAATGGAAATTTGGGGAACAATTTTTTTGGTTTCTCAAATCACAAAAGCAAAAGTTAGGTTTTAGAATTTTAATCAACAAATCCCTTGTCTTTATGTCAAGGTTTGTTTTTAAATTGGTATTTTACCTCAAATTCAATATTTAAATTATATTAAAACCTTATGTCAAGGTAAATAAATTATTAAATATTTAAATAAGGTTTCAATTTTAAACTAGGGATTTAAGGTTTCAATATTTAATATTAAATTAAGCTTTCAATATTTAAATACCTTTATGTCAAGGGTTTTGAATGGGTATATACCTCTATTTCACCAAATTAACAAAATTAATCAATTAAAATAACGGAACTTTTTTGGGGGCAAAGAATGAAATTGTGGATGCTTGTTTTTTTTTTTTTTTTTTCCCCCAAAATATTTTCCTAAAAAAAGAAGGGAAATTTTGTATAACAAATATCATGATTAGCACTAATTGGTTACATCCCAAAATACAATGGCCATATTGGCATAAAGTTGAAGTTCTTTGCCTTTTATTTTGGGCTGGCTATATATAGCCCAAAAAGTTTATGGGGAAAAATAAAATAAAACGATATAATTAAGTGCTATTTGAGATTTTCAATAGCCAGAATCGAGCCAAAATTTTAAGAAAAATCGCCAGATTTTTTTCTATACTTGGTTCAAGTAATTACCCAAAAAAAATTGTAGCTTGTAGCCAAATGTGGCTAAATCTTCGTGTGAAGGAATAATGGCCAATTTGGCTATATCACAAAATTGACAAAAGAAACATTGGCATAAACAGAGCTTATGTACCTAATTAACTGAATTGTTGATTAACTAATTAAGTGAAGTATTGATTAGCTAATTCGTTGATTTCTTGATTAAATAATTAAGTGAATTATTGATTAGCTAATTAAATGATTTTTTTATTAACTAATTAAGTGAATTATTGATTAGCTAATTAAATGAATTTTTTAATTAACTAATTAAGTCAATTATTGATTAGCTAATTAAATGAATTTTCTAATTAAGTGAATTATTGATTAGTTAATTAAGGTTGATTAACGGGTTTGAGGAACGGAGGAGGAAGACGCGGGAGAGGTAGTAGGCATTATTATAATACCGTGCGACAAATACGGCGATTTAGCGCTAATTATTTGTTTATTAACATCCTAAAATACATGGCAATAATAAACAGGTGTTGATTAGCAAACTAATAAGCTTGGATTAAGTTTTGTGCGACAAATGTCGTGATTAGCGCCTAATTAGTTTTCCCAAGATGACAAACAAGCTCTTCGTTGTCACTGCTGCGTCTGCTGCTTCTTGCTCTTCTTCTTCTTCCTCTTTTGCTGCAGCAGCGTATGGCAACAGCGGCGCCACCTCCCCAAGTAAGCAAAGACTATGCAAGGGTCTTGCAGCGCTCATAAGTGTTGTTCAACTGTTGGAAGACAAATGCACACAGTATTGTATTGTTTTACGGGACGACGGAGAGAGAGAGAGAGAGAGAGAGAGAGAGAGACAGACAGTCTGACAAACAGACAGATGTAAACACACATGTATGTATGTTATGTACACACGCGCGCGCACATTCTTTTCTTTCTTTTCAGGCATTGTTGCAGGGAGGGGAGTGAAGAGCTCAGGTTTGGTTAAGAGAGTTTTTGTTGTTGTTTGTGTATGTGTGTGTGTGTGTGTCTTTTTTTTGGTGTTGAAGACGGTAACTCAACATGCTTTTTTGTTGTGTTGTGGTAGATGGAAGTTCAGGCTTGGACGTTGTAAGAGGTAGAAGAACGAAGAAGAACGGAATGAGAGATGCGCGGGGATACACAGCAGGAGAAGGAAGGACTCGTCAAAGATAGATACATAGAGCGGAGGATCTTGGAGAAGAACAAGAATAAGAACACGAAGGATAAGAATCCCCTATTGGTATTATCTCTCTGTTGCCGCCAGGTGCTGTGGTTTTGGACAGGAGCAAGAGATTTGAAGAACCTGTTGAAAGGAAACAAGAATGAGACGTGAAGCTCGCTCAAATTTGGCTTCAAGTGTTGTATGCGCCGACCTGGATTGCAGGCAAGCAAGCGAGGAAGAGGAGAAGCTCTGTAGGAGGAGGGGGAGGAGGATGCAGCACCTTCGGATGCTTCGGAGCTTTCAAACTACCACGGATTAGGAGCTTCTTGACAGCGGGAAAGAAAAGCGTAACAAGGGAGAAAGAAGAAGAAGAGGAGGAGGAGTTCCACGCTGGTAGCAGCAGAATGTCAAGGCCTCGGCGTCTGTCGTCATCCTCCTCCCTGACGCGCACATTGTCTCGGCTATCTTCTTCTTCTTCCCCATCAACATCATCTACGATTGCTGTTCGTAATGAGCATACGAGAATCTACACATGTCTCATCGCTGGTGCGCTCTTGCTTCTGGCATCTGTGACGTTCCTACAAGTGCATCTTGCAAGTGCACCGCAAGGTTCCAATATTCTCGCTTCTCCGGACAACAACGAAAATTCAGGTCGGTCTGCTACCTATCAGCACACACACACACACACTCTCTCTCCTTGCCTGTCACTAGTATCGCCAGTCACATTCTCTTTGTTCTTGATAAGCGAGTTTCACTAGGGAAAGAGGTTATGTGTATTATACAATCCGTTTTTCTTTTGTGACTGCTGATGCAGCAGAGATTCAGAATTCTTGTTGGCTGACAGATTGATCTGGGGATGATTGGGTGGTTCAGAAGCTGTAGAACTAGTGTCTGATGATGATGAGGGCACAAAAACAACAGATGCTGCTGCAGCATCCTTCCAAATAGAGAAGTGGAATCGAACATTGCAAAGGAAAGCAGCAGCCATGGTAGGAGATGAGAGAGAAGTTGCAGGAGGAGATGAGGATTTTGAGGCAGTGGAGGAATTGGAAGAGGAAGAGGAGGACGAAGACCATGAGAGCCATGAAGCAGCAGCAGACATGCATGCTGGAGACATGGAGCTTGGTAATGAGGAGAAAACAAAGGAGGTGCAAATGGGTGGTATTGCAGTAAATGCAAGTGAAGAATCCCTGGTGAGCTTTGATGACACTGCCCTGGTTCAGGACAATGTGGACAATGGGCAACTTGTGCAACAGGGGGAGGAGAAATTTGCAGAGACCATCGTAGGAATGGCAACAGAAAGTAGGAAGGATGAGATCAAATTGGATTCAGCAATGTCAGAGGGAGTGATCGAGATGGTTGAGAGACAGCAGGAACAGCGATTTGAAACAGGTGGAAACCGAGAAGAAAGTGATGAAGATGGAGGAAGAAAAGCTGGACAAGAAACTCTGGACCCAGAGAAGGAGAAGAAGAAGATGAAGAAAAAGAAGGGATTGTTTTTCTGGGACCGTGCATTTGGCATCAGAAAGAAGAGTCTAAAGATTATGGAGCTCCTTGATCCTCCACAACAAACTCCAGGAGGCACAATGAATTCAGGAACTGTGAGGAAGGGCCTGGATTTTGACAAGAATGAAGCATCTAAGGCTGCTACCAAGGTTTCTTCCCAGCAGCTGCGAGGCTTCAAGGAGTTTGTTGAGAACTGGAAGGAACGGTTCAACAGTGATGATGAAATGTTGGATGAGAAAGTGCAGCAGCAACTTGAGGATGTAGTAGAGATTGAGGATGCACTACTGCTTGATGAAGATGGACCAGCTTCTAAACCATTGCTGAGATTGCCAATAAAGAAAGCAGGGAGGCATGGTAAGAAGGGAGGAGGAAGTTCATACGACCCAATCAATCCAGTCAATTTCCCCATGTTACAAGATCCTGACACAACTCCTGACACTTGGATGACCAACAGTGATAAAGCCATGCTGAAAGCTTTTCAAGTTGATCAATATGTCCAGAGTGCTCCTCTTCCACCTAAGCTTTTATTAAGAGGCATGAATGTTGACTCAGTTATCCATGAGCAAAAGGAGCAAGAAACCCACAGAATGCTTGACAAGGATGCAGGAACCACCACTGGGAATGTGGGTGGTGCTATGGGTATGGGGAAGGAGCAGACTGAGCTATCAAGTTCTGAGCTTTCTGGCGATAGAGAAGAGCATGAGAGGCTTGAGCTTCACCAACAAGAGAATCAACCAATCCATGACACTACCACCATCTCCAATGGCTTGCAGTCAGGAGCTCAGAACCAAGATTTTGTACAACAGGCCAACCTTACAGGATCTCATCCTTCACTCCCCTTCTCTGTATTCATGGATAAGTTCTTGCATCAAGACAGCTGCTCCATACGTGTATTTATGGCATGGACCACACCTCTGTGGTCCTTCACAGTCCGTCACCAACGAACACTCGAGAGTCTCCTCCACTTTCACCCAAATGCTTGTGTGGTTGTGTTCTCAGAGACAATCAAGAGTGACTTCTTCAACACTTTTGTACAAGAAGGGTACTCACAATCCTCTAAATATCCATATCAAATTCAATGGCATTGTCTAGTTTACCATTTGATTGAAACAGGGGTAATCATGATACAAATTTGATACCCTGTGGGCCACCTGCATTTTCAGTTCCTCTAGCTTTCATCTCTCAAAAACTATTTGTGCCATGCAAGCCTTGCAACAGGAGCAAGGTAAGAACAAAGAAGAAAGCGGTTCAGAATCCATAGAAGAGTCTATTGGCAATAAGCTGCACTGACTAGAGCATTGAGAAAGAGGTTTATTTCTGAATATAAATCCATGAAAATACTGCTGATTTGAAACAGTAGAGCATAAGTTCACACATATCATTAGATAACCAAAAGTTTTTGTCTAGACTCTCTGATTCAGCCAAAAGCTAGAATTCTTATTAGTAGAGCATGATTCCTCCCAGTGGTGTTGAATAGTCAAGTGGTTTTGCATGCAGATTTAAGGTGGCTGTTGTTCAGCCAAATCTACAGGAGCTCTTAGCAAGTACTCCAACTGATGTGTTCACCACTATTTTAGTGCGGTGGCGACAAATTCCATTATTTCACCATCACTACACAGAGCTTTTGCGCTTGGTTGCCCTCTATAAGTAAGTAATCATTTGAAGTTCTTTCTGAAGATTTTGAGATAACTGCAATTGAGTTTGTGCATGGCAAGAAATGTTCATCTTTTTGTTTGTGAGCTTAGGAAACTTCAATGTTTCTTTTCAGTTTGTTGAGGTCTGTGTCTGCCAAGTAAATCCCACTATCTTTTAGTGCATTTAGTTTCACACCTTTTTGTTTCTCACCTGAAACCTTCATCTATGCATATCCCCTCTACGTTTTTTATCAAAGTTTGATGTCCTACATTTGTCCTTGGAAGCGGTTTATTATCTATTGCAACTAGGATCTGGGTGTCCTCTGTTGTTAGTGTGATATGGAAAGAAATGAAAGTCTAACCAAGTAGATATGGGCACATTCTTTGCAGATATGGAGGAGTGTATATGGACATGGATGTGATTGTATTGAAGCCCTTGGACTCTCTATCTAATACAATGGGATCTGAGATTTTGGCAAATGGGGAGATCCGCCTGAATGGTGCCATAATGGCCTTCAATAAGTCAAGGCCAGTCCTTTCATCATGTATTTTCATTCTTGTGTCTTCTGTCAAGAGAGGATTGGTCAGGCCGGATGATGTTGCTCTTTGTTAACTGATGCATGAAGCTCAAGCATGCAAAAGCATTGAACAAGCACAACACTTTGATAACAAGTGTAGGAATCCATGTGAGTTGGATCTGATGGATCTGTGTGCTTTTGCAGTCCATTTTTAAGACAATGCCTGGAGGAATTTACAGCAACATATGATGACACATTGTTGGAGTGGAATGGAGCAGAGCTTGTGACACGAGTTGCCAATTCTTCAATTGGAAAAGGGGGTAAAAGGTGGATAGAAGATGCTGATGTCCTTCAAATTCAAGAGCCATTTGCTTTCTTTCCCATCCCATCAAGTAAAATCTCCAGGTACTGAGCAACTGTTCTTTTTAAGCAGAACCTGTCTACTTGCCAATGGCTTGACAAGTGGAGCCTTCTGTCCAGTTATTTTCCTTTCTAAAAGCTTCAGCAAGCTTATTGGGAGTCTGTTCAAAGGTACTGATAATTTCTTTCTCACTTTTGATTCCTTCATCAGGTACTTTGTTGCACCAACAGACAAACAACAAGATGAAGAAAAAGAGCTCCTGGGCAGAGTAATTGATGAAGCCTACACAACACACTTATGGAATAGACTGACTGCATCAGTGGTCCCTGAGAATGGAAGCGTAATTGAGACCCTTTTAAATCGATATTGTCTTCATTGTACTGACATCCTATGACTATTATGGTATTGTGGTACTCTCTTACCTTAGGTCTATCACCTTCACTTTGAAATTTTCCATATGAGTGAAGAAGATGAGAACTGTAAATTCTGCCCCATGCCCCCATCCCCAAACCTAATCTTGCCATGCCTTAAGCACTAAGCAGTGCATGGCTTTTTTTTCAGGGTTTCATAGATCTCCTTTGAAGTAAATGTTCATTTGAGATTACCCATGAGCTAATATTTTAGGCTACAATGCTCAAAACATCAAACTGACATGCTAGAAGAAAAGTGTAGTATTTAAGTCCAGACACAAGATTGAGACATTTTGATCAGTTCACTTTCTTGAAGAACTGGCATAATCGTCCTACATTATAACTGTTTGTACATGCAGCAGACCTGGCAATAAAACCAGAATGCAAGCTTGTTGTGTATTGTACTCATCTTCTTCACACATTGTTTTTGCCTGCTACTTGCATTGTCTTTTGGTTGATGGAGGAAGGCAAAGACATTGGGTGGAGAGCCTAATCAGCATGGAAATGAATTTCAATTCTCAAATGTGTTATGACAAAGGCTTGTAATCAACTAGGTAAGTTTCCAACACAAAGGTGCTTTAACTTGTATGTTTTATGTCCTTGTGAGATTTTGAAGAATCTATGTGTGGGTTTGGAGTCAAGTCATCCAAAATTCAGACAAAATGATGCAGTGAGAATTCATCCACCTTAACCATAAAGCAAAATCAATAACAAAAATAAATTGAGTTTTGAGGGTTTCAATAGTGAGGTGGAAGAAGAAAACAAAGTAGAAATTGCCTAAATTTTATATTTGCTTTCCAGTATGTAGCCAAAAAGATTTGGAAGGATGGTTAAAGATTTGTACTTCATATCTAGTTTGTAGCCAGATCTGGCTGAAGTTTCCTACGAGTGATTGCAATTTTTTAAACATCTTCCTGTGGATGATCATTCCTTTGGCTGCATCAAAAACTTCCCGAATAAACAAAACACTCATAGGAAGTAGGGACCTCAGATTTTGTTGCTATAGGAAAAACCATATTCTGCTGAAGGAAGTGATATTGTGATGTATATGGTATCTGAAGGCGATGATAAGGGAAAGTAGAAACAAGTTGTATACTGCACCAGAGACTTGTAGACTATGCAGAGGGCATTATGTTTTAATTTGTTGTTGTGTCACAGATCGTGTCGCATTTTAATTCATTGTTCCTGTTTAGTGTTTGTGGTTGGGGCTGCAGTGCTTGCTTACTTTGGGCTCAGCTCAATCTGCTGTCTTTACTTGATTTGCAGTCCTTTTTTTCCAGCCAGGAGTGGGTAGGTAGTTGGAACACCATGTACAAGCTAGAAGGTTTGCTTGTAATTGCACCGTCCTTTAACCAGCCCGAAGAAGATTCACATTGTTTTTCTGTGAAATTCACATTGTTTTTTTCTGTAAAATCTTCATCCAAAAGTAGTGTAAAGGTCAATTTACTGCTGCCTGATGTTAGAATATCTCCACCCCAAAACAGTACACACCTGCTTTATTTTAGAATAGAATACTGTTTAATGATCATTGTCCCCACCCATCTACTTATATAAAATAATTGGTGTTCGCACATGCTTGATTCATTAATTCGTGATTGGCTGGAGCCCTCCCCCCTCCGTCCCTTGAGAGCCATGAGTGGAAATATGTGAGACCTGCATCCTAGTAGATGTCATAAAAAGTCCCTTTAAACATTCAAAGACCATTTATGTCTTTACTTCTGGACGAGTAATAGACATGTCCGCAAATCCACAGTCAAAAAGACCTTTTCAATGGGTTAAAATGACCACTGCAAATTGGACCGTTAATATCACTGTACCCACCCACCCACAAATGTCATAAAAGTCCCTTTTCAACACTCAGAGACCATTTATGTCTTTACTTGTGGACGAGTAATAAATAGTCAGTGTCTAAATCCATAGTAGAAAAAAACCTTTTAAAAGGGTTAAAATGACCACTGCAAAATGAACCATTAGTGCTGGAGAGCAGGAGGACTTTTGCATTATCCTGCTGCAAGATTTAATGAAAGGGGGTGTTTAACAGGTGTGGGGGTGGAAATGCTCTTAGGCATGCTCTGAGTAGTAGACCTCCAT
>Ga0209611_10009400_pt1 | contig 14817 bp, 9 predicted proteins | sample S1TSphgellanicum_3_FD_187693 | JGI IMG/M metagenome (GOLD analysis project Ga0209611, IMG submission 187693) | Host-associated microbial communities from peat moss isolated from Minnesota, USA - S1T2_Fc - Sphagnum magellanicum MG (SPAdes) (version 2) | ecosystem: Host-associated > Plants > Peat... | reverse complement strand
TCATCCAATGATCACTATGAGAGCCACTTTTTCTGTACTGACATGGTAAGAACAGCCAAACCCTAATTTACAATGTTGCATCCCAGCATGAGAGGAATTACATACCTTGGAATTTTTTGATGCAACCAGCTGTAAGAGCTTTGTGTTCAGAGGAGCAAAAGAGCTGAAACTGAAAAGGGATCCAGGCACTGCAATATAACAGAATTCTTCACAAAATGACATGGGGAAAGGGTATTGCATCACCTCCAGAGAGCCAAAATTCTCGAGCAAGAGAACAAAATTGTGACGAAACCTCTCCTAGAAGCAGAAACCATGCTTCAGGTTGGATGATTCTCCTTTCTTCATTCTTCACACAGTCCATGACATATGATTGCGACCAGTTTGGTGATTTCGAGAAACCCATCCAAATTCATTACAGCCCGAAAGCCAGTCAGGCGAGAACTTCCTGATTCCACTTGCTATCTCCATGTTAGGCGGAAACAACAATCGCCAAAATGTGGAGTTTCGCCCTGCACTCAAAGAAACGGACTGTGGCACCTCACGAACGCTTCGTCGATCACCGTCCATCTTTCACAGAAAGAAGTTGGTAGAAAGTACTTGCCAAATCGTGTCGTGATACACATTCGCGAGAAAGAGCCAGCATCATAGGCCTCCGATGGAGTTACCAAGGGCTCGGGAAGTGACCGCTAGCTTTAAGGCCAGAACGTAGAATACTCAGTCCCTCGCACTTTCCGACCATCGACTCCAATTGCTGATCCCTTAGAGTCGTTGGTTTCGCGAGGTGTATTAGACGAGATCGATCGAATCCCGGAATTCAGGCCTAATAAGCACATCTTAGAGGACTAGGAAAGATGCGCACATTACCAGGAAGTTCTCATTGGACCGGAGAAAGAAAGATGCGCATATGACGAGGGAGTGCTGATGGAGCGGAAATTGATGCTCAACGACGGTGGTATATGAGATTGCACCGCCCATAGTCCAGATGAAACACTGCAGGTCTTCCTCATTACCGTAACCCCCGGGTACCTTCTTCACCGTCGGTTCACGACCTAGTCTGTCTTGGGCGAGTTCGAGGAAGCGGCTATTTTCTGACTGAAAGTCGCTCTCTGCAGTGGAGGAGGAGCAGTGCTTATTATTGGGTGTTGGCTTTTCCTCGCTGATTGCCGAGAGGACTCCTTTGCTCGAATTTTTCGTTTGTTTCAAACCGAGAAACGGAGCACGCTGTATTTGCCTGAGAGAGAAAGCGTGATCATTGAATTGGGCTGGTTCATTGCTGGGTGTTCAATTCTTCTTTTCCGTGCAGATCATTGCTGAGAGGTTGTCCTCGCTCACTCTTTGCGCTTGTTTCAATTAAGACAAGAAACGGAGCTGTCGATTTGTGCCCAAGAAGAGTGATCAGTGACTATAAATCGGGTTGACTTCACGTTCGTGCAATCCCCGGGTGATCAGGTCTAATAACATGGATTTGAAAGCGCTGCTGCTGACCCAAGGCGTCATTGTGGCTACTTGTTTGGCCACTTTTGTGGCTGCTCGTCAGTTAGCACCTGAGCCATCGGCGTCGTCCCCGTCTGCATCATCATCATCGTCATCCTTGTGTTCACGACCGCTCGCGACCACGCTGTGGGGTGCCGCTTTCGCGTTCTTCAGCTTGATGGCCGATGCATGGCCCTCTAGAGTTGATGTCTCGTCGACTGGCGAGGGTACTTTGCTGAAGAGGTTGATGTACTTGTTTATATTTGCACCGGCGGTTCCAATGGTTGTCATTTCTGAGATTTTAGAAACTTTGTTCATCACCCTGAGATATCGCCAAATCCTTAGAAGTTCAACCAATTCTGAACTAGCAGCAGATACCAGGTCTATGTCTAATAAGCTATGGAGGGTCGTAGACGACATCCTTGTTATATTGTTTGGGATCAACCAACCACGAGGTTTCTTGAAGAGTACAAGAATAGTAGCAAGTACTTACATTTTGCTAGGAATGAGTGATTCAACCACGTTACCATCTACACATATCGTCAATAAAAGCCATATTCCAGTAGAGGAGGATGATATGGCCGATGCCTTGACCCTTGGGCATAAAACGGCTGAAAATTCATGCTTGATGGAACTAAGAGATGCAGGGAAATTGGCTTTCTTGGAAAGTAGTATCCTTCCACATAATAAGCAACTTCGGTTCCTAGAAGGTAGGAGTGGTATAGCAGCACTTATAATTGGCGTCCAAACAATAGGATATGTTACATCTATTGTTTATAGAGCAATTCATCATTTGCCAGTGAGTCCTATAGAAGCCATAGGGTTTGCTTTTAGCCTGTTGGTCATTGTTCGTTCTGTTGTTCATAGTCTGGGCGTGATTTGTCAAACTCGTCTTGTCATATACTTGAACCCTGCACAAGAACAAGAAATGTTACATCAATGTGAGTCTACTCGGTGGTCAAATGAGGATGGCGTAATTTGTGAAAATGCGGCGATGGTGGGAATGGTGGTGGTGGGGAGCGTGGTGGTGGCATTCACGGTACTTGTCGAATGGCATGTGTTAAGAATAAGTTGGTTGGATGCAATCGGGCCTATTCTCTTTTTGCTTTCGCTTATAGCCCAGTTATTTTCAATTATCATATTATCCAAATATTTGGATCTAGCAACATGGGGTGTTTTGTTATTGTTTGGGGGTTTGATGATTAGTTTTGGTGGGATAGTTGTATCTGTTGTGGCCACCATAGGGAATTGGCAGACCAACAAGTTTGATAGTCGCACCCCTTCTGTGATACACAACTTGCCTTTCCTAGGTTAAAAGTAATTTTGCTCATTTTAGTGATGAATTTTACATAATACCCACAACATTGATATATAATCAAATGTTCTTTTGGATGTGATCCGAAATAAACAAGGTTTTAAAATTATTGTCATGTATTGTTATGTGAAACACTTCTTATGATATCAAGTACCTATGTTTGTACACATTTAATTTGTTGAGTTCATATTGTTCTAATGTGAATAAAAAGCATTTCATTCATTTTGCCTAGTTTGATAATATTATATGAATTAATAAGTTGGTTTCATGCTTCACATTGCATTTAAACTCAAATTTCAAAAAGAAAAACTCCAACATATAATCTTCAATGCTTCTTAACGCCCTTGTAAATAAGGTGAGTTATTTTAATGTATTTTTCGATCAAGTTTTGAATGTCAATGATTGCACAATTATGTTTTCAACTTTACCCATCATTTGAATGACATTTCAAATACTATGTGCATATTATAGATTGCAATGTTTCATGAAAAAAAACATGCATGTAAATTTAGTTCCAATAAGGGAATTTTTTGTTTCAAGTTTGAACGTACCATAAAAGGTAAACTCTACATGCAATAAATTGTTGGTTCCAATTTTTATTTTAGTTTTTAAGTCCTTGAATAGTAAGTTATGAAATGTTGAAAGGATTCCACCCTTCTAACTAATCTTGTCAAAGATGTAAAATTCTCCCTGCTTCCATTGAGTTTGTTCAAATAGTTAACATACATATGATTCAAAACAAAAGAAAAATGGTAAGAATTCATGAAAGGGATAATAAGTAATCATTGTTGAATGGAAGTTGCCACAAATGCCCCTTTTATGACATATTGAAAAGAATTTGAATGTGAATATCATTCCAAAAAAAACAAATCCAATCCTATTAATTTCAAACTATATGACATTTATGCATAATTCAATAAAATTTCTAATGAAAAAGTAATTTTGAACGCCATATTGACCAATCAAATTCAAAAGCATTTGTTCATTATTTTTATTATTCCAAAATTTCTGAAATTTTGTATTCAACTTAATATAAACCCAAAAAAAAGCACCATGGTTTCAAAATGAAATTTAAATAAAATCTTAATCTACTTTCTTTTGTCTTTGGTCAAAACAATGTATTTTTTATTCCATTCTAAATCAAGGATATTTAATTGTGTACTTTAGCATGCTTTCACCCTCGATGGTTCAATTCTTATGTTAGTTCTCACAAAAGGGTGTCAACTTGGGTGAAATTCACAAGAACACATAAACTTAAACCCTTTAATTTAACATTGCAAACAAAATGAATGATTGTTTTTTTCCAATTGTTTGACGCACCCAAGGTGACACCCATCCAATGTTAGTTGATGATTTTTCACACATGTATGAGATAATATTTATGGTTTCATCCATTGCACTCCAAAAATATACTTAAAATATTGATTAACTCACTTGTTTTCATTTTGCGAGAAGATAAGGTTTTTAAGGGTTGGATTGCTTACATGCCATGTTCCTCCAATTAATAGACAAGGTTTTGGCTCATTCCTTGCATCCTTTGTTTATGTAGGGGAAAGGTAGAATATTCATTTGTTTAACAAGATAGGGAACTCATGTTATCGCTTGTTTCCCATGCCTTCCACCAAGCAAATACCTTATTGCCCTACCATTCCTCTCTGCATAACCATATGTAGACCATGACGAATAGGAATTAATGTTTGTTTCCCATGCTTTCCAGTAAGCAAATACTTTATTGCCATGTCGATCCTCTATACATAACATACATAGACCATGAGCCATGAGAAGTGGGTGGGGATTTACAACTACTTTTGAAGAATGGATATGCCTATCAATAGGCATAGTCTCCTTCCTATTATTAATACCTTTTTTCTTTTCTAGGAAGGTTATTGATTGATGTAAGGTGTCCTGTAAAGACATTCTTCAAATTTTCCGATGTTTTATAGTATGGTCAATACCCATGTTTCTAAAGGGTTAATGGTTTTTGTTTCTTAATTTTTTAAGAATCAAACTTTGGAAATTTTGTTGTAATTGATATATGAAAATTTAAAAAGATGCGTATCAAGATATTTAAGGAAAAGGTATGACTTGTCAAGTTTTTTATTCAAAGCAAGATGAAACTATGTTCACAAATAACACTTGGTGAAATCATATGAATGTATAAACATTGTTTTCAAATTTTATAAATCTAACATGAATCCAATAATTTAGGTGCTAATTTTTTAAACATATTAAATTAGATTATTATGCCTCAAATGTGTTTTTTGGAAGTAAATTGGATTTTATTAGTTTTGATATATTAAAAAAAAAACGTTTTTATGTATAAATTAAAACATTATAAACTTTATAATGTAAGATGACAATAAATGTTCCTACATCAAATTATCAAGTGTAATGATGTTGTTTAATGATCTTTTTAATCTTCATAATATTTAAAATAGTAAGCATTCAACATTTATGACATGACCTTAAATCTAGAAGTGATTTTGGTATGTGTTATATTATATTTACAGCAAAATAGAGAATTTAAATGTCACAAAAAATAGAAATATATTACTATTCATACATGAAATCAATAAATTCACAATTTATTAAAATTAATAGTGTTCATGACAAAGGAAATTTTTTGTTAAACCATATAATGGGCAACATCATGATTATTTTCATTGTGATTGCATTAAAATTAGCTCAAACCTTTGTAGTAATGGCCAAGTATAAACTAAACCTCCTATAAGGTCACCAAGCTTATTATTATTTTTATTTAACTGGGTGTCATCTTAGAATTATTATAGCAAAATCATTTTTCAAAATTGGACTAATTTTAATAGACAAATATTGTATAAATTCAATAAGTTTTGCTCTATTGATATGAAAATTACTAAACAAGCACATTGCCTTATTGAAAGTTCTTTGGTCATACCAAAAACATAGCATAGGGCCCATGATTTAAGAGGGTTAGTGTATGGTGTGATCACAAACAAACAAAAGCTTTTTGTGATATATGAATGGATTTCACAATTTCGTGTAGGTGCATTTCCAAACTTTGCATGGGAAGAGGCATTGCCAAATGTGAGTTGCCACCTACTAGGCATTCAATTTGATACAATCATTTAAATGGAGTCTTCAACAACATTCATAACTTATTCTTTTATTGTCCAAACATGTACCAAACTACCATTGATATAACACGGTTTGATCATTGTTAAAACTACAAAAAAATCTCTAATGTTAGATTATGGACCCTCAAATGCCACTTTTGAAACACGTTGTAACCGGACATGGGGTGACTAGACAACCTTGCCGTTGTGATCCAGCTCCTGACTTTGTTTGCACCAGCACTTGGATGGCGGCGCATTACTGATCATCACTAAGGCAATGCATGGTGGCTGTTTGGGTTTGATCATGGAAGCTCACCTCTTGAGGAGGACAGCACGGGATCACGGCAACGGAGGTATTGGCCTTTATGGCTTGAGGCAGCATGGCGGCGCCGGAATGGGCATTCATGATGAAGGTAAGTGGCAATTGAGGTAGATCCTGGGGAGTTGGACAGGAAAGGGGGTGCTTTTGGAGAAAGGCAGGAGGAGAGGAAAACAGATAGGAGGTTTTTGTAAAGAGGAGGGGAAGGATTTTTGGCAGAGGAGCTCGGAGCTTGGTAGCTAGTCTTACTGATTTTCTTCCGCTGCGTTAGTAACTAGGAAAAAGCTAGCTCCTGCGTTTGGAAAGAATCGGATCTAGCAAGGATGAGGTTGTAGAACAGAGTAGTCTCTGGAAAAGTGCAGGATATCAACAGCTTGGAGTGGTCTGTTTTTGGAGGAGAGTGTGATAGTGGACAGATAGATCTCAGGCCTTTGTTTGATGTTCTAGGAGGTTGGACGCTTGTGTTGGCGGAGACTTTTTGTGCGAATCAGAATTGTGAAATTCTATCTTGGAAGCCCTGTGGAGGGATTGTGTCTGTAGGAGGGTCAGAGGAGTCTGGGTCCGTGCAAGTTGTTGTGAATGTTCTGCTGGTGTGTGTGTGAGGAATGCTAGACCAGTCACAAGCAATGCAGAAGACCGTGGAGGGGTCTGGTTGTTGTCTGGGTCCCTCTCTTTTGGTGACAACGTAACCATGTTTTTGCCCCTTACTAGTGTCATGTGCTACCATATCGACACCTACACCTATTGTTGTCCATACATAGAAACAAAATGATAACATAATACCTGAAATGGTGCATCAACCCAAATCAAAAGAACTCACCTACAACCACGTTGGTATCCAAGCCCAAAACACAAAAACACAAGAAACCACACCAAATGTCCACACATAAAAAACTTGCAAAACAACAAAATAATGTCTTAAAATCTCAAATCACGAAAAGGGATTTGAGATCCCACAACAAGGGATTACATCCAAAATGCAAAAAAATTCAAACCTATTCACATTGGAACTAGTCACAACTAAATTACTTTCTAAATTAGACTACCTTAATTAATTAGGATCAAGCTTAATGAAGGTATATTTAATCTTGGAATTAAACATTAACACATGACACAAGGACCAGGCTAGTATGTTGAAAAGTCAATATTAAGGGTCCATTCATGCTAGTAGAAGTTGCGTGCACCGATGCCCTGAAACCTATGATTTTTTCAATTCTTTCTTAAAGAACATTTTTGAAATATTTTCAATACATCATTTTTCTTTAATCTATTTTTTTTATACTATTATGTTCAGTTTTTTATTTTAAAATTCCAAAATGATGTTATTTAAAAATAGTAAAAACTGTGTGTTATGTGTTTTTTTATTCATTAGATTGATTTAAAAAAATTTGGATACGTATACCAACATATTGACAATAACATTGTATAAAAATATGTCCATTTTTAGTTTTTTTTTCACAATTTGGAATACACAAAATTAAACTATGGTTCTAATTATTAATGCATTAGAAAAAAAAGCCCAATATGTGACCAACACATTTACAACTACTTACAATTATGTGGTTTTGCAATTAAATTTTTGCCTTCTACAACTAATGTAACATTGTGCTAACATCATTTAAACAATTTACAATGAACTTATGACTAGTCTACAACTAAATTATTTTACATCTATATATAGGTTGAATTTATCATTTAAGAATAGGCATCTAAAGTCCCATTAGTCGCAAATGAATGCTTAATCAAAGTCAACATATGTTTATATACATTAATTACAATGATTATTTGATTTACAACTAAACATAATATTCATAAATTTTAATTTATATTTCAAATTAGTATGCAAAATATTCATAGTATTTTTAATTTAAGTCATTGTAATGATTATTGTAATTACTAATTTCATTACAATAAATTACTTACAATTTCAAATAAATTAAATATATTCCAATACAGATTATTATAAAAAATATTTTTATATTTTTTAATAACAATAAAATTACTGCAATTAATGTATGATTATTATAAAATCAAAATAATTTATTTACTTATACATTAATTGTAATAGACACATAATTTATAATTCAGCTTAATTATTCATAATTTTAGTTTTAAAATATTTTTAAAAATTAAAATATTGCCACTATTAATTATAAGAATTACATTCTAGCATACTAGAATAATTTTTATAAATGTAAGAATTACATTCCAATATACTAGAAACATTTAATTATGTACTTGTATTATATAATTGTTACTACATCATAAAATTATAGAATTATTTTATTGGAATTTTAAAATAAGTATAATAAATTATTTTACTTATTATTTATTACTGTTTATTTTAAATGAATAAATATAAATACGACATAAATTTTCACATTACTTAAAATGATAGTTACCAATCATAAAACATTATATTTTAATGATAATAACTAAATTTCGTATTCATAATTGAGAACTTATCATTGTCCTATAATTGAGATTTTTATTTCAAAATTTTATAATAATCTTAAAATAATATGAAAAGTTGATGTAATTATTATATTTGAAAACAAAGATACACTAAATAATTTTAGGTATTACTCATTATTTACTTATTTACATTAAAGTTTTAATATACAAACATAAAATTTTATATTAATAATTATTATTTTATACCAACATAAAATCATTGTAATTACTTCATTTATTTGTAAGTTCGAATTACAATACTTGCATAATTAACTTATAGTTAAACTTTATTATAATAATCTATAATTTATAATTATAGATTTATTTCTTATTTAAATTTGTAGAATAATCATAATTTCATTAAAATAATTAATGTTACGACAATAAATACATGGGTTCTAAAATAATAAATTAAAATATTTAGTTCCATTAACTAGTTGTCCATAATGTATCACTTTTATACATAATTATAAATGATTATATGTATGAATTATAGGTTACACTAAATAATTATTGTTATAACTTAGATTTTTATATTATATAATTTATACTCTTATAGTAAAATAAATCAAATATTTTAAATAACGTTATATTACTTTAAAATCATTGTACTTACTTCAGATAAGAATTAATTATATTATATTCATAATTATTTTCTAATTTAACGTAATTATCCACAATTGTAATTGATAAATTTAAATCTGAATTAAAATTTTGGAAATTTTATAATGTAGTTGCAAAAATTATTGTAATGATTGTAATTGTAGGAATTATTATACAATATTTCTATTTTTTATTTTTTAATTATGTAGTTACTTATCTATGATAAATATTTTTATAGTAATATTACAGTAATTAAAAATATTAATATATGTTCAGCAGATTATTGTATTTATAGTTATTAATTACCAATTGAAAAAGAAAATTACTTGATCAATAAAAAAATTTTAAAAAATAAATGTAATTATATAGTAATTACAATAATTAGTTTAATGTTACTTTTTAAATAATAATTTTTGTAGGAATTTATTTTTTAATAGCAATTATTAAATCATTATTTTTTATTGAAAATAATTATTTATAATTATAATTATTATATTTTTTATAATTCAGCCAGATTTTTAAAAGTATGGAAATACTTGAAAATATTTTAATTATTTGTTTATCTATTGTTATGTATTAACAACTTGTGAGTAACTAGATAGTTAGTTAGTTAAATATTAAAATGTTATTAGTTATTTAAATAGTTGATAATGAATACTTAATATTTGTAATGTACAGTTTATATTTTAAATATATGTTAAATTTAATCATTATTAATTAAATGATTATCTACTTATCTGGTGAATTGTACTTGAATTGTTTTAAAATCTAAAAATTTAGAACGAAAAACATGAGGAAAATTTAAGGGGTTTGTTATCCCATATTGTTTGTTTTTCATTTGTAGTTTGAACATTATAGCAACAAAGGGTGTGGTCATCCAATTGCACATTAAAATAATTTGTGCAAATGAGATGAAGCAATCAAAAGGCTTAATCCAAAACAAAAAAAAAATTTAAGCACAATTTTAAACTACCTACCTTCGCAACCTACTTATTTACCTAGTTAAGTAGGTGCCTAGTTTGACCTACCCACCTAGGTTGACCTATGTAGGTACCTACTTATATTGGTAGGTATTTAGCCTACGAAGGGAAGACCTACCGACCTACCTACCTTTTTACCTAAGTAGGTAGGTAGGTATGTACCATAAGTTTGTAAACACTTACTTATGTATTTACCTAAGTACCTACCAGCATAATATTAGTATTTTGTTTCAATTTCATTTTTAAATGCCATGTGGCATATTTACATTGGACCACATGTTATAATATAAATAATCCAAACATGTGAATTGAACATCCCAAATTATTTCAAAATAATAATAATATGTATTTTAAATAATTAAATATTAGGATACGTGATAGCACATCATTTGGCCTCAATAGTGACCAAAATTGTCGCATTTTAATTGCATGTGACAATACGTATACAATGGAATCAAAGAATGAACTTGTATTTTTTGACTTTTTCTTTCATCCAATACCCCTTTGTTGTTTGCGACTAATATTGCATGTGATGTGTTCAAATCAACTAAAAAAAATTTAGTCACAAATGTCGCTTGCAACTAAAATTTAGTTGCAAAAACTAATAAAAAATAGATGTTTTTCTTGTAGTGTTTCATGTCACAAATTTTTTTTCACAAACACCCTATTCAAACAATTATTACACGTAAATTGTTTTTAAAAAAAAACATGAACCAACATTCATTCAAACCAATGATAGATAAAATATGAAATGTTCTATGAAGTTCCCCAAAATATGAATTTCATGAATCACATGTATCACATACCACCCAATAATAAGACTCAAATATTTTGGAATGGGTTTGCCCGCTTATGGCAAGTTCCAAGTTCAAACATAACAAAATTTTATCAATATGGGAATGAAGTTCCCAAAAAATGAACTTTGATAGGTATTCAATTCATATAGTAACAACAACATTTAATAAAAAGAAAGGTCAACCTTTTATCACAAGTTCAAATTAATAACAAATAAAATAAGAAACGAATATCCCAAAAATCTTTTGGGGGAATCCAATTGGTTTAGGTTATAGTTGCACTAACATGTGCCATATAGCCCATTCAATAGTGTTTTCTTTTTTAGATTTTGGAGGGAGGGTAAATAGGTTGGTGTTTGAACATTTAAGTTTTCCAAAAGCTCAAAATCTTCAAATATATCTTGATTATCTTTGGACTTAAAAGAAGTATTGTGGACCTTCACTTCATGCACCCATCATGATAATGATTGGCCAAAATGGACAAAGAATGAGATATGTGGTTTGGAAATAATGTTTTGTTTGTTGTGATAAGTGTTTGGTTTGGCAAAATAAGTGTTGGAACTAAAGATCTTTAGACATAACTCAATTGCACTTGGAGTTGAAAGAAGATTGTATAGCTCAAATTGATGCACTCATTTATTTATTTTGATCACTCAAAACAAATAAGAAATGAGAAATATATGAAAACTAAAAGTAAAAGGTTTAATGCATTGTTTTCAAGCATTTTGTTTTTTTTTAATATGTTCAATTGTCTTCCCAGTTCAAAAATATATTGTTGGCCTCCACTTGATATACTCATAATCATAAAGATCACTTAAAATAAGATAGCAAATGATAAATACGAATATGAATATGTGTTAGGTTATCAACTTGCGTTCAATGATGGATATGTTTACCTTAGCATTGTTTGTGATTGTCATGAAAAAGCTATAACATTAACTGGCAACAAGTTTTTTTTAATGTCAAAACTATTAAAAAAAACTTGCATGAACCACCCTAAAAGCTTAAAAAGTGATGAAATTTCCACCCCAAAAAATAATTCTAAAAGATTTGGTGGTTTTTTAAAACCAACTTATGATATAATATCTCTTATTATTTCTTGAGATGAATTTTTTTTCAATTTTTGGCAATGAAAACGCTGCCACATACAATATCAAATAATCAAAAATTGAAAATTATTCAGAACCACATTAACATCAATTTTCTTGTCAAAAAAAAATCCCCACTTACCAATTTCCCATGTTGTTTTTATTTGACATTACCCACTTACTATGCAAAAGAGTTGGGTTTAGGATACGCAACTTCACACCAAACCCGAAAGCCACCTAGCATAATAAAAATATCTCTAAGGTGTCCCAAAGGGGGACATGTAACCCATGTATGACTAGTAGGTTAACTGGCGCTTATTAACGGGGTATTTGAAAACCAACCATCATGCAGAACCAATGGTTATTACCAAAATTATTGATAACTTAACAAATTGAAAAAAATTACTCAAAATTCAATATTTCCTCCACCTTAGGTACTTGTTGATTTGTTTAATGATTTTATGTTTAATTTTCAATCTTTGTTAATATTTGGTGTATAATTTTCAATACATGTTAACTTCCATTGTTTGAATTTGCATTGTTTCGCATCTTGAAAATTTCTTAGTTGAAGATCATTTTACAAGATGGGCCAACAACATGGTTCGAGTCCTTGAAAAATTATGCATGATTTTATTCATTTCATATGTTCCACTTTTTCAAATATTCTGATATGATAGTTCCTTAGTGATTTAATTTGTCTGAGTGATATATTAAAAAGTATTTCATTATTTCAATGCACAATTTTGTTTTAGGTCCTAAAGTTATAACCCATGAATTGCAAAAAAGATGGCAAGTCCTACTAGTCGTGGAATGCATCCCTATGTGTCTTGCAAATTTACATTATGATTTGAAAGAACAAATGAGCTACAATCAATATAATTCACATGCTATTAGACATGCCTTGAAGAGGTGTATTGAAAAATGGTATGACCTCTCATAATTATATGTGTCTTCCATATGCATCTTCAAGTGCTTCAGGTCAAGTAATGCCTTTGGAGTGAGGCACTTCTTTTATGAATGCCCTACTCCTATCTTAAAATGTTTTGAACAATTGTTATAACATCATACTTATGTCGCATTCACACTTAATGTTAAATCACTGTTAAATGAAAATCTAGGTGACATTCTAGGTGGCACGCAATGTTAAATAGGTGATAGTTTAATGTTAAGTGAATGTTAACTTGACATAAAATTTCTATAGTAAGTAGGTTTAAATCTTAAATGGCTAGCACAATGTTAAAGGACTCAACACTAGAATTGCTAACACCAAGATGAACGTGCTTTTATTACATGAACAAAATTTCGCATGCTTTTTCAAATACTTGAACGTTCTTGTTAATTTGCCCCTCTTACAAAACAAAGCTTCAATTATTATTTTTTTGAAAATGGTCAAATATCAGAGATAAATTGCCATTAATCAAACCAATTCAACTTCTAAAATTGCAAAGTGGGGCATGTTTCAGATATGTTTCCTGCCAGATTTCATACGAGGCAAAAGTCATATTCTGAGAATAATTGTGAACTATCATCAGCAAGGCTGCCTTCATTTGAGTTGCATAGATCATATATTACAGAGATCACAACTTGCAATTGTTAGCTGATCTTCACAGCTTAGCATCAATACCTTGGCTGCCAATACACTAAGAAGTCCTGCGTAACTTCACATGCCAAACTGAGGAAGGCAGATAAGTAATTTATGTTACATCAGGAGGCTGCTTGAGTTTAGATGCCTTCCCAAGCATTCCACAAACTGTCTGTTTGTTGTTGGCTTCCTGGAACTGTCGACTAGCACTTTGCAATCACACTGAAGAAATTTAGGTTGAAAATGAACAGGCTGTCTCTCATCTTGAGAATCTCAGTCCCTGTTTCTCACAAGGAGAATGACCTCCAGTGCAGAGGTTACTCTCTCCAAGTAACAGCTTCCGGTCATTGTCATTAAGGCATGCAAATAGATGTACAAAATGCTAATGGCCAATTTACATGGTGCTTAAGGTTCATGGAAACACAATGTCTGAAATGTCCCCACAAGAGTTTCAATCAGAACAAAATGTAAACCCAATAACTCCAAATTTTGCTTTCATCAAGTTTTCCTCATCCAATGATGGAAACCCTATGAGAACCACTTTTTCTGTACTGACATGGTAAGAACAGCCAAACCCTAAATTACAATGTTGCATCCCAGCATGAGAGGAATTATATACCTTGGAATTTTTTGATGCAACCAGCTGTAAGAGCTTGTGTTCAGAGCAGCAAAAGAGCTCAAACTGCAAAGGGATCCAGGCACTGCAATATAACAGAATTCTTCAAAAAATGCCATGGGGAAAGGGTATTGCATCACCTCCAGAGAGCCAAAATTCTCGAGCAAGAGAACAAAATTGTGACGAAACCTCCCTTAGAAGCAGAAACAATGCTTCAGGTGGGATGATTCTCCTTTCTTCATTCTTCAGGCAGTCCATGACATATGATTGCGACCAGTTTGGTGATTTCGAGAAACCCATCCGAATTCATTACAGCCCGAAAGCCAGTCAGGCGAGAACTTCCTGACTCCACTTGCTATCTCCATGTTAGGCGGAAACAACAATCGCCAAAATGTGGAGTTTCGCCCTGCACTCAAAGAAACGGACTGTGGCACCTCACGAACACTTCGTCGATCACCGTCCATCTTTCACAGAAAGAAGTTGGTAGAAAGTACTTGC
>Ga0209611_10009399_pt1 | contig 14819 bp, 5 predicted proteins | sample S1TSphgellanicum_3_FD_187693 | JGI IMG/M metagenome (GOLD analysis project Ga0209611, IMG submission 187693) | Host-associated microbial communities from peat moss isolated from Minnesota, USA - S1T2_Fc - Sphagnum magellanicum MG (SPAdes) (version 2) | ecosystem: Host-associated > Plants > Peat... | reverse complement strand
TTTAATTAACAATGGGTTTATTTGTGTTGTTGATTGAATTCTTCCATAAAATGTGAGAAGCACTTTTGATTGACATGCAATTGTTCACTCTCAACACTAATAATATGAACATGAATAACATTTAGAATTTATTGATAATAATTATTTTATACAATTATGAATTGACATGCAACTTGATTACAAATCACTTAATTTGGGATTATGGGTTAAACCATGAAATGCTATGTGGTTTTCAATGTTTTTGTTAATTGAATATGATGACAACAAGTGGATACAAGATTTTCAAATGTCAAAGTACATCAATATTTGACATGGTTTCACAATTGAAACCTTTCATTACAAAGAAAAACACATGATACCATCTAACATTTCTAGGACAAATCAAAATTGCATATATGTTGTAAACAATCTTGTAGACTATGTGACATTACAAATGGCATCAAATAGTGCAGACTAGTTTTTATGTCCATAGAGAGAAAAGAACTTTGGACCAAGCTTTCCTAAGGATCAAATTATCAATTTATGGAACTGTAAAGATAATTTATGGAGATATTCAAAAAAATTGAACCTAAATATTTACAAATTATTATACATGTATCAATAATCTTATGTGTAGGATGAGGTCACATTCACAAATAGCCCAAAAGTCAAATCTTTTCTTGTAATTTTTCAAGGCTCCTTTCTCCTAGGCAATGGATGGAAAGAATATAAGAACTTGTGAAAAGATTAAATTTCAATGATATTCCTTTTCTCAATTTAAAACAACCTAGAAAATTGTTGAAATGTTTTAAAAATGGGTTGGACCCATTAGTCCAAAAGTCACAAAATGGGGTTTACATCATCTTTTACCAAAGGGGAGCCAAAGGCACCCCCTTAACACTTTACTTATTTATTGATCATTTGAAAAAAAAAATTAAGAATTCTTTTGAAAAATTTTCAAAAGTTTTATAAAATTTCACTATACTATTATGTTAATGTTTGTGTTGAATTTTTTTCATGAATATGTTATTTTCCATTTTTTTCAAGAAGTTGTAATAGTTTTTTCTATTTAAAAGCATTAATTACAACTTCTTCTTCTTTTTAAATGAATTTTTAAAAATTCATATGATGGAATCAAAACTTCAAAATAGGTATACCAATATATTGAAAATAAAATTGTATAAAAATAATTCCATTTGTAATTTTTAAAAACAATGTTAAATACAAAAATTTAACCAATGGTTACAAAGTCTAACTTTTGGTACATGTTAACATGACCTCACCCACTGACCTAATTTTACATGTAAACTAATTTCATTGACATTGGTTCCCACATGTATGAAATATGTGAAGAAAAGTGGAAAATTTTAATAAACTAATTCATTTAAAATGACTTGAGCAACTTTGGAAAACATTTTAAAAACAAAGTTGGTTAGGTTGGAGTTTTTTAAAAATTTATTAACTTATGCACTAGATAAGTAAATCAATCATGGGGGACACTAAATATTAATATTTTACACCATTTGCATCAAACAAGGTATTGTTTGGGGGTATGATGAGAAAGATTTTTTTCTCACATTATTACTTAGTTTTTCATATTCACATATTTAAGTCACCATGCATTTGATTATAATTGTCTTTTGCATTGAATTTTGATACCTTCTATAATTTAATTTCTGTTTTTTTAGTAATTGATCGAGAACGAAAAACACATGAAAAGACCCCTTTTTTGAAGGTTTGAAAAATGCAATGAAAAAAATACAACTATTTGTTCCCTTAGATGGATAAATTATAGATGTTATCAAACAAATAATAAACATATTTGATGTCCTAAACCATTAGTTGTTCCACTTCATTTAAAAACAAAAATACAAAAGACAAGTCATGAACATATGATATAGCTTTCTATTTTCATCCTTGAATTGATCCAAGATAGAAAGTTATTGTTCCTTGCTTCAAATTTCAAAACCTATGAAATCTTAACTTCAAACTAAACATGATAACATTGCATGCAACAAAAGCAAAAAGTGAAATGGTATATCACATAATGCAAATGTTAATCAAATGTGGCATATTAGTGGTTGTAATTCTTTTGGTCAATTTGAGCCTTCAATTAAAGGGATCATTATCAAATTGAAAAGTGTTGTCAACAACTTCATGGGTGGAAGGAAATGCAATAGGGAACTTTGATGACATTTGTAAATCATTTGTAGCTTCTTGAGGTGATAATGGTGTTTGCAACAACAATTATTTAAATTTGTTCATTTATTAACTTATTGATTAAATTGAACCAATTACTGGCAATAATTGAACTAATTACTAATATTAATTCGCTTTGTAATCCAGGTTTCTTTTTCCAAATTCTTCAAGTAGGTGTACTGGCGAGAATCCCCAACATTAATTAGCAATAAATGGCGACTGTCTTAATGGACTAGTTGATCATTTTTGGAATCCTACCTAGTTCTAGTGACCTAATGGAACACACTATTTAAATATGATGATTTAATTTTTTTTCTTGAAATATGGCAAATGTTTTTAAATTTTTTTCGAAAATCCTTTTTTTGGATTCATTAGCCCATTTTTTTGTTTCTAGGTGACAAAAATTCACCATGAAAAAAAACCTTGTTTGTAATCTATTAATTCACGATTGGGGTAACAAAAAAGAGTATTTAATTGAAAAAGGAGTGTAATAGACAACTTTGGATTTTTGTTTATCTTACATTATTATAATTGTAATGAATTTTTGCATGCCAATAGGTAAAATGATGTCTTCTTAAATTAATAAAATCATTTAAAAATAATTTGGATACTATGTTAATGTCCTTTTGAGTCCTATAAAATAAAAGACTCAAGTGTTTAAAATATTTTTTTAAAAAAAATAATCAAAAGGAAGACATAAAATCATACAATTGATTTTGATTTTTTATACAACAAAAACATGCCCTCTTCTATGAAAGTACATGTTCATTGGATGAACTTGATGAAAAACTAAACCATTCAAAAATTGAAAAATATTGAAATTTTGAACGAAAGGGTTGCAAGGCAAATGACTCATTTTAAAAACCATTTGATAAAAAAATTATGTTCATTGGGTTCAAAATGTTTAGCTTTAGATGCAAGTCACATGTGAAGGAAATAAATATGCCAAAAAAAAAGTTTGGTTGTCCATTGAAACTCATTTTGAAATTTTTTGAATTTTTTTGCATTTCTAGCATTAAACTAAAATATTCATACACATTTATGTATTATTTTGAAAAGTCATCATTAACACATAAATTATCTTATATTGCACTATTCAATTTTTTTCACTTAAATTTGTTTCATGTAAATATTATTTGTAAAAAATAGCTCTAAAAAATCCTTAAATTTTATTTTATTTTTGGGGTACCCTAACCGTGAATAGACCCAATTCCCAAAGGGGGGAAGGGAGGAATGGGATTTTGAATAAATATGCTGTGTTTTAGGAAATTTTCAAAAATATGTATATCACAAAACTGAAGGAAAAAAAAAAAAAACCAAAATACACCATGAAATTTAATAATATAACAAAACAACACGTTTATTTTATTTTTAAATGCCACCTCTCAACAAAGTCCATGTTGAAATATATGAAAATACAGTGCCAAATACCACACTTTAGGAAGCCATGGCACAAATACCATTTATAAGGTGCAATGATCATACATTGATATATATTATGTGTAGATCACTAATAAGGAGCGAGGCTAAATTTATATGTGTCTATATAATACTTGACATGAACCCTTGGTAGCCTTGAAAGTAGGTAGTCAGAGGCAAAGAGAGGATACATATATGATATTATTATTATTATTATTATTATTATTATTTTGAAAATGGCATTATTGAGATGTGAACCAGAATTAATTAAGAGTCCTGAGGTTGTGGACTACTTGATTATGTTTATTGACAATTATTATTAGTACGTGCTCTAGGGCCATTGAAAAAGAAATAGCTCCCCCAGTCATGATAATTCCATGGGGAAATTTCAACGTTCCAGCAATTGGGATGGGTTGCAAGGTCGCTTATTGAATCGGCGGTGTACCAAAGCCTAAAAGTTGTGTCTTTGTAGTTTAAATTTCTATGGTATGCGCTTGGACTAAACTTAATCCGAAACAACATTGCTGATTAGAGAAAAAAAATTGTATAGCCATGCAGTGCACAAACTGTGCAACTCTAGTTGTAAATTCATAGGTCTCAATCATCGACTGCAGCTAGATCGATAAATTTTCATTCTAAAAGAGCCAATATTTCAAGTTTCATGTTCATGCTTGATATTGAATTGAATTAAAATTTTGTGTATGTAGTATTCACCTAATTACAAACGTTCTAATCATCACTCGTGACTACCTTGAATATTTTTTACGATCTTGTAGGATTTGAAAGTACATATCTCTAATTTAAAAATAGTCGCCAAAAGTACCTCACACTTGAGACTCCACATAAATTAGAGATTTACCGGTCTAGTAGTTGCCACATGTCAAGTAAATGGTTAATCAAAAGTGACTACCATTTTAACAACAATGCTAACTTGTGAGTCTAGGTGAACTGTGAGCCTAAAGGAATCTTTATATATATATTTTTTCCATGTATATAAAATATTAAATAATAATATAACTTGCCATGTAAATAGAATATTTGGTGATGTGGACAAATATTTTGCCATGTGGCAATATTTTGAACATGGGTGAAACTTGGAAATGGATGAAAGATGGGAAGTGTTGAAACCTTTCCAAACATTAGATGAATGAAATTTGTATTGTAATCATTAATTTTGTAATGCACATTCATCAAAGTATTTGACCAAGAAAATTTAATAGCAAAGTTAAATGAAATAATTTTAATGGTTGAGATACGTGTTCATGTAATATAAATTGTCCATCTCCATAGACAACAACCAATTGTGCATTTTGGAATATGTTGGGAGTTATAGACCCCAGAAACCAACTTGCTTTTAAGATTTATTAAGGGTTGGATTTACTATCTTTCAAAACTAAATAATTGAAATCAAACGGACTTTCTTGCACTTCACATTCATAAGCAAAGCCAAACAATACAAAAGAAAAATGTGAATAGATATATTGTAATGTCCATTTGTACAAAGTAAAACAAAATTGTCATTCAAGGATTTGTTTCATTCTTTAGACAAGACAAAAATCAATTTTCTTTTCACAACTTGTAAAGCATTGAACTTCATTCCAACTCCAAGTCAAACAATGGATGATTTTTTTTGTATGCTCACGAAACATAACATGTTGCGAAATGCAATATATGTGTTTATAGTGCACCCATTTCCTTCACCCACCCAATGAACTTGCCATGTACCCTAAAAATTTCTTATCTATTTTAGATTATTTTAATTTAAAATTATTTTCCACTATTTTATGTTATTTCAACTTAAGTTATTTTAAGTTGCCTTTATTCAAAGTTTTTTTTTTGGTTATTTTAGGCTATTTCACCCTACATTATTTTAAGTTGCTATATTATAGGCTATTTCCAGCTATTATAAGCTATTGCACCTTAGGTTATTTTTGGTTATTCCAACTTATGCCATTTAAATTTTTTTTTGGTTATTTTAGACTATTCCACCCTAGGCCATTTAAAATTATTTTAGATTATTACACCCCAGGTTATGCTAAGTTATTCAATTTTATGTTATTATCACCTATTTTAAGTTATTCCACCCTCTGTTATTTTAAGGAACCTTAGGTTATTATTAATTATTTTACTTTAGGTTATTTCAAATTATTATGTTATTTGAAAAAAAAATCCCCCTCAAAACATATTGTGGAAATGTATTATATAACAAATTCAAATACCTTTTCAGTCAAATTATTGATTATCATTTTATTAAAATTCTATATGTGTGAAAGCATTAAAGGAAAAAATATGTAACGAATTTATTTTTTCATTTAAACAAAGTATGAGAAGGATAATAATGGTGAAAGAAAGATTTTTTTTTCAAAACAACATTGTTGAAATGTTTTAAGTTGTAAGTTTCAAATGTATTTTCAATCAAATTAAATAGTTATTTTTAAAATATATATTAAAGATATGTATACTTGCAAAAATCTTTTAAAATTAAATTAATTTTTTCATTTGGACAAAATATGAGAAATATAATAATGGTTAAAAAAAGAATAAAATTTCAATTTTTCATTGTTGAAATGTATTAAATTACAATATTCAAATGCATTTTTAGTCAAATTAAATAGTAATTTTTTTCTTTAAAATACTAAAGACCTGTACATCTTGGAAATAATCTCCTATAATATATGAAGTTAATTTGTTTCCTTTTGGACATAGTATGAAAAATATAATAATAACTAAAATTGGTTTTTGACAAAACATTTAGAATAAACAACATAATAAATCCAATCATCACCTCATTTGTTTCATATCAAACAAGGGGTTGGATGGCAATGGTAATGGGTTATTACCTTGAAGTCAAAGGTTGAAACCTTGATAAAACTTCCCATGTGGTCAATGGTGTTTGTTGATTGTAAAATCAACATTGTATGTACATAAAATGATAAATGTACATAAAAATAATAATATAAAGAAATTCGAAATAATATTAGCTAGATATGAAATTAATTATGAAATTAATCTAATTAAAAAATCAATCCCATGTGATAATTTTCTAATATGATTAATTCTTAGTGAATTTTCTTATGTGTACCAACTCATTGTCAATCACTAAAAGATGTGGTGAATTCACTAGATTTGTAATATAACGAATTAGTGGTGATATCATTTAAATGATTATTAAAACTCCTAATGAACTAGGGACACATCCATATAAACGTAATGTAAGGTAAAATTATTTGAAATAATACTAAAATGTATATTAAATTAATTTATAATAACATGGGTTGGGATAGCTTAGGACATTGGATGTGATATTTGGGTAGAACAACCTAAATAATTTAAGGTCAAATGTACTAAAATAATTAAAAATAACCTATAATAAGTAAAAATAACATATAATAGCCTAAGGTGGAACAACTTAAAACAACCAATAAGAGCCTAGGGTAGATAGCCTAAAATAACATAAATTGGAATATGTTAAAATGACATATAATGAATTAGTTTAAATTAATAATAAAAAAATCCAAGGTTGGAATAAATTAAAATAACCTAGGGAAAAATAATATGTATTAGCTTAGGGTATTTAAAATAACAACATCAAAGAAAACTTATTTACTATAATGAATTATTTCAATTAGTAATGTATTATGTCAAATACTAATATGAAATATGCTAATCATTGCATGGTGGCTTTATACTAATATAACTTTAGCAAGGTGAAATGATTAAAGTGGGGTGGACTTATTTCACTTTTAAGGTCCTATAATGTTTTAAATTAATGAACTGCACCACATTTTTGTACTAATGAATGTCGTATTGGAAATAAAAGACATTTATTGCTTTTGCCATAGTTGTATTGATAATTAACATGGTGTTTCTAAATTTAAGCTAATGAGATTGGAACCTTGTTAAGTTTTCAATATTAATTATGACTTGCAAACCTAGCATTACAATAAAATACGTCCATGTTCATTGAGTGATTTCATTAGTCCCATTAAACTAGGCTTGGTGGGGATCCAATGGGTTCATTGGTCCCTTGAACATGGACCAATGAACTACACCCACATTTTGTAATAATGTAGGCACAACCATTTGCAACAATTTGGCCCATCTTCTAGCTTCTAACTTTGTTATTGGAGATAAATTTCTTATGCTTGCAAAACTAAACAATCTTAAATGTGTGGACTTTTTTCTATTTCAATGTGTTAGATGCATGGAAATGTTCAAGAGGACAAGGGCCTAGATGATTATGGATTTTTTGTTGAACTAGATAGGGATGAAATATGAGGATTGTACTACCAATAATCAAGAAAATATGAACATTATTATGTGTTATTGAAAGACGAAGGCACAACCTTTATCTATGTTCATCTTGTTATAGGCTCAAAATTTGTTATGATTCTACCTATTCATAGGTAGAAAGGTGGTGCAAGGGTCTATAAACTTTTCATTAGTGCCTTATAATATATCAAAACTATTGTAGCAAATTACTTGTAAGATGATGAAGATGATGAATAATTTCTTTGGTTGTGTAAATTTGGTGGATTGCATCTTTTTTTAGGTTGCAATTTCACACATTTGATGGAAAATTGGGCCTTTTCATTCTACTACAAGGTGAGAAGTTTTTTGATAAATGAATATATGAATATTTGTTCTATGGGAGTGCATTTTTATACTTGGATGGTTTTGTACCATTGTGGTGTTGAATTTGCTCAAAGTTTGTGATGTTTTGGATAGTACTTAAATAATATATGTGTGAGTTTGGGTTTTAGATGGAAACTATATAATGTATATATATTCAAGGCCAATATAAACAACTATCTAGCTCCCTTTTGTTTTCTAAATGAGACATTTCGTAGGATCTATTGTGAAATGTAAGCAATTTGAGTTACACAAGGGCACCAACTTATTTTTTGTATTATATAATTCTTACATAAATTTTAGTGTAAAATTAAGTTCACAAAATTGAACCTAGCTTGGATTTAATAGTACACAATAATATATATTTTAAAAATTACATAAACTTCTCCAACATAGAATTTTCGTGAAGCTTGCTATTGTGTTTTAGTTTAAAGTTTTTTCTTTTTCTTTTGCAATATTGTGGTTTTGAAAATTTGGTAAAATTTCCCATATGTTGAAGATTTTTTAATCCCTAATTTACACATAGAAATGAAAATGTTGAACTTGTTCCAAATTTATTGGAACCACATTGTGGATATTCACCAAAAACACTCAAGTTAGGACTTTTGCTCAATGGTTTATTTTGATGAATATTTTCCTTGAACTTTTTGACATTAAATACTGATATATAATCCTATTAATTATATCCACATGATTTCAAAAGAAATCCGCATGCCCCAAAATGACATTGTTTTGCAAGTTTCCATATAATGGGTAGCCAAGAATATAAAGTTTGATCCAACATTATTAATTAACTAAACATTTAGATTTATTACTTTATCAAAATATTTGGTCATGCAACTTGGGAAAATTTTATAATTTATATTAAATCGCATTTAGTGGATTGAAAAGACCTTTCAAAAATAAGATGGAAATTTATTATTCATAATAATATTTAATACAAATTATGACATAAAAATATTTATAAATTAGTAATTATGAAATTTACATAATTTCAATACTTTATATAAAAATCCAAAAATTTGTACATAATATTATTTTTTAATAAATTACATATTATATTTTGAGTTAAATTTAAAATTCTAATTAATTTTATTAAAAAAACCATTTATTGATTCATTATATGTTTAAAAGGTAAGGAAATTTAATATTTAATTTTACATTTAAAAAAATTCTATAAAAAAATCCATCTTGATATTAAATATGTTTATTTACAAATCATTTTCTGATTATATATTTTTTTCAAGACATCATTGTCGTTCAAATGTATGAAATAGTGAAGATTCAAATGTAGTTTTAGTCAAATAAATTAATAGTTTTTTAGAAAAAAGTTATAGATGTGTACATCTTGGAAATTTATTTATTTATTTATTTTCATTTGGACAAAGTATGAAAAAAAATTGGTTAAAGTTGGGTACCTTTGTATGGGACAAATGATGATGTGGGATAATGTTGTAATGTTTCCCTTCGTTAAAATTTATTTCATATCCTTTGTCAATAAGTTCAATTTTGTAAACTATATAAGTAGATGAGAGAATATTGGTCTACACATAATACATGCACTAATTAGATTCAAAATGCAAGTATCACTTGTGATGAACCAATAAAAAAGGATCCTACTTACCTACTTAGTTAGGCATATTTACTTACATATGTGTACCTACCTACTTAAACTTTTAAGCTACCTAGGCTTAAACTACTTATTTTAGTTAGCCTAGTTTTGTAAGCTAGCCTAAGTTGTTTAAGGTTTTAAAATAGGAAAGGTTGATAAGTTATGTTAATAAATAGGTAGTTAGATTGTTAGGATGGTTTTATTATGTTTTAAATACATGTTTTCATGTCATAAATCAATAAATACCTAATATTTAATTATATTTTCCACAATTAAAAGTCACACAATTAATGGCATGAATTATTATGACCATGATTATTACTAGTGGCATAAGCCACAAGTTTGATTTCACTACATATTTACATAGTAATATGTGACCTACATTATTAGAGACACAATAAAATGTGAAATAATATAGCCATGTTTTAGCATACTATTTATTATTTTTGATATCAGAAAACCGTTAATTTCTTTAATCGCCACATCCTTGTTATTACGCTTTTTAATGTTATCATTATCATTCACAAGGCCTTTAATAATGTGCTACAAACTAGATTACATTCATTGTAAGTATCCAAAAGCTTTCGACAAATCCGAAAACAAACCTTTAATTCAATAATGCACAAACAAATCTAACAAGCTCTCAAGCTTTTGAAATGGGCATTGAAAAAGAACCATGGGTTATCCAAATCCAATGTGAACAATGACAGTTCAAAGTAAGAGCAAGTAGGCACACAAATTCTATGTTTACTAGGTGGGGAATTCAAACAAAAAGTTCAACACATGTTCAAGGCACTATATTGTTGAAGGAATTACAACAACAAATGCTTGAACCTTGCATGTGAACAAACAAATACACAAACTACATCTAAGTGAGAAGCAACAAAAACAATACACACAATAAAAAACGTCAAACACTAAAAGGTAGGGGAAATGAACCTTGTGCATTTTCAATTTCAAAACTTGACCAATAGGATTTTAAATAATATGTTTTGTGCCATGTGGCCAGGGAGTCTTGAACTATTTGGTCCTACGATTCTTGGGGATACCTTTAACATAATTGTGCCCATCACCAAAATTGACCAATATATTTATGGACTATTGCCACTTGAGCAACATCACAAAATTGACAAAAAAAAAACATCCATATGATGTAGGTATCTTTTATGCATAATTTACAAAACTAAAAAGCTTATGGATTTGTAAAGTGAACTCATGGACTTTCACCCCTTGATAACAACATTTTGTATGGACTTCAACAAGATTTCGTATGGATTTCGTATGGATTTTATGGTATATAGTTGACGATGATATATGGTATACAAATATAATTTAATCATATAATAAAAATACAAATCATGTCCTCTTAAAATTGGATCCAAATCCTTTTGATAATATGTCGAAATAATCTTGGATTGATTTAGTAAATTGTATGCCTTTCTTTCCATTCAATTCTTCCAACATTTCCAAAATGTCTGGCATTCCTGGTCTTTTCTCTCGGTCTTCCTATAAGAAACAAATGTCATGAAAGTTAGATGTTTATTATTTAATTGTTATACATTGCAAAACTATGACAAAACATGCTCCAATAATGGGAACATATTTTCATGTTTCAATACTCAATGACAAGATTTGAACATATCTTTCAAAAACATATGTTGAAAGCAACCTATATCTTTATTCAACAACATCATTTTATTGAGATTGAAAATAGGATATTTGTTGATTATATATATCAAACTTGAAATTGGTTTAAAAGAATTCCAAGTGAAATATGGTTTTTGAATGTACCATTTACATGTGTAAACCTTTTTAGGAAGTTTTACATGTTCATTGAGTAATCCAATTTTATTAATTTCAAATTGTTTTAAGCATTCCATTAACCCATGATTTTAGGTTTTTGAAATTCACTTTAGCCTAGATTGAATGATAAACATAAAAGATTTGGCATGAAGATTACTTGGATGCATTTAAGGGAAATTTGCAAAATTAATTTGGCTTCATTGTTGTCAAACCCCACAATTGAATTTTTGATTATAACATTGAAAATTTGTTGAAGTCCATCCTCTTCCACATGAATCTTTTGTGCCCATTGGATAAATTTGCGAATTTGAACCCGGTCCAAAGTGAATTGTGATCCTTTCACAAGTTCAATCAATAATACTCCAAAGCTATACACATCACATTTTGGTGACACATGTCTTTGTTTTGATTCTGGTAGAAGCTCTGGTGCCATATATCCGAATGATCCTGGTGTGGAAGTTGAAGCCAGTGTAATATTCTGAATTTTGATTTGCCAAACAACATAATTCAATCACTTCAATGGGTTTTGCATCATTGAATATATAAGTTGAAATTCATAAAATCCACATTGAATGTAATGCAATACCAATAGGAAACGTTAATTTATTTTTGAATTTATTTTCAATCCCAAAAATTTCAAAACTTGAATCAATATTTTTGTAAATATAATGTGTATGCACATAATTAATCAAAGAAAAAAAAGGGAAGGCACATACCACATTTTCATCATTGCCTTTTAGAATTTTGGCCAACCCAAAATCGGCCAATTTTGGGGTGTAATCCTTATCCAAAAGGATGTTTCCTGGTTTGATGTCAAGATGAATAATGGTCGGATTACATTTGTGATGTAAGTATGCCAATCCTTGAGCAACTCCTATAATTATGGACACTCGTTTGTTCCAATTCAAAAGCTTGTCATGGGATAGCCATTTATCAAGAGATTTATTTGACATGTATTCATACACCAACATGTGGTTTAACCCTTGAATACAATACCCCAAAAGTCGAACCAAATTGATATGTTGAGTTAACCCCAAAGTGCGCACTTCTGATGTGAAAGATTTTTTTGCACCTTCATTATGATAGCCACTCCAATTTAAAACTTTAATCGCAATCTTTATGCCTTTCCAACGACTTTCATAAACTTCTCCAAATAATCCTTTCCCCAAAAATTTCCGAAAATTCAATTCATCATATGTGAAAAGTCGAATATTCGAATTGCATTGCAAGGATTCTATCATAGGTTGGTATTCAGTCAACATCCATTTCAACCAATTTTGAGTTTGTAATATGAAATGATTATTTGGTTCAAGAACATGAACCTTTTCCATAATGTTTAATGCAATTTGATAATTATTCAAACTCCAATTTGTGTGGGCACGAGTTATTAAAGTGAATGCATGGTTTGGTTGAAGAACATCAGCCTTGTCAAGGTCCTCCAAGGCTCCTTGATAGTCCTTCAAAATCCTTTTGACCTCTCCACGGTGTTGCAAAGTGAATGCATCGTTTGGTTCAAGAACATCAGCCTTGTCAAGGTCTTCCAAGGCTCCTTGATAATCCTCCAACATCCTTTTGACATCTCCACGGTGTTGCAAAGTGAATGCATGGTTTGGTTGAAGAACATCAGCCTTGTCAAGGTCCTCCAAGGCTCCTTGATAGTCTTTCAAAATGCTTTTGACATCTCCACGGATTTGCAAAGTGAATGCATTGTTTGGTTCAAGAACATCAGCCTTTCCAAGGTCCTCCAAGGCTCCTTGATAATCCTCCAACATCCTTTTGACATGTCCACGGTGTTGCAAAGTGAATGCATGGTTTGGTTGAAGAACATCAGCCTTGTCAAGGTCCTCCAAGGTTCCTTGATAATCCTCCAACATCATTTTGACATGTCCACGGTGTTGCAAAGTGAATGCATGGTTTGGTTGAAGAACATCAGCCTTGTCAAGGTCCTCCAAGGTTCCTTGATAATCCTCCAACATCATTTTGACATGTCCACGGTGTTGCAAAGTGAATGCATTGTTTGGTTTAAGAACATCAGCCTTGTCAAGGTCCTCCAAGGCTCCTTGATAGTCCTTCAAAATCCTTTTGACCTCTCCACGGTGTTGCAAAGTGAATGCATCGTTTGGTTCAAGAACATCAGCCTTGTCAAGGTCTTCCAAGGCTCCTTGATAATCCTCCAACATCCTTTTGACCTCTCCACGATGTTGCAAAGTGAATGCATGGTTTGGTTGAAGAACATCAGCCTTGTCAAGGTCCTCCAAGGCTCCTTGATAGTCCTTCAAAATCCTTTTGACCTCTCCACGAGGTTGCAAAGTGAATGCATCGTTTGGTTCAAGAACATCAGCCTTGTCAAGGTCTTCCAAGGCTCCTTGATAGTCCTTCAAAATCCTTTTGACATCTCCACGGGTTCGCAAAGTGAATGCATTGTTTGGTTGAAGAACATTAGCCTTGTCAAGGTCTTCCAAGGCTCCTTGATAATCCTTCAAAGCCCTTTTGACACTTGCACGGAGTTCCAAAATGATTGCAATATATGGTTCAAGAACATCAGCCTTGTTAGGATCTTCCAAGGCTTCTTCATAGTCCTTCAAAATCCTTTTGAGCTTTGCATTGATTTGCAAAATGATTCCTTGATATTCCTCCGACATCCTTTTGAGCTTTGCATTGATTTGCAAAATGATTCCTTGATAATCCTCCGACATCCTTTTGAGATCTCAACGGATTCACAAAATGTATGTGTTGTTTGGTTCAAGAAAATTAGCATTGTCAAGATCTTGTAAGGTTGGTTCAAATCTTTCAACATGTTTTTGGCATCTCCATGGTTTTGCAAAATGAATGCATTATTTGGTTCAAGAAAATCAACCTTGTCAAGGTCTTTCAAGGCTCCTTGATAGTCCTTCAACATCCTTTTGACATCTCCACACCTTTGCAAAATGATTGCATTGTTTGAATCAAGATCATCAACGTTGTTAAGGTCTTGCAAGGCTCCTTAATAATAGTCATCTAACACCTTTCTGACATTTCACAATTTCACAAAGTGATTATGTTATTGGATTCAAGAACATCAACGTTGTCATTGTCCTGCAAAGCTTTTTGATTGTCATCCAATATGATTTTGAATGAAATTCATGACTTTTCATTGTTGCAAAATTATTTGAAATAGTTGGATTAAACTTTTAAT
>Ga0209611_10009398_pt1 | contig 14820 bp, 12 predicted proteins | sample S1TSphgellanicum_3_FD_187693 | JGI IMG/M metagenome (GOLD analysis project Ga0209611, IMG submission 187693) | Host-associated microbial communities from peat moss isolated from Minnesota, USA - S1T2_Fc - Sphagnum magellanicum MG (SPAdes) (version 2) | ecosystem: Host-associated > Plants > Peat... | reverse complement strand
CACTCCCCTTTCAATTGTGTAGTCGCACAATTGTTCTTCCCGCACATCTTGCACTTGTTTCTCAAGATTTCTTTCTCAAATTTAGCCCCATGATCATCACCCAAACCTATATCTGGACGATAATTGACAGGTTGAATGTGCTTGCCCTCTCAGATATGCTTGTATGGTCTCTTAGAAGCCGAGATCCATCAGCCACCACATTTATTGACATCATTCTCTGTTTCAGATATTGCTTGTATGATCTCTTAGGCTCTGAGCCATCAACCGACGCATTTCTTGACACAATTCTCTGTTTCAGATGTGCTTGTATCTTGGGCTCTGAGCCATCAACCGCTGCATATTTTGACACAATTCTCTGTTTTACTATCAATGGGAGATTGAATATACAACTGAGTTGTTGGCCTACAAAATAACTGGAAAGATGGGTTTGTGAACAGTTGGTGGCAAAAGAGGGAAATGTGATTGTGTGCACAGTGAGCCAACTGTATCTTGCTTTCCTCAACAACTGGCCAAGCAGGGCCAGCGTCATATTGCACGCATAGTTGCAGAAGAGTATGCAACTCTTGACTTCATGAATGAGGGGTGGCTAGGCCATGCAGTTTCAGAACCCCCAGCTCCAGACTGCACCCCAAACCCACACTTTTGGGTCTCAGTTGAGAGCAAGCAGGTATGTGGGTATCAGTTAATACTTTTATCCATGGTAACACTTTTGCTATTGTTTATCAGGATGAGGTTAGGATGCACTCTTGCGTAAAGTTTGCATATGTGGCCATACCAGCATGACTTTTAAAGCAGCCAACTAGAGGACCATTCTCTTGAGCCCTGATTGGGGTTATAGATTTCACAGCATTCTCTGTTCTGCAGGGCCTTTTCAACCTCACCTTGTGTAGATCTCACCTTCTGGTAATTCTGCAGCTAGGGTACACTGCGTTGTACAATGATGTGGATATGGTCTGGCTGGCAGACCCATTTCCTCTCTTTGAAGGTCATCATGACATCTTCCTCAGTGGTGACTTGGCTGTGGTAATTCTTGGACTTACTTTTGCATGTTGTAGTGGGCAATGACTCTGTACTGCATAGTAGTATTTATATATGCAATCCACTGACTGTGCAGCAGGGCCTAGGGTTTAGGACATAGTGCTTCCAAGCTATGATTCCGTTATCCAAATGAATGTGTCATTGACATTATTAGTTCAAGATTAGTTTGAGATTAGTTTGGGATCAGCAGCCCTTGTGAGCTGAGGCTTTGGTGGAATCTGATCAGGTGAAACCAGAAACTTGCTCACATGAACTGCCACCACCTGGGAAGAAAGGGCACACGCACCTTTGCAGCTGCATGCTCTTTTTAAGACTCACTGAAGGTGCCAGATTATTGCTACATTTGTGGATCAAGGAGCTTCAGGGTCAGCCATGGACTTTCCATGTCAGAGAAAATGACCAACCAGGGTTCACTAGAGCTTTCAACAAAACAGCAAGCCAGGTTTGGGAAATATCTTAAACTTTCAGTTTTGAAGTTGTTCCTGTGTCAGAAGCTGCTTTGGTCAACTCAATTTGGACTTCTTATCAGTGATGCAGACTCTAGACAGTAACCTCCCTTTCCTGTGGGCCTGAATTCTGTTACCTTCAAAAAAAGTGTCAATGTGGATTTTTCTCTACAATCTCATAGAAATTCATTATTCTCTGTCCCCTCACATTATATGTGAAGTTAGTATGATGCTATGAAGGTGACAAGTTCATGGTATTTGTCAGGGGCATCCATGTGTACAAAGCGAGACCGTAAAGAAAAGGAAATTGATTGAAGATATCTCTGCAACCTTCCTTCCAACAATCCAACAGATGGAGGAGCACATGCACCAGTGAGACGAGGATCCTTCCTAGCCACTGAGTTACTTGTTCTTTTGACAAACTCCTGTGAAACCTGTAGGTTGATGTCTATCTATTGCCACAAGTGGCATTTTCTCCAGGAGGGTTGTACTTCACCATTGATAGCTGATGTAAGGAGACAGCCAGTAAGCATGTGATTGTGCACACAACAAATATATCGCAGGCTTTGAGATGAAATGCCAATGTTTTCAGAACTTTGGCCTATGGTTTGTGGATGTTGATGCAGCCCTGTCACCATTGTCTGAGAAAGGGGGCTGATGAGTTCACCCATGTCCCTTACATAAGGGTGGACCAATTTGGTCCACTTTTCAGTGTATTTCTGCCTTTCTCTGATGTTTAGGGGTTAAAGCCTTCTTCAACACTCCCTACATGTCATTCAACCCAGAAGTTCATTGAAGCCAGAAGTATCATCATCCACTGTGATGTGAATGCCGTACATTTAATGACCACATGCTACAAATTTGGCATTTGTGTGACCCACTTTAATATTGGAAAAATTGCATCTTCAGATGTCTCTGGCAAGGGCACTCTATCAATACACACTTCTCCATTCACACTTTCAACCCTCTGTAGTTCAAGCAATTTTTCTATTGCATGTTGCCATTGACTCACCCTGTTTAAGAGGATCAGTAAAACTTACAGGAATTGACAAAATCAGCTGACAGGGCATTGTTGTGATTTGATGAGGTTCAATACATCTGCCAGAGAGTACGTAGGAGTCCTAGCATGCCTCTTTCTGGTTTGCCTCCAAATGTGTTCCTTTTGACCAGCAATACTGTCAGTGACTGCAGCTCATAATTATAGTCCAACTCTCAGCGAGTTGACCACAAAGCTTCTCTCTTCATACTGCTTGTAGCATGAGTAGCAATGCAATTACTTCTTTGTAGTCACAGAACAGACTACTGTCAACTTGTGACTCTTGCATTATAGCATGTCATTCTATCATTAATTGTCACACTAAATTTGTGCAGTATAACCTAAATTGCTCCAACAATGCACATGATTGTTGAAGACTCCACAAAAATCAAAGGAAACTGAACTCTTGTGAGTAATTGAAGCTACAAAAAACTCAGCTCCCAAAATGACAAATGCATAGTTCCTGGAAGTAGCCTACAATACGCAGACATCAATCTTGTTTGGGACGAACATTTCTGACATTTACAAAACATAGTATCACTGTCACAACCAAGCCCAGAAGGTATCCACCACCAGCGCCATATGTACAGCAAACTGGCCACTCCTGTTCAACACCAGTCTCAAATCACTTAGACACAAATCCTTGCTTCTTTCCTCACATTTGAACACAGATTTTGAGAAAGCAAGAGAGACAAACTGGTGAGCCAGAAGTGAGGTTTGGACAAATGTGAACCTGCCAAGGCCGTTCCCAGTCCAGGGGCATGGGCCAAGCTCCCACCCATGCACCTAAAGCAGCACCATGTGCAGGAATGCATATTGCCAGCTCCACTCCTCCATGAGGTCTACAAAACAATCACATTGACAACCATGAGGCAAAGCCTTAGACAATGTAGATAGGCACACTTTGGAAACTCAGTTTGAAAATTCAGGTAACAAAAGAAATCTAGATTTTAACATCTGCAGCTCGATGATGGGATCACAATACAGTTCAATACGCACTTAGTGAATGCAAACACACGCTGCCAATCTGTCCATGATGCTCCAAGCACGATGGCTGCTGGTACTACCTGCTTGACCACACTCCTCACTGAATTAGAGTTCTTTAAACCCTAGCCCAAAATTGGCTTAACCAGGCTCCATAAGGTACTGAATAAACTCTAGGCTTTCAACAAGTTGTCAATGTTTAAGCAGTTCAGTCCTCCCCACCATAATACTTTCCAAAGTACATTTCCACAGTTGAGAGACTTTAGAAATCTTGGATGCCAAAAGTATAGACACCAATCTTACACAAACCTCTTTGGAAGATCAAAAAAGTACCAGCTCCACTTAAAGAGCTGGTATTACACAATCAAATACCTCAAATTTAAAACCAGCTTAAGAACAGTCAGAGTTGGAAGTGACACTATTTTTTTTGTTTTTATAAGATATCTCCAAAGAGATGGCGTGAAACTACTTTCAAAACAAGGATATGTTCAGCATGACCCATTATCTTTGCCACATGATTCAAATTTGCACATTAACTAAAATTACTGTGTGTGTTGTCTGTCAACTTTACAACTGGTCCCAGGGACCTGGGTGTTATGTGCTGCATGTTGGTGGAAGGAATTGAATGATCAATTGGAAGAAGCAATAGAAGGTTAATGACCTACCGTAAGAGATGACATGAGGCATGCCCAATGCCATGTTCTCGCTGCAAACCTGCCATTTTGCATGAAGGCATTATTAGGAGTGTTGCATCAAGGAAGTAGTCAAGGCCACCTTCCAGTAATGCCCCTTAACTTACTGGAAATGAACAAGGCAAAACTGCCAGAAAATCATGATTGTGTAAAAAGTGGAGAAAGTGATTGGCTATTTCCACAATGTATGACTAACTAAGTTGCTCCCCCCCAAAGTACACAGTATTTAAACTCAACTATTGATCTGTTATGAGATATTTAAACTCAATTGCACACCCCAAACCAATCACCAGCTACAGAGACATTCACAAATCAACTTCAATTCAGAAGTGTTGAAATGGAAGGCCTGATATTCTAGAACAGCTATAGATCTATTCATCTCCACCTCAAATCTGAGAAGCACCCAGTTTCCCAGTCTCCATTAGAAATGGAATACAAACACTCCAATAGAAAGGTGATCTTAAGGTCTCCTAAAAGTATGACACAGATAGTCTGCCCAGATGGAGGTCCACATATGGGAGGGTTGGGGTAACTATCTTACTGAAAAGAAGTTGGTGCACCAAATGCAAGAGCTACCAATGCAGCCACCACCGTCCCTGCAGACATCACCAACCCTTCACTTAGTCCACATTTTCTTCTAAATAGATTGAAAGACAGGCACTGATCTGAAATTTTGGTGAACAACAATATCCACAACACATAGTATACCACCCCAAAAAAAAAAGAAATCTAATAAGAAGATGCAATCTAAGAAAATCAATCCATGAGGAGACTAAACACCAATTTGCATGAATGGGAGGTGGCAGAAACTACCTACAGGAAGACTAAGGAGACCACACCCCAGGGACCACCAGACCTGCCATGCACATTGCTCTCTGTTACAATCAGTGATCACATCTTCAAGATCAAACAAAAGGCACAGTAGCCAATTACTCCCTCCTGCATTTCTCAAGATCCTGCTGCTGAGTAATCTTTCAAAACTTCCTCTTCATCAACATACATACAAAGAGAAAAGTCTCTAGAAGAGAGAAAAAATTTCCCCAGCCAGAGATTCCACTACTTGGAACAATGTTGCATTCAAGCTACTTACCGAACGAGTTTTAGATGTAAGGAGCACCAAAAAGACATAAGTCAGGATCACAACAGGTACAATAATCGTCTGCAAAAGGGCAAAAACACATACACACAAGCGAGCGAGGTTTTAGAGAGGTAAGCAGCAACAAGTGGACATAATTCAGAATCACTGCAGGTGCAATAGACGCCTGCACAAGGCAATAGAAACAATCATGATATGCTCCTCCGCCCTGCTTACGCTATTTATCTTACCGGACTCATTTCGACAAACAACTGAACACCGAAAACGAGAAAAAGATCGGCACATTCATCATCATCATCTTTGGACTCAAAACGAAGCCACGGCGGGTACTGGAATTTCTCGAACAAGGACAAGAGAGAAAGAAGAACAAACAAAAAAAGCAGAATACCAGAGCGATTTGTAGGGTTTGCACAGGCTGTGTGATCAGATGCAGGTTCCATAGTGCCGGCACGGTCTTCAGCCCCGCCACCACTGCAGCTCCACACAGCACTTGCGTTGCAACGATCCCCGCTCTTCCGAGCTTCTCGTCCTCCATACGGCGTCACTCTTATTACTCTTCTTCCCTCTCTCTCGCTCTCCTCCCCTCGCAATGCACAAGAGTCTGCAGGTGCGCGTGCGCATCTCTCTCTCGAGGCAGAGATGGAATTTTTTTTTTAGGGTTTGGGGAAGAAATCGCATGTACATGTATGGTATTAAGGCAGAGGTAAATATTGAGTTTTTTTACTTAGGTTACCATATTAGGGTTTAACCAACATTCAAATTTAGGGTTTAACCAACATTCAAGTTTAGGGTTTAATCAACATTCAAGTTTAGGGTTTTGTTGGTTGTTTGGGTTTTAGCATTTTGAGCTCCCTAATTTTTGAGCTTTTAATATTTTGTGCTCTCTAGTAGTTTTATGAGTGTAGAGCTTGTAAGTAATTTTCATTATTCACATTTGAATTTTAAAGTTAGTATTTTCAATGAATTCAATGACTATTGGGCATTGTACTATTAACATTTTTTTTCTTTTTGATCATGTTGAAATTTTGAAACCTAATTGTCACAAGAAGAAGAAGAGAATGGTTCAAGTGAGGAATTTATTCTTATAGTTTGATTGAGGTAGCACTCATAATCCATGCAATGCCAATTATTTTTTCTTTTCTTGTTTACTAAAAAAAACTAAGTCACATAAGACTTGGTGGAAAAAGCCTAAACAATCTAGACATTGGGATTTGATAAAAAGGAGTCGTTTGACACACCCATTTGGAAATGAGGGATAGAAAATAGTTAATCCCATATTGTATGACTTATGGAGCATTTATGTATTTGGTTAGCAAATTGAAACCTTTTGTCAAATCTAGGGTTACTATGTTGGTTAGAGCACCGTTAAAGCTTAGAAAAGATATTGGGTTGGTGTTATATCGATTTGCACATGGGGTTACTGTAAACGTCATTACTAATAGATTCAATGTTGAAGCTTCTACAATGTGTAAGTATGTTGATATTGTTGTTAATACTTTAATTTCTAAGGATAAATTGTTTAGTCGATATATTTCTATACCTCATGGTTCATGTTTACTTAAAATTATGCATAAATTTTTTCATGCATGTGGCTTACCCAATGTTTGTGGCACTATTGATGGGTCCCATATTATGCTTTCCCAAAAGCAATATAAACGGGTTATTACAGTACCTACAATTATTATTATAGATGAAAAAAATGTAAAATTTAGTTGTTTTACAAATAATTTGTGACATGGACAAATTGTTTTGGAACGTTTGTTGCTCGATTGCTAGCAAAATAGCAGATGGGGGCCAATTTATAGTGTCATTTATTTATCAACAACTTCAAACACGTTCAATTTTAAAAGAGCCAATTGTGGTGGTTGAAGGTTTAGAGATAAAACCTTATTTACTTGAAAATGCAGGTTGTGCAAGTCGATATTACCTTTTGTATAATTTCAAACTGGTTGATGGAAATTTGGATAAAATCATGTTCAACTAACAAATAAATGTTGGTAAAACTAGCATTGAAAATGCTTTTGGGATTTTTAAAAATAAGCAAAGCATCTTGCATTACATTAGTGCATGTGTTGATTGAATTCTTGAAATTGTGGTGGCTTGTTGTGTCCTTCATAATTATTGCCAATTAATGGGATTACCCCCACCTCCAAAAGGTCCTCAAGAAGATCCTCTTTGTCATTCAAGGGGGCAAATGCCTCTTCTTCGTGAAGGTCAAGTCGCCTCACAACGTGGAAAAACAATGCATGCTACATTTCTCACAAATTGGATGATTGTTTGTGCAAGCATTATTTGATGTTCTTGATGAGCACTTTGGAAATATAGGTGCATCAGATTTGAGATTTTATTATATTGGTCTGAAATTTGGAACACAAGTCCATTAGGAGGGCTCTTAGCTCTTACAATTTGCAAAATTGAAAAAAAAAAAATTCAATTCTATTTCTAGATGAAAAAATGTAAAACATCTTACAAGAAACCCACTTTGGATATATAGATGCATTAGATTTGAAATTTTATTCAATTACCGTCAAATTTGAACCATGAGTGCATAGGGAGTTCTATTAATTAATGCAATTTGCAAAATTGGAATAAAATCAAAAGAGAAAAAATTAATTAACTATGTTTTTAGATGAAAAAATATCAAAAAAACCCACAAAAACCCTACTTTGGTGATATAGGTGCATCAAATCTAAGATTTTATTCAATTGCTCTCAATTTTGAACCATGAATGCACAGGGAGTTTTAGTGACTAATGCATGTTACAAAACTAAGAAAAGGAAAAGAAAAATAGTTATTTAACTCTAATTTTAGATGGAAAAATGCAAAAAAAACCCACTTTGGTAATATATGTGCATTAGATCTAAAATTTTATTCAATTACTTTGAAGCTTGGATCACAATTGCATACAAAGTTTTAATAACTAATGCATTTGCAAAACTGAAAAAATGAAAAGAGAAAAAGTTATTTAACTATGTTTTTAAATGAAAAAATGCAAAAAAACCTTTTAAAAACCTACTTTTGTAATATAAGTGCATCAAATTTGAAATTTTATTCAATTTCTTTAAAACTTGGATCACAAGTGCATAAGGAGTTTTAGTAACTAATGAATTTGCTAAGCTGAAAATGTTTTAAAAGAGAAAATTTTACTTAATTATATTTTGAGATGAAAAAATGCAAAAAACCCCGCAAAAAACCCACTTTGGAAATATAGGTGCATCAAATCTGATATTGTTTTTCAATTGCTCTGAAATTTGGACCACAAAGTGCATAAGGAGTTTTAGTAACTAATGCAATTGACAAAACTGAAAAGAAAAAAAAGTTATTTAGCTTTGTTTTTAGATGAAAAAATGCAAAAAAACCTGTTAAAAACCCACTTCGAAAATATAGGTGCATCAAATCTGAGATTTATTTTCAATTTTTCTGAAATTTGGACCACAAATGCATAAGGAGTTTTAACAATTAATGTAATTTATAAAACTGAAGAAAAAAAATTATTTAAATTTTTTTTAATGAAAAAATGCAAAAAAAAACTTGCAAAAAACCCACTTTGGAAATATAGGTGCATCAAATCCGAGATTTTTTTCAATTGCTCTAAAATTTGGACCACAAGTGCATAATGAGTTTTAGTAACTAATGCAAATTGAAAAATTGAAAAAAAATCGAAAGATAAAAAGTTATTCAACTCTATTTTTAGATGACCAGATGAAAGAATTTTTTTTAAAAAATGTATTGCTTCTTTACACAAAATCACAAATTGACAAATATTTGAATCATTTTGAAACATGTAAAATGTCTCCAAGCATTTTGGCAATTGCCAATTGAGTTGCTTGAGTGTGTGCATGTTCTAACTCGAGCTTTTGACTCTCAAGCTCAAATTCCATTTGCTTGATAGCCAATTTTTCATTGGATTATATAAGCAAAATTGTCATTCTTTTTCCAAATTCTAGTTTGTGTCTTTCGACATTAATAGGACCTCCCGCAAATTTTTTCATGGCTTCCACCAAGTAATTGGCATTTCCAATCAATGCTCATTTGCGAGATGGTACTTTGCCAAAAACCTCGAACAATTTGCAAGAAACATTTTTTAGGGTAAAAGAAAAAATATTTGTACCTTCCTTTGGTGTATTAACAAAAGTTTCAAGAAATGGCACATCTCTTACCTCCTCATCATTTGACAGTGTAGGTGTGAATCTTTGAGTTTCTAGAATTTCATGTTCATCCTTTTCAATAATTTTCATAGTGCCTTGATCAACCCCGCTAGGTGCACCATCTCCTTTGGCAAAACCTTCCATAATAGTTGTTATCCATGTAAACCATGACCATGTTAATCCATTATGTCTGGTTTGTTCTTGCAGCAAAGTTTTTTTATGTCAATACTCACTTTCATCTTTTCAATTTTGTTCTTGGTTTGTTTTTCTTTCCAATGACACTCATTTGGTAATTCATAATGATGTTCAGTACAAATGTGTGTCCAATGTTTGAATGGCAAACAAGATTTGTGAATATGCCTCTAGTCCTCTTCATATAAATCAAGGATGTTAACAACATCACTCCCTCCTTTCAACATTTGTTTCATCATCCCTTTTTTTTTCTTATGACACAATTTAACAATTGGTAATTGTAATAATGGAGGTGCAACAACAATGGATGATGAAAATCCTTCCAACAATGGAGGAGCTACAATAGTTTTCATCTCATTTTCTATTATAAAATGAGTCCACATATGTGGACTTCCATCACTCATGATTCTACAAAAGAAAATCATATGCAAAATAGAAATAAGAATTGATGAAAAATACATTCAATACAAACAAAAACAAAGTCAAGAAAGTTGAAATAAACTTCAAAATAACCATAATGTATACACACATACACAAAGGTTATAAATCAAAGGAATAAATCAAAAAATTGATTAAAAACCCTTGCCCTAATACATAAATTTCATATTAGGGTTACACTTATACATTACATTTTACATCATACAAAGACAAATTCAAGAAAGCTAAATCAAAAAATCATTTCAAAACAACCATAATACATACACATATACAAAAATTATATATCAAAGAAACAAAATCCAAAAATTGCTGAAAATAATTTAAATATTAAATACATACTAGTGTAAAAAGTGTTGTTGAAGTTCCAAGTGTTGTAAAAAAAATGAGTTTCTAAAATGTGGAAAGTCTCAAATACTATCCTAGACACTTCGTAATTTTTTTTACTATGGTTATATTTTATAATAATTTCATTTTACCTTTATTATTGTACTTTTAAAATCTAAGGCACAACTACAATGGCTGTTAGTTGCCACCATGAGACTTTACCTCCATGCCCAAAGGAATTAGTGATGGGCAAAATGGGAGGTTGTTGCCAAAGGCCCCCATTTGCCGCTTTAAGTTGTGCATGTGCCTAACCTTTCTACCTCCATGCTTTAGGGCGTCAATGGTAGGCAAAATGGGAGGTTAGTGCCAAAGCCCCCCATTTGCCCCTTTAAGTTGTGCATGTGCCTAGCCTTTCTACTATGTCATTGTCATGGCGACACATTACATAGGAAAAAGGTCTATCATGACGTTACTTTATGTAAGAGAAAGGTTAGTTGATAGACCCTTCTCTTATACATAAAAACTTTTGTCAATTTACATAATGTAGTTGGAGGGCATTTTAAATAGGTAAAAGTTAAAGGTTTAGGGTTTAAGAATTCTTACAAATGTGAACATTTCATTTTTTGAAACATCCATTTTCATTTTCTTTCCTATGATACCTAAAAAAAATAAAAATTAGCACAAGTCCTTCCACTTGATAAAGCTTTTGACCACAAGCTTTTTGGCACACGTAAATTGGTGCCCTTCAAACAAACTTAGGAAGTTTGTAGCGTGTAGGTGATATGTAAGGCCTGAATAGAGGGGCAATATCAAAATAAGGCACCCCACTAAAACAACTTGAGAGAAAGACTTAATAGCTTGAAAAAAATTATAGAATTTGGAGTATGAATGTACAAGGATGATATTTGGTTTCAACGTATATGGATTTTTTAATATGTTGCATATCATACATGTATGATATTTGCCATGTGGTTATAACATAAGACGATTATAACCCTTAAAGATTAAGGTTTCCCCAAAACATAAGATGCTTCCACAAAAATATTTTTTCCCACCTATTATGCTATGGAACAAAATATAGGAAAACTTATCATTAAGTTGGGCTTTGTGTTGCTTTGCCCTACTAAGGTCAAAATATTAACATATTCAAAAAATGTTTAAAAAATTAATTACCATACATTGATAATTTAAATCACATAAATTAATTATGGAATTATTTGTATTTTCATTAAATTTAGAATATGATAATTAATTTGCACCTATTACAATATTAACATTTATGGCACACATAATTTTTATTTTTTAATGCCTTTCGTTGCTTTGAAAAAAAAGGTTGGGCAATGTCTTTTAATTTTTTTCATATCATCCTTCAAAAATATATATAATATAAAATATTTTTGACCCTAGTGCTTACAAGGTCCTTATGTATTTCTTCATGCCTTTGGTGTTTTTCAACATTGTATCCAAGGTTCTCAACCCTCAAACTATTAGTGCCCTTTATCATAAAAAAACAAAATGCATGTCCACCCTAATGTCAACTAGGTATTAAAATAGAGTGAGAATTGATTTCAACTTGATTTTCATTTTGAAGATCGTTGAATATCATCAAGGGTGATACCATATATGAAACCTAGCTTACAAGTTTTCAATATATGGATAATTGATCCTCTAAAAACCAATTCCCATGAAGAAAAAAATTTGAAACCTCGCCAAGGTGTTAAAAAAAATAGTATTAGGGTTTCAAGTTAGGGTTTTTAAAAAAAGATTAGGTTTCCAAGGCATGAAGAAACACAAAACACATAACAACTATTTGTGTTTTTTGCTTCTCCACAAAAATAAAAAGTTCCCACTCATTTGGGGTTTCATCTCTTTTGTTGTTTGTGTTTTGTGAGCATTGTGCATTGTTATGTTTTGTGATTTCATTTGCATTGTTATCTTTCTACATTTCCTTTCTTTCTTTTTGTTTTGTCTTGTTGTCTCTTAATGCTTGTGGTGCTATTCTTATTTGATGTTCTTACATGGCATTATTGTTCATCGTTTTGCTTGTACTTTTACTTGACCTTCTCCTCCTCAACATTGCTACTCCTTCTTGTGCTTGACATTGATGTTCATCCTTCTATTTGAAGTTCCTAGTTCCTACTCGTACACTTGCTTAACATTCTTGCTTATCCTCTTTCTTGTCAATGCTACTCATCCTTCTGTCAAGTGATCCTAAAGTTAACCACATGATTATAGAACATGGTCCATTTGTGTATAGCAAGATAACATCTATTAATTTTAGTAGTATGTTGTGACGTGTAGTGTCATGACGTACGGTATCGTAAGGATGTAAATACGTAGTAAATTTTACTAAACAAAAATATTAAAGCTAGTCAAATGTATAAACTAATCAACTAAAAAGAGATGCATGCACACATACATATACAATGCACAAGTGAGGCTAAGATGAAATTCTCATGTATTTGAAATGCAAAGAAAAAAAGAAATGAAATGTATGTAGACGATGGCCGTGCAATGGCCACCGTGAGCATCTAGAAATCTTAACTTATGATGGAGGAAACTCCTGACAAAGGAATTCTAGAAAAACAAAAAGGAGAAAGAAAGGGTTAGGCCTTTTATATCGTTGCCAACACTGAAACCCTAAGTACCTAATAACATACAATCGCCTAAGATCGTACATCAACCCTAAAACCGCACATGGGCATGCCCGTAACTGGCCATCATGTATGAGGCCATGTACGGGCATGACAATTGTCGTGACGTGTAGTGTCGTGACGTACGGTGTCGTAAGGATGTAAATATGTAGTAAATTTTACTAAACAAAAAGATTAAAGCCAGTCAAATGTATAAACTAATCAACTAAAAAGAGATGCATGCACACATATATATACAATGCACAAGTGAGGTTGAGATGAAATTCTCATGTATCCCCCCCCCAGACCTGAACCGGGAAAAGCATGGCATGGTCTGAGTAGGAATCAAGGTGCTGTAGGAGAACATGATGAACAGTACCAATTGCCGACTGGAACTTGAGTGAGCTTCGGCTTGAGGCAGAAGAGATGGTATCCACCATTACAGTTGTCACAAAGCAGCATCTGATTAGCATCGTCCGTCATTTGACATACTTAACATGGATAATCAAGTGAAGGAATCCAAGTTGACGTGATGATGGTAGGATCCAAGTTCGGCAAGTGGTAGTGCGCACAATTTTTTGAATGATCACGAATTGTGCGTCCGTCAGCTCCTTGTAACTCCAACACACCTAAAGGCCTGATTGTTTTAATCCTCAAGATAATGCGACTGGAAGAAGTGTCTAAAGTATCATTGGGTTGTCGCTGAAGATACACAAAATCACCAACATCAAATTGTCTCACCTTAGGTTTGTAACTCCCACCTCATGTGTGTGCATATCGTAAGGTGTTTCAATGTTGTGCAATGGACAGGTTCTCCATGGCCATGGGCATAACCCTCCTGAATAAAGCGGCCCTTTCTGCAATGACTTGAGCCCTAGTGGTTGGGGAGTCCAAGTCCACAACTTGGTCCATTTGAGTAGCAATGGAAAAGGGTGGAATGGGATGTTTCCCAAAAAGTAAAAAGTAAGGAGAAAAATGAAATAAAGAGGTGTGTTTGGACATCCTGTAACCCATGGCGATGTAAGGGAAGGCCAGGTCCCAATCCTCTTTGTTCTTAATGAGGCAAATCTTCCGAAGTCCTTTCTTGCACGTTTAAACCATCCTTTCTGCAAGGCCATCAGCTTGGGGATGATTTCTTGAAGTTCGACGATGGTTAATGAGAGCATGGTCAAGTAGGTCTTGGAATTTTCCCCTAAATTCTGATCCTTAATCAGTAAGGCACTTAGCACAAGCCCCAAATCTACTTAGAACCTGTTGTAAGAAAGCCTGGTTGGTGCTGTGTGATGACTTGTCTGGTAGCGCAACAAGCTCAACCCACTTTGAAAAATGCTCAATGATAATCATGATGTAAACATTACCCCTAGAGGTTTGTGGTAATTCCTTAGCTAAATCACATGACCAACGATAGAACATGCCCTGAATAGGGAGTGGAGAAAGCGTGAGCTGTCGAGAGGAGAAAGAAGTTTTCACTCTATCACATTATTCACACCTAGCAATGATGTCTCGGACTTGAGCATACATACCTTTCCAATGGTAATGAGGAACGAGAAGGCTATAAGTACGCTTAATTCCAAAGTGTCCAAGCTCCGAGTGTACCTTTTGAATAAGACCCGGCCGTTCATGTGGTGGTGGAACCACTCTGTCGCCTTGTGGTAAGCATCGGACGAAGTGATTCTCCCTCCATGAATAGTGTTTGGATCGCTGTTGTATGTGATCTTGCTGACTTGACGTAACTTGGGGAGGGTATTCCCCATGTTGAAGAAACCTTAGAATGTCCAAATCTTCCCATATAT
>Ga0209611_10009396_pt1 | contig 14823 bp, 12 predicted proteins | sample S1TSphgellanicum_3_FD_187693 | JGI IMG/M metagenome (GOLD analysis project Ga0209611, IMG submission 187693) | Host-associated microbial communities from peat moss isolated from Minnesota, USA - S1T2_Fc - Sphagnum magellanicum MG (SPAdes) (version 2) | ecosystem: Host-associated > Plants > Peat... | reverse complement strand
TGATCACTAGTGGGATGCTCTACTAGTGGGGACCATGTGGCTACTAAACCCTAAACCCTAAACCCTATTGGAAGCATGAAGTCAGTGCTAGTGGCGTACAGAGGAAGGATTTGTGAACCATGAGTTTCCTGGACACTCTCCTTCTGGGCAGCTTTCTTTTCCAAATCTTTGGGTAATGTTTTTTCTCTTGTGGGTTATTGTTTGTTTGTTTGTTGGGACCCACGTTCTAAGCATGGGACATTTGTAATAGAGTTTTCCGTAAAGTCACCCTGTCTTTGGGCTTCCTTTCACCCCCTGTCTCACTCTTTGAGTGTGAGGTCCTCAAAGAGTAAGGAAATTTGATGAAATCTAGGTACGAAAAGATAAAACTCAGCATTTAGTGCACAAGGTACGAGAGTAATTATAATAGTTGTACAGGTAGGAGCAGTGAAAATATATGTAGCAGCAGTTGAGGCGCTCTAAGGAAGGAAAAAGGGAGTCAAAACAGAATGAAACTCAGTTTATCACAAAAAAAAGTGGTACTTTTCTGAGTTTTTACACCCTAGTTGAATACTAATGTACTTTTTTGCAGGTTTTTTTTTTTTGGGAATCTCACCCGGTTTGGACCAAACTCAGGGTTCTGGTGCTGTGTTTTCCTGACTTTACGAAAAACTCTAATTTTTAGAAATAGTTTAGGATGGATTGTGGGGTTTTTACCATGGTACCAATGTGGGTGCTAGTTCACCCAAAGCGCATTTTCTTTACAATAATTCTTCTCACTTTTTTGCTTCTCACCATTCAACACGCCATTCATTCATTCCTCCCTTCCTTCCTTCCTTCCTTCCAGAGGACTTACTTGTTTTTCTTTCTTGACAGCCAAGGAAGCTGGCTTAAAGTGATGATTTAGTTATTCAATTATTTTTGGGTGATATGATGGATTTTTGGGTGTGAGAAAAATGGAGAAATTTGTTGTAATGGATTTCATGAATTTCTGACGAGCACCTTTCCCATTGATTTGTGACAGTTGCTTCCTCTCTTGGTTTGTTTGTTTTTTCTGTTTTTTGGGTGTTTTTTTCCCCCCTCTCTTTCTCTGTATTTTCATCTCCCTTCACCACATGAGCCGCCGAGTTTGATGATCGGATGGAATGGGCGTTGGCTGGTGGTGGTAGCAGCAGCAGCAGAGGTAGTTGAGAGAGAGTATGTTTTGGTGCCCTTGTGGGTGGGCTTGGAATCCATAAGTTTACCAGCACCACAGAGGTGGGTAGCTGGGTAGAGCTTTCATTTGGAGGGAAAAGAGGTGTACAGAGAAAAAGAAGAAGAAGAAGAAGAAGAAGAATTGCACAGTAGGAGAAGGAAGAAGAAGAGGAGATCAACTCCAGAGATGGGGGGGAAACAGCGAATTGTGATGGTGGCAGCAGTTGTACTTGTTGCAGCTGCAGTGGTTTCAAGTGTGTTTGTGTTGGTGAGATCGAGTATGCAGGCGGGCTGGGTTGTTGCATCCCCCCTCACGAGTGTTGTTATTCCCTTGGAAAATCAAGCTGGGAAGTCGAAGTTGGGGTTGCACTGGTCCATACTGGGAGGAGGAGGAGGAGGAGGAGGAGGAGGAGCTTCAGCAGCATCTCAACCTTTCACAAGGATCAACGAGTACAAAGATATGAATGGTGGGTTACCTACCTACACAAAACCCCAAAATGATCCACCGGACTTTTCTTTCTGAAAACGACACCAAACAATCCATGTGTGAAGAATAATTGAGTAGTCTCCCAAAGATATGAGTGGGGGGTTACCTACCTAAACAAACTCCAAAGTGACCCGCTGAACTTTTCTTTCTGAAAACAACATCAAACAATCCGAGTGTGAAGAATAATTGAGTAGTCTGTGAAGCTGTCGCAAACTGGAGTTGAGTGGTCTTGAGCTTTACCAATAATGGCTAACATTTTTGACACTAAAACATGAAAATCAAGCACTGGTTACACTTGTTGTGACTCCTGTTACTGAGATTGCATATTGGAGTTCGTCATGAGTTTTTTCAGTAATGGTCAACAATTTTTGAAGCTAAAACATATGAAAAATCTAGCACTAGTTACACTTGCTGTGGCTCCTGTTAGTGTAGCTGCACACATTGCAGAGCTTTGGTGGATAGAAAACAACATAAGCACAGAAGAAACTTGGACTTTTGATGTGCACAAGCAAGCAATTCGGGATGTCATAATAATACAACTCAAGAACCTTGGGAAGTCTTTTGATGTGCACAAGTGTTTATGCATGCCATACAACTCAAGAAACTTGGGACTTTTGATGTGTGCTAGTGTATATGGATGTCATACACAACTCTGCAGCTCATTGTTCGTGTCCCCTCCCACATGTGGGTGGGTTGTCATCATACAACTGAAGAAAGTGTGTAGTGCATATATACAGTGAAGCCAAAGGTTCTGTCAAAACAGCCACACGAATACCTGGATCTCACCCAGTTGCCCAAGGCTTGGGATTGGCGCAATGTTAATGGTACGGAATTTTTATCTCACTTTGATTGATTCCTTTTTTCATTTTGTGTTGAACACTGTCATCAAGTCCTCTCCTTCCTTCACAGTGCTCTATAATACTAGTGTAAGCAGCAGGGACCCTGATAATTTCAGATCTTACAGAGTATGTACTCTATGCCAAGCACCCCAAGTACTCAGCTGAGTACTCAGTGAATCTCCAGCTCTTCTATCTTACTCAGATCATTCATTTGCACATAAAATTTGCCAGGATGATGCAGGTCTCAGTGTCAGAGTGTCTGTTTCTAGTCTCTGGCTATGGTCTCCCACTTGGACTTCTTCAAAACCTTTTTTTTATTGGAATCACACAATTTTAGTGCAGAAAGTCAGCCCTGTTTTGCAACATAGATTTGGATCTGATTGCCACTCTTCTGATTCTAGGCCTGTCAATCACTCACTTCTATAGTTCTTCATATCTGCAAGTGAATGAAATCTGGCTTTGTGGGTACTGTTGTAATTTGGCTCTGGTTTGACTGACAGGGACAAGCTATGTAACCAAGGATCTAAACCAACATATACCTGTCTATTGCGGTGGGTCTCTTTTATCTTTCTCTACATCTGCAGACAAAGGTTTTCAACAGTCAAAGTGTGTTGTGAACTTGTTGGATTTTGACAACGTTTGGCTCCCAAAAAATTTCCTTGTTCATTTGGATTCAACCATCCAGGAGGAAATGATTGAGCATATTCTGAGTTTTGGTGATCTACTCATGTCAATCTGTGGTATTGAGAATTGTGTGTGTTGAGGATGGCAGGATCATGCTGGGCACATGCAGCGTTGAGTTCATTGGCAGATCGTCATAAAATTTTCCGCAAAGCTCAGTGGCCTGATATACATTACTCTGTACAAGTGTAAGCTTTTTTGCATGTTTGTCTTGGGGTCCTAATTGTCATTGGTTCATCATTGCTGGTATCCCTCACTAATTTTATTTATTTATTTTCCTTCCTTCTTTCTTGCAATTTGCAGAGGTCCCACTTGTATCTCCACATCTTTGTCCCTCAACCTATAGCATTTATGGTGGGTGCTCAGAATTTGTAAAAAATGAATATCTGGTGTTTGTGTCTGACAGAATATTGAACTGTGCTTCGGAAGCAGGCACTTGCCATGGGGGTGATCCTCTGGGAGTGTACAAGTACATGTATGAGAAGGGCCTTCCTGAAGAGACTTGCCAGGTAAGTCTTTTGAAGTGTCCTTCCACTGAAATCAAGTGGGTCGATAGCGTGAGTTTTTTTCATCTTCAATGTGGACAAGAGATGAAATGCTTTTGTTGTCAGATGGGTTCAAAAGTGTAGTAGTCTGCAGTTTGAGACTTGTGATGGAATTGTGAGACATATGCTGCCATGGTGGTGTTGCAATGGCAGCTGTACAAGGCCAGTGACGATGAATGCACACCCATCAACATTTGTCGCACCTGTGAACCACCGGTCAACGAAGGACATTGTAGTCCTGTCACAGACTATCCTCGTCACATGGTTGCTGAGTACGGAAAGGTCCATGGGGAGCTCAACATGGTATGTGAGGGTTTTCAGGTTTTTCTAGTGTATGTGCATACCTCAAGTGTGATTTGGTTTGCTTGCTGTGCTTTTCCTCATTGATACCACCTTTAGTTCACAAGCTTTACACATATGTTTTTCTTGACAGTTTCCATAGTCCCAAATGTTTCAAGTCATTTGATTAAAGCTCACTGCTTGCTCCTATTGTTGTGTGCACACTTTTTGCAGATGGCAGAAATTTATGAGAGAGGTCCTATGGCATGTGGAATCGATTCCAGGTTGCTTCATTTCTACACCGGGGGCATCCTTGTCCTCAACAACACGTGAGCTGAAAACTCCCTCTCTCAACTTCTGAAACAATTATCTTCTTTCTTCAGTAAAAAATAGAGAGTTCTCTTCACAAACAGCTAACAAAGTACACAGCTGCTGCAACCTGGAAGATATAAGATCAATTTCCAAGAGGCTGCGTATTTGGTACTAATACTGAGCCTACTACCCATGCACTGAGTTGTGGCAGGGATCCTCCAATACATGACCATCTTGTAAGCATAGCTGGTTGGGGTGAAGAAAATGGGCTCAAGTATTGGATCATTCGCAATTCTTGGGTACAAACAAAACTGCACTCATGTTTTTGTTTTCTGTATCCTTACCTATCTTTCCTTGCTTTCTTCTAGCTAGTTTTCTTCTCATGCCAGCTCATCCACTACAAGCAACTTCTTATGTTATTGCTTCTGTTGTTTCCTTTTCCCCCCATTTCTCTTACCCATTCAGATCAGTGCTCCTGAACCATTGCTAGAAAGAACTGTGACAAGAAAGAACTGTCTCATATCCGACTATTTTGTTTTGTAGTTCTCCACTGGAATAGAAGATTTCTCACAAGGACACCAAAGTTTGGGTGGCCGGGTGGGTGGTGCAGGGGACATATTGGGGTGAGAATGGTTGGTTCCGTATGCAGAGGGGAGTGGATGCACTCACCATAGAAGAAAATTGCAGATGGGGTGTTCCCAAAGATGCAGGTCCATGTTGGTCTGCCCATGGCTTTCCAAAATGCTAATCTGCTCTTCATTGAAGCCAAATCTGTTGCCAAAAAAGAATCAGCTCTGGGTTTAGGGTTTATTCTAAACCCTGAAACAATTCTTTGAAAACATCTGCAGCTGCTGTCTGGTGATGCTCAATTTGCAGATGAATTGGATCTTCATTGCTGCTTTGTCCTCAGTTAATGATAGTATTATGATGCAACACAGCTTGGAGCATGCAGTGGCTCGAATCTGTGCATCTGTAGTGTGCATTCTTAGCATTAGAAATTCTTAGGTTTGCAGTCCAAGGACATCATTTGTTCTCCTGTGTTGTTGCTCAAGGCCTTGTGGCTGAGATGGTGGGATATATCAGGTGAGATTTTGTTGTCTTTCCAAGACTGCATCATGGTAATGCTTGAAGTTCAAACATCTTGTTTGATATTGTTTCTGAGATTCTCTTCAAGCAATGGAAATGGGACTCTTGAATTCCTGTTACAACAGCAGTTTGGGCAATCCTATCAGCTCATATGACATGAGAGAGAAAAAAGTCCAGGAAAGGAATGTGATCAGACTGTTTTCAGAAATCTGTTGCAAAAGATTGTTTCAGAAATCTGCTGTGGAAGATTGTTTTCAGGAGTCTGCTGTAAAGATTGTTTTGGGAATCTGCTGGAAAGACTGTTTGTTGACTGACAGGGAGTTTTGAACTTTGCATGAGGTACTGAAAGCCTTCAAGATGTCAAGAGTACTTTTATCAGAGAATGGGTGCAGAGAGAATTCGAAGAATTGAGAGGGGCTTCTTGTATCAGACATGGGTGCAGAGGAGTCAATAGAAGAATTGTCCATATCAGGACGACATTTTCTCTTCTTGGCAGACGTATGTGACAATCCATTTCTCTGGCATGACAATGGGGGCGGGGAGCATCTCAAGCACACTTTGTCATTGTTATGAAAATGTTGAAGATGGGGTACATTGTTGTAGTTGCAAGTTTTTCCATGGAAACAGTGTTGTGTGCACTTGCATCTGAGCTTGATAGTAATCCTGTCAGACTTCAAGCACAGACATGGAATTCATGAGATTGCCATTCTGGCAGACTTCCCACTTTCAAGTGAAGTGTGGCTCACTCCATGACATCCTCTGAATTGCATTTGTGTTTCAAGCAAGCAGCTGCAAGAAACCAAAGCATCAAAACCAGGGAAGCAAATGGGTGAATGGATTTGGTGCAAATGGTTGTGTCAAGCAAGCAGCTGCAAGAAAGCAAAGCTTCACATGGTAATGGGTGCTTCTTGTTCTTCAAGATTGGAAAAAGTTCTTCCCTACCTACCATGTGAAGATTATGAGAGTGCTCTAGGTTTTTCACAGATTTGTGGGGTTGCTGAAGAAGAGGAAAAAAAAATACAGGCAGCAATTGTTTCATAAGTACTCTTGTAGTCAAATTCTGACTTTCTGTTCATGTTCAGATCCTAATCTTCATGAGCAATTTTTCAAGCATCATGCTCTAACTTGCAAAAGTCTTTCAGAAGTTTTTGATGATTGTTTTTCTCCACATGGGCTGACAGATACTGAAAGACTGTAATTGTGGTTTTGCAATTCACACTTCTGTGTTGACATTCATATGGGCACTCTCTCTCTTGCAAGTATTGCTGGTTTCAGCAAGCCTCCAGGAAATGTATTATGCATAATAACAATGCCATGAGTAATGGAAATTGCACCATGATTTTGAGGTGCTTTTTCTTTTTCCAGTAAAAAACTCTTGTAATGTCTCTGTGCATTCTACACTATTGTTTTTCCTCTGTACACAGCCAAGTTCATCATAAGTGTGTTATTGTAAGTGTTACACATACAAATCTTGAAATTCCAAATTACAATTTTCAGAACTTGTATAATGTTATTCATTTCCAGTGCATCACACACTTATCTGCGCACAGTTTTAACTAAACATCTGGGAATAAATTTGGGGTTTAAAGTTTGAAGATTAGGTTCAGGTCTGGAGTCTGTTAGATGCTTCTTTTTTGATGCGTTTACTTGAAGGTATACGGGTTCACAGAAGAGCTACAATCTACTCTGGTGAAAGGTAAATATTGCTATAGCATGCACAGGCATATCTTCCAACTCTCCAGAACATCTCTATGACTTAAGTAATTCATTTCTTCATTTTCCCTTTCTTGTAACATTGAGTTTCCATTTATTACAGGTTTGCTTTTTGTATAGACTATATAGCCTTGAATGGGCACTTACAACTGGTGGTTTGCAGTCTCCATTTATTTCAGAAACAAAAAAACCAGAGACAGAATTTTGTGCCGCTTATCACAGTTGCTAGGCAAATTGTAATAGCTCTCTAATACAATTGCAAAACAACCTGTCAAAAGTTTGTATTCCCCACTTTTAATGCAATCTGTGATGTTCACAAAACTTCACACCTTCTCAAATCAAAGAATTAAAACAATGTAACAAATTTCATTCCAATTTGTGCGTTCACAAACTTTCACAGATCAAAGCAAGCATTTTTTTCAAACCCATTTTTCAGATTTTGACAAGAGTTTTCCCACATTCACATCCATGTCTAACATGAGTTTGTGTTTGGTGGCTTCAAACAGCTTAGAACATCAATCATCACCTGCTACAAACTGCCAAAGGACAAATGAAAACATTCCAACATCCAAAACTGAAGTTAGAACCATGAATTGTTGTTGGCCAGGCACAATGGGCCAATCTTCATCAACCAGGATTGTGATTTCTTGTAATCCTTTTCTTAGGCTCCACCACATGTTGTCACAGTGACATCAATACATGTTTTAATCAGTGAGGTTGCGAACAATAGCTGCAGCAGTGGCAATTGCACCTCCTGTAAGAGCTCCACGCACCACAAGATCATGGCGTGGGTTAGGCTCTGTAAGTGCCAGAGTTGCTCCAGTCAATGCTCCACTCAACAGTGTAGTTTTCTGCACAAAAAGAAATGGATCAGTGGGGTGGTAATAATAATACTAATTCAATTATTGAAAAACAATTTCTGTAGAACCTTGGCAGTATATAACACAGAAAGGCCAAACTGTGGGAACCAACATACCCAGTTGTTTTCACCCAGGGCTTGTTGGAGGCCATAATTTACTCCTGTATATGTTCCTGCTGCTAGACCTGCAAAGATTTCAGAAGCAAAACATAAGCACCAGAGTTGAATGAAATCCCAATGTGCCATACTTTCAGAAATCCAAGTCCAAAATTTTGATGATGATCATTGAAGGCGTGAAGAGATAAAAGATCAATGATGAAAGCACACGTTTGAAATACTACAGCCACTCTTCACAATAATACCTGAGTGGGCATTTCATTTCAAGATGCAGGCGGCAGAAGAGCCAAAACGTAGAGCTTCATCAACTTTTTTCCAACTTTACAATAGAAAACTTCTTGTGAATTGCATAATGCAACATGGTATAAAACCTCATAATCTGCAATCTTGGTTTAAAGGTGCACTGAAATTGGATTGGATTGGATTCAAGGTTCAGAAGTTGGTTGCTGTTTCACTAATGACCCGTTGTAAAATTACAAAGTGCACATATGTTTTGACATGTAAACCTCAAAAACCATTCCCATCTGTGATACACAGAGTAGAGTTGAATGTGCTTAGATACTAGAATTCTAGTTTTTATAGAATTCTAGAGAAGTTTTTTTTCCCTTTAGAATTCTACCACAGTTTCAAGATATGGACAAGACTGTGTGATTCATACCCCACTGGATAGCCTCCTTGCCAGCACGGTGTACCAACTTCTCAAGAGACTTTTCACTGGTCTCCTCTGCACAGTTCAATACAAGCATATTGTCCTGCAGTTAAACCCCTGGCTGCTGCCTGCAACAATTTTCACATATTCTCTGGATGCCATGGCAGAGCATGCAGCAGCAGTAGAGTCTACTAAAAAACCTGGATCATTCGAAGCCATCTTTACATACAAGTCCAACTGACAAATCTCTCAGATTCAAAGCCATCTGTGCATACAAGTCCAAGTTACAAATCTCTGGGGTTCAAAGCCATCTCCGCATACAAGACGTCCAACTGACACATGTCTCGACTTGGAAGCCATCTTTGCATACCAGAAGTCCAACTTACATCCTGTCCATAGCCTCAGCTCTGAAAGTTCCTCAAGGATTTCTTGGAAGCCATCATATTGCAAAATGTTGAATGAAGTCCAGAAACCAGAGAACTCTATTGAGATGATACTGCTCTTAAGACTCACCTTTGACCAAGAGTTTGTACGATTCCAGAGAAGCTCCGTGCACAAGTCCAACCTGCATCCACAACCCTCGCCGGGTACGCGAAAGCTCATCAAGGACCTTGGCATGCAAGTTTCTTTAAACGATGGATTCAGGGACAGTTTTCCGGAATTGAATTCGAGCAAAACACAATAAGAAGCGTTTGGCATCATGACTGTTTCAAAGCAGGACCGGGAGTTGTATCTAACATGGCTGAAAAGCAGGAGGAGGAGGAGATTACAAAAAAAAAAAAAAAAGACTGTGCAAGGGACGGAATGAGGAACAAGAATAAGAACAAAGAACAAGAAGAAACATGATATTACCCCTCCAACTTTGACGAAGCCATCGAAAACTCTGTTCAGAAAAGGGTTTCCCAAGTCCACAAGCACATCGAGGTGCGGCGATTCCACAGTGGCATCGAAGTGTGCTTGCGGCATTTTGTGCACGACAAAAACAACCTGCAACAACAGCAATTCAAAGTCGAATACCAAACAACAACAACAACAACAAAAAGGTACTGATCCAAATCGTTCTTGTTCGATCTGGTCTATTATGAGGAGCATGCGAGCAAGCAAAGCAAGCAAGCAAGCGAAGACAGGGATCTTGATGCAAAAGCCAAGCTACCTGCAAGCGCAACGGACGGACGGAAGTGGACTTTTGGTGGCGGAGAAGAAGAGGAAGACGCAGCGGACGGACGAGAACCTCCTCGATGCAAATTGTGAACTGGAATGAGCGGCGAGCGAGAAGAGCTTTTTGCACGTTCGCGAGTGCCACGCAGGCAAAACGAAGGGGTATTCTATCTGGATCGTCACATACTGTTCGACACGTGGCACCTACCTATAGGTTTGTTATCTCATTCTATCCATTCATCGCCTCTTGTGTCGACGCGTGTCTGGTTCCCAATTGCCAATTGGCAGTCTGCGATTACTGGTACCCAGATATCTCTCTCTCTGACTCTCTGCTCCTTTCCCAAGTTCCTTTCCCCCCCCCCCCCCCCCCCCCCAGGTCCTCAAATCTCGGAACCTGGTTTTCAGGTGTGAGCTTTGTAAGTCCCAGCCCAGGTCCTCAACTCTCGGGATCTGGTTTTCAGGTGTGAGCTTTGTAAGTCCCAGCCCAGGTCCTCAAATCTCGGGATCTGGTTTACAGGTGTGAGCTTTGTAAGTCCCAGCCCAGGTCCTCAAATCTCGGGATCTGGTTTACAGGTGTGAGCTTTGTAAGTCCCAGCCCAGGTCCTCAAACCTCGGGATCTGGTTTTCAGGTGTGAGCTTTGAAAGTCTCAGCCCATGTCCTGAAATATCGGGATTTGGATTTCAGCTATGAGCTTTGGAAGTTCCCCCCTGAAACTCAGGATCTCGATTTTAGGAAGTGAAAATTGAAGTCCCAAACCAGGTCCTTAAATGTCGGGATATTGCTTTCAGGTCTGAACTCTGAAGTTCCAGCCCAGGCCCTGGAATCTCAGGATCTGACTTTCATGTGTGAATCTTGAGGTCTCAATCCAGGGTTCTGATTGATCAGGATCTGGTTTTCAGGTGTGAACCTTTGACCTGAAAACTGGGGATCAGCTTTGAAGTCCCAACCCAGGATTTGATTTTCAGGTGTGAATTTTTGACGTCCCGAAATGTTGGATAATATTTAATTCAAGTAAATTTTAAAAGACTTGGTTATCAACTTTTAATTTTGTTAAGGAAAAAATAAAATAAAAATTTCCCCTTGAAAAATAAATTGTTAAATCATATTTGTAAAGTACCTATGAGCACCGAAGTTTCTTTTTCAAAATTTTAATGTAAGAAATTTGGTGAAAATTTCCAAAAATTTAGCAAAATTAGTTCAATTTACACATGAATTTTTTTTCCCCCAAATACTTCCCAATTTGTTTGTAAAAAAAGATCAATGCTCAATTCAACATATCTCTTTTTTTTTGCATCAAGAGAATGTGATTGCAAATATGAACATTGGAATACACTTAACTTACAAATGGGTGTTTCAAAGGGCCATTTATGTGGTGGATTCATAGCTCAAACATTTAATCAAATTTTGGAACTTGTTAGACCACTAAGTATCCCATTCCCATTACAAAAAGATAAATAATTGTATCATGAAGAAATTAGTCAATTTCTAATTATTGCATATCTTAAACTTTAAAATTCATACACTATGTAGAAACTCTCATGTTTTTGCAAAATTATTTAGTGTAAAAATTTCAATGTGATATTTAAAAAAATTGTACAAGGTATGAAAAAAATTAAAAGGTTGTTGTGATCTTTTGTTGTAACTTGATGAACTTTTTTGCTATTTATTAGGCATCTGATTAAAAATAATTATGACCCTATATATGTTAACATTTGATATTACAAAAAAATAAAGTTTGGAGAAATTTTATTATTATTAGGAATATTTGCAAGCTTATTATTTATGCTACTTTTGGGGATTGGAAATTTTGAAAACAAAAGTGGGTTTTCATTTTTCACCCCCTAGGGCTAATGGTGTCCATTTAGGAGATGGTAATTTAATTCTATTTTTTCACAATAAGGTAATGGGTTTTGCACAACCCTCTTACAATGTTTAACTCCCGAGTATTAGTTCAAATGGGTTTTTTTGGCAACCAATTTAACCTTCCATCACTCTATTATAGTTTGGTTTAAATGGAGATGCAAACTTGAATTTTACAAAAAAAAAATTCGGTTACATGATGCTGGTCATGAATCATGGGGGAAGAGGACAATATAGAATGGGAATATATAAACAGAAATAATATCCATCCATGGTGAGCACACAAACAGAGTTTTCTTTTTTTTCAATTTTGTGTTATTGAAAAATTGGCTAAACTTTTCTTTTTTTCATAAAATGAGCAAAAATAGCCAAATTTTACACTTGAAAAAAATTGCAAAAAAAAAGTTCCCATATTTTTTTGTTGGAAAAAGGACAAATTTTTTTGGGGAAAAAGAAAAAAAACAAAACTGCACACAAGGCAAGCTAACATGCTACCCTTAGAACCAATGAATGAAGCAAAAGAAAACCATGTGATGTGTCCCTTGCCCTATTCAAACCTATCCACAAAACTATCCACAGATTGATTGGAGCCTTGGATGAGACAAAACACCTTGGATGATAAGCATTGAGGAGGCACCACCTGAGGTAAGTTGATCTTCCCAGAGATCTCTGGCAATAGTTGTTAAGTCTATTGTCCTTTTCTGATTGGCTGATTCTCATGCTGAGTGGACCTAAAGGCTCTGTGTTAATGCCTAAGAGCATCTCCAATGGTGCTCAGTATGTGGTCATCCTGCACACTAAAAATGAATGAAGAAAATCCAACTTGTACCCGTTTGACTAAGGAAAATGGTTTTGGCTCAGCATCATTGCGCACGTCACCGTGGCTCGTACGACGCGCAGCAGCGCTGTGCACCTCCAAAAAAGAGTGTAATAAATGTGATCTGACTGCTGCTCAGTGTTTCTGATTGGCCTATCATAAATGATTGGTCCATGTGGTTTGCTATTAGTAGTAGTCCCCCACCTATTTTTTTCTCTCCCAGTTTCAGTTTGATTGGTGGGGTTGCAAAAGAGTACATAACTGAACTTGGATGTGAAAAATACTGAGCACCGCTGGAGATGCTCTAAGGTAAAGTGAAGTGAAATTTTACAAAATTTTCCCCCAAAATTAACAAGATTATTTCAACTTACAACAGAAAACAAAACACAAATTTTCAAAATACTCCTAATTTTTTTTTCCCAAAAAATGACTAAAATGATAATAATAGTTCCTTTGGCCTACCTACAACATAGGTTTTAGCAAGAGAACTTGGAGCACACATGTACTACATGTATATTTGTCGGTGACTTGTGGATAAAAAGGTAGGGGTGCCTTTGGTGCAAGTTCATTGAATTTGGAGAAGAGGATGATGGGCTAGGGTGGGAAGGGAAGACCCAAACATAATGAAATTCCATAGGAACACGTCATGGACTTCTCTAACAAAAGATATCAATGGGCTAGTTGATATGCAATGTCCCACATTACATGGGAAAAATCTTTTGCTTGGATTCTTTGGTTCCATGACAACACAATTCATAGTTCGGAAAGGTTTCAACAAAGTTCACAAATGTAGTCCTAATGTCTTGAAGACTACTTTCATAGCCATAAAATTGCTTGTATGAGAGATCTACAAATTGAGCTCCCTAAACAAGAAAACAAGGAGGAAAAGCATGATACAACCCTTCCACTAACTTACTATGAAAATTAGAAAAGAAACCATCTAGACACCTAACATGAGTACCAAAATCATTTTGGAGCTAGGGTTAGGGTTAAGGGTTTATTTTGCCTTAATTCAAGTCTTGGTTGAAAAAAATAGTTGGAGAGCTTTCATATCAAGTACTTTTGCACAAGTACTCAACCTATCAGGCATCTCAGGAAAAAGAAGAAGAAGAAGAGGGTGGGCATTTCAAAAAGCCCTAAACCCTTTTTGAAATGCCCTAAACCCTAAAGCCCACAAACTTGTTATGTGGTTTCAACTTTCAACCATGAGCATTAGAATCGGAGCATTTACTTAGTGCTTATACAATACATGAAACTATTGAACTAGATGAATTAATTACATGACATGTTTTCAAGTTAAAATCCATTATAATTAGGAATCTATATGATGCACACAAATATTTGAGATCTACCAGTATTGATCATACATCAATCAACCGACACATGGTCTTCATGTTTACCCTAAGATGGTGTCAATTGGAACAACCTACAAATGAAAGCTCAAAATTCTCACAAAGCCTAACCTACTTTCACAAATCAAGGGGATGATATCTTCTCTCCCTCCATATAGACTTATATGGGTGGTGGAGCAAACTTCTTCAAATTGGGAAGATTATTGAGTGCACACATATCAAGATGACCTATAGTGATCTCCTTTGTGCTTGGTTAAAAAGTAGTGGGTGAGTGAATCAAGTTGACATGCCAAAATTGGATTCCTTATATATTCAAGGACAATATTTTCAAATCTGAATAATTTAAAAACCTACATGAAAATGATCATAATTCTTATGACTTCAAAAAATTGTTAGACTATATTATTATATATATATATTTAATACTATTATTGGTCGTGATTATGTCATTTTCAAGGCATTATAAGTTATTTGAAAATAAAATCAAGTAGTAGAAGCATCAAGAATTTAAAAATAGTTGTCTCAATGTTGTGCAACCAACACAAACTTTTCAACTAATACCTTAAATACTATAAGACCATATATTTGGAATAATAGGCCAATGTTAAAGCTTGGCTGGAAAAACATATAAATTTTGACAATATTGTATAACATTTTTTATTAAGATCGTGAAACCTGCAGATGGACATTTCATTAATTTTATTGTTCACTATGTTAAAACAAAAGGAAAATTTATATCATGACCATTATATGGTATGTAAAAATTTCATCAAAGTTGTTACCACATGGTGGTGTTTTAGCAAAACCTAATTAAATGTTATAGCCTAAAATGGAAAAGTGTCCCAAATTTTCAACAATAATGCATCCAATTTTCCATTTTTTTTTTTTTTTTGGG